>Ga0111201_1071_pt1 | contig 11507 bp, 7 predicted proteins | sample DeeMarSWOR324_28_FD_80375 | JGI IMG/M metagenome (GOLD analysis project Ga0111201, IMG submission 80375) | candidate division Zixibacteria bacterium SM23_73_2 | reverse complement strand
GTCAAAGGAGCATATTCACTGGTGTTTTTAACCAAGGATTCTTTGGTCGCAGCCAGGGATCCTCATGGATTCAGACCTCTGGCTCTGGGCAAATACAATAACTGTTGGGTGGTTGCCTCCGAGACCTGTGCCTTTGACATCATCGGAGCCAGGTACTTAAGGGACGTGGAACCAGGGGAGATTTTGATCATCAAAAAGGATGGTATAAAATCCCTTGGTCCCTTTAAAAAGGAAAAGCACGCCTTCTGCATCTTCGAGTTCATCTACTTCTCCCGTCCCGATTCGAAGATCTACGGCGAAAACGTGGACAAGATCAGGAGAAGATTGGGATGGCAACTGGCCAAGGAGAAACCGGTGGATGCCGACATAGTGGTTTCGGTTCCGGATTCGAGCAACACTGCTACTTTGGGATATTCAGAGGAGTCCAGGATAAAATACGAGGTGGGTTTGATTCGCAATCATTATATCGGAAGGACTTTCATCATGCCCGATCAGAAGATAAGGGATCTGGATGCCAAGATCAAATTCAATACGGTTAGAGGGGTTCTGAAAGGGAAAAAGGTGGTTATCGTGGACGATTCCATCGTCAGGGGGACCACTTCCAAAAAGCTTATCAAGATGATGAGAAATGCCGGTGCCAAGGAGGTTCACTTCAGGGTCTCGTCACCTCCGATCATATCACCCTGCTATTACGGAATTGACATGCCCACCAAAGAGGAGCTCATCGCTTCCTCCAAATCGGTTGAGCAGATAAGAAGGTATCTGGACGTCGATACCCTGGAATATCTGTCCTTGGAAGGGATGCTTTCCATGCATTCTTTACCCCAAAACAATTTCTGTGTTGCCTGCTTCTCCGGGAAATACCCCACCAGAATAGAGAGGAACAAGGGAAAGCTGGTGCTGGAGAAGGTGGGATAGTTTATCTAAGACAGCTTTTAGTTTTATATATTTTTTTAGCTTGTTTTATTTCCTCTTTAATATATTTTTTTAACCTGAGAAATATCTTGGGATTTTTATGGAAAGATTAAATTCTTTGTAATCATTTTTGGCATTTAACCGAAAAAATATTCGTTTTTTTAAATTCTTTTGTATGGATCTTTCCGGGGTGGTGGTGAACATGTTTTTTCTTTGGGTCTTTTCCAAACGTCTTAGAACGTTTTACCTTCGAGATATGTCTTTCTGAAGTAAGTCTTTTTTCTGCCGATATAATTTAAAAGAGGGGAAAGGACTTATGGAAAGTGCAAAGATCATAGTTATCGATGACGAGGAATCGATGTGCAAATTCATGCAGATAATGCTTAAAAAGGAGGGGTATGACGTTTTTTCCACCCAGAGTGGCAAAGAGGCTTTGGATAAGGTAAGATCCTCCCGATTTGATTTGGTGATAGCTGATCTTATGATGCCGGAGATGAACGGAATAGAACTTCTGTCAAAAGTAAAAGCGATCGATCCGGATCTATCCTTCATAGTGATGACCGCCTATGCCTCAGTTGACACTGCTATCGAAGCATTGAAAAAAGGAGCTTTCGATTACATCGCCAAACCTTTTAAGGTCGAGGAGTTGAAGATCACCATAAAGAAATCTCTGGAGCAGAAAAGGATAACCAAAGAGAACCTCGACTTAAAAAAACAGCTTAAAAAGGAGTTTTCCCTGGATAACTTCATCGGAAACACCTCAGAGATTCTGGACATGAAAAGGCTTACCGAGAAGGTTTCCCCGACCGATTCCACGGTTTTGATTCAGGGAGAATCGGGAACGGGAAAAGAGCTGGTGGCAAAAGCAATACATTACCAGTCCCGCAGATCAAGCAACCCTTTTGTTACCATCAACTGTGCTGCTTTACCCGAGTCACTTTTAGAATCCGAGCTTTTCGGACACGTGAGGGGGTCATTCACCGGTGCAGTTAAAGACAAAGAGGGGCTTTTTAAAGTTGCGGATGGCGGCACCTTCTTTTTGGACGAGATAGGGGTGATAACCAAGGCCATTCAGGTGAAGCTTTTGCGGGTACTGGAGGAAAAGGAGATAACCCCCATCGGGAGTACAAAGCCCATTCAGGTGGACGTGAGGCTCGTCGCTGCTACCAATGCGGATCTGGAACAGGAGGTTAGAATCGGAAATTTCCGGGCAGATCTTTTCTACAGGTTGAACGTTTTCCCCATTCACATACCTCCCCTGAGAAAAAGAACGGACGATATAAAACTCTTAGCCTCTTATTTTGTGAAAAAATACAGTGAAAAATTTAAACTGAAAGAGAAAAAAATTACAGAAGAGGCTCAGAAGAAGCTTTTGGATTTCCCCTGGCCCGGAAATGCCAGGGAACTGGAGAACGTTGTTGAAAGAGCAATACTTTTAACCAAGGATGAATCGATTGGCATATCGGAGTTACCGGAGAAGGTTCTCAATCCTCTAAAGAGTAAACTTGTTGATGCGGAGGATAAACCTCAAACTCCGGATCTGGAGACCATAGAGAAAACTTATATTTTCTGGGTTTTAAATCAGAACAATTGGCAGAAGGCGAAGGCTGCCCAGATTCTGGGAATAGATTCGTCTACACTTTATCGTAAGATCGAGAAGTACGGTTTGAAGGAGAAATAGAAACGTAGATGATCGGTTTTTTTGTCTCTTCCAAAGACATTTTGATTCACGCAAAGTCTTAGATTTTACCACATTAAGCAAGGGGGAAATTAAAAGCAACTGGATGAAAAATATGTTAAAAAACTCTTGACTCAAAAAAAAAATTATCGTAATATATAAAATGAAGGGCCCATAGCTCAGCTGGTCAGAGCAACTGACTCATAATCAGTGGGTCCCAGGTTCGAATCCTGGTGGGCCCAGGTCAGAAATCGGTTTACTGTTAACAGTTTACCGTGAACTGACAGTGGGCGATTAGCTCAGTTGGTTAGAGCGTTCGGTTCACATCCGAAAGGTCACTGGTTCGAATCCAGTATTGCCCACCAGATATTGTTCTTTTTCATTTGAGGTGTAGTTTTTTTGAGAATGGTAAAAATAAAAAAGAATCATTCAGTTTTTTGCCACTCCGAAGGGTTTGTTGTAAAGTGCACTAAATTTTAGTGCACTTTTTCGTTTTTAGAAGGAGAGTTTAATGAAAAAAGAAATGGAGATGCTTCTGAAATTGCAGGAGATAGATTATCAATTAGGAGAATTGGAGAGGTCAAAGGATTACCTGCCGGATATGATCTTCAATTTGGAGAAAGAGATTGAGGATACCAACAGGGAGCTGGTGGAGACTGAGGAGGAGTTAAAAAACCAGAATCTGGAAAAGAAAAGCCTGGAACTGGAGGTGGATTCTTTGAATCAAGAACTGAATAAGTTCCAGCAGCAGATGAAGGTGATAAAGACCAACAAAGAATATGACGCCTTGACCACCGAGATCGCTAACCGGAAACTGAAAATATCCAAAAACGAGGATAGGATCCTGGAGCTTATGGACTCCATCGATGAGCTTGAGGAGAAATCGACTGAGCTAAAAAAGAAAAAAGAAGACGTGGATGCAACCAACACCACCCAGCTTGAGACTTTAAGAAAGGAGATGGATTCTGTGGGGACGAAAATAAAGATGAAGGAGGATGAAAGGAAAAACGTAACCGTCAGAATCGAAAAAAGACTTTTAGCTACCTATGAGAGAATAAAAAAGGGAAGAGGTACGGATGTGGTGGTCGCGGTGAAAAAGGGTGCCTGCGGTGCCTGCTATAAATCGTTACCGCATCAGCGGATTCAGGAGATCAAAATGGGAAATGGGATCATAATCTGTGACAGCTGCGGGAGGATTTTGCTCTGGACCGGGGAGTAAAAAAATCTATGGCTGAGATATCGGAGAAAATAGGTTTGACCTTTGATGATATCTTGCTGGTTCCAGCAAAATCGGAGGTTTTGCCCAAGGATGTTGATTTATCAACCTCTATATCTTCGGAGATAAAGCTTAACATTCCCATCTTGAGCTCAGCCATGGATACTGTAACCGAATCCAAGCTGGCTATCGCTTTAGCCCGTGAGGGAGGGATGGGAGTAGTCCATAAGAATATGAGCACCAGACGCCAGGCCCAGGAGGTGGATAAGGTAAAAAGATCGGAATCGGGAATGATAGTTGATCCGATAACCCTGCCCCCGGATAAACTTATTGGAGATGCTCTGACGGTGATGAAGAGGTTCTCCATCTCAGGAATACCTATCACCCAAAGAGGAAAACTGGTGGGGATTCTAACCAACAGGGATCTGAGATTCGAGAAGGATTTGAATAAAAAGATCGGCGAGGTTATGACCAAAAAGAAACTGATAACCGTTCCAGAAGGAACTACCCTTGAACAGGCCAAAGAGATCCTGCACCAGAAAAGGATCGAGAAGCTCCCCATCGTCGATGGGAAAAAGAATCTAAAGGGTTTGATAACGGTCAAGGACATTATGAAGAGACTTCAGTATCCCAATGCCTGTAAGGATTCAAGAGGAAGATTAAGGGTTGCCGCAGCTGTGGGTGTAACCAAGGACATGATGGAAAGGAGCAAAGCTTTGGTCGAGGCTGGCGTGGATGCAATCGTTATAGATTCCTCCCATGGTCATTCCAGGGGAGTTCTATCCAGCGTGGAAAAAATCAAGTCCAAATACCCAAAGCTTCCTTTGATCGCCGGAAACATTGCCACCGAAAAGGGAGCCGTGGATTTAATCAAATCCGGAGCGGATTGCATCAAGGTGGGGGTGGGACCCGGATCAATATGCACTACCAGAGTGATAACCGGCGCAGGGGTTCCTCAGATAACCGCAATAATGGATTGCGCTAATTGCGTCAGAAAGCATGGTGTTTTTCTTATCGCTGATGGAGGGATAAAATATTCCGGGGATATTACCAAGGCGCTGGCAGCCGGGGCGGATGCGGTTATGATCGGAAGCCTTTTCGCCGGAACCGAGGAGAGCCCTGGTGATCTGATTCTTCTGGAGGGAAGAAGTTATAAGATATACAGGGGTATGGGCTCTCTGGAGGCGATGAAAGCGGGAAGCAAAGACCGCTATTTTCAGACTGACAAAGAGGATGTTAAAAAATTGGTACCCGAGGGGATCGAGGGACGGGTTCCTTATAAGGGTTCTCTATCTGATTCGATTTATCAACTTATAGGAGGATTGAGATCCGGTATGGGTATCTGCGGAGCTAAAAACATCCGCGAGTTACAAAGGAAAGCCAGTTTTTTAAAGATAACCATGGCCAGTTTAAGGGAGAGCCATCCCCATAACGTTACTATCACCAAGGAGGCTCCCAATTACAGAACCAGCTGAACTTGAAAATATGTTTGTTTTAATAAATAAAATTAACCTTCGTAAAAAATAGGAGGAGAGAGGATAGCCAAAACAGATCCGACGGTCACCTCATCCACCGCCAGAGGCGGGGGGAGAGGAGGAAAGTCCGAGCTCTCAAAGGCAGAGCGCTCCGTAACCCGGGGGTCCTTAAAGGAACGGAAAGTGCCACAGAAACTAGACTGCTCCCGCATTCTGCGGGAGTAAAGGTGAAACAGTGGTGTAAGAGACCACTCTTTCAGATGGAGACATCTGAAGGGGCAAACCCCGCTCGAGAGCAAGACCAAATAGGGAAGGAGAAGTCGCCTGCTTCGTTTTTACTTCCGGGTAGGTCGCTTGAGACATCCGGCAACGGATGCCCCAGATGAATGATCGTCAACCTAACAGGTTAGGTTAACAGAACTCGGCTTATGATCTGTTTTGGCGTTTTTAATTTCGATTATGACCAGATACTTGTGGAAAATCATGTCAGAACCGGATCCCTCCTTGGTTTCAAAACTAACAAGGAAATTGGATTTGCCCGAGATTCTTTCTAGGATCTTGGTCAATCGTGGAATCTCTGACTCTCAGATGGCGGAAGGCTTTTTGAAACCTAAGCTTTCCAGCCTTTACGACCCTTTCCTTTTAAAGGATATGGACCGGGGAGTGGAGAGGATTATCCAGGCTTTAAAGGAGAATCAGAAGATAATGGTTTTAGGCGACTACGATGTGGACGGGATCACAGCGGTTTCTTTGATCTTTCTGGTTTTAAATCGGTTGGGAGCAGACGTCTCCTATTATTTGCCCAACAGGATGGTTGAGGGATACGGACTTTCCGAAGATGGAATCACAGAAGCTAAAAAGAGAAAAGCCAAACTTATGATAACTGTGGATTGTGGTGTCACGGCCAGAAAGGAGGTCGATTTCGCCAATTCCCTGGGCATAGACTGTATAATAACCGACCATCACGAGCCCTCCGAGATTTTACCAAATGCTTGTGCCATTATAAATCCAAAACAGAAAGAAGAGGAATACCCGGGAAGCGAACTCTCTGGTGTGGGGGTGGCTTTCAAGTTAGCCCAGGCTCTGTATAAGAGATTGGGGCAGGACCAATCCGAATTGGAACAGCACCTTGATCTGGTGGCTTTGGGAACTGCTGCTGACATTGTTCCTTTAACCCAGGAGAACAGGATACTCACCAAGTTCGGGATGGTTCAAATTGCCAGGACAACGAAACCAGGGCTTAAATCTCTTATTTTCGTCTCCGGGATTTTAGGAAAGAACATAGGAACCGGGCAGATCGTCTATATTTTAGCCCCCAGAATAAATGCGGTGGGAAGGTTGAGCGATGCTGCCAAAGCGGTTAAGCTTTTAACCACCAGAGATGAAAACACTGCTTCTCAACTTGCCCGGGAACTGGATGAGGATAATAAGACTCGTAAAAACATAGATGAGGGAACCTTAAGCGAGGCTCTGGAGCTTATAAAAAAGGATGTTGACCTGACCACCGATAGGATAATCGTTTTATCCTCTCCCTCCTGGCATCAGGGAGTGATAGGGATAGTTGCATCCCGTCTGGTGGAGAGGTTTCACCGACCTTGCGTGATGATAGCGATCGATGGGGAGGAAGGCAGAGGTTCAGCCAGAACCATACCCGAGTTTCACCTCTACAATGCTTTGAAGGAGTGTGAGGAGTATCTGATCAGGTATGGCGGGCATGAATATGCTGCTGGTTTTTCCATAGCTCCTGATAGGATCAATCCCTTTCGAGAGCGGTTAAAAGCCATTGCTTCCGGGAGAATTTCGGATGAGGATCTGGTGCCCAAGCTTTTCATCGATAGCGGAATCGAGTTGGATTCGATCAACGAGGAACTCATGGATGCTCTGGAGCAGTTCGCTCCCTTTGGTCCCAAAAACATGCGACCGGTATTTATAACCAAGAACCTGGAGGTGTTCGGGGAACCCTATGTTGTGGGAAACAATCATCTCAAATTGAAGGTCAAAAAAAGTGATTTTGTCTTCGATGCAATTGGATTTGGACTGGGGGATTGGGTCAAGCCTCTTTCGATGAAGAGGATCAAGTTTGATCTGGTCCACGTTATAGAGAAAAACGAGTGGAATGGGAATACAAGATTTCAGCTGAGAATAAAGGATTTGAGAATATCTGAGATATGAGTTTTTTCAAAAGATTCAAAAATAAAGATCCGGTGGCTTTGTCAAAGTTTATCACTTTCGTGGAAAATCAGTCAAAGGATTACCAGAAGTTTTTAAGTCGCATATACCCTTTGACCGGAAATGCCTATCGAATTGGTATAACCGGTCCGCCCGGCTCGGGGAAAAGCACCCTCACCGATAAACTGGTGAAGAAACTCTCCTCTGAGGATAAATCGGTGGGGATCGTTGCAGTTGACCCCACCAGCCCCTTCACCGGGGGTGCGCTTCTGGGTGACAGGATAAGAATGCAAACGCTTTTGTCTTTAAAGGATGTTTTCATAAGAAGCATGGCCTCAAGAGGGTGTTCCGGAGGTTTGGCTAAAACCACCAAGGAGGTGATTTTAGTCCTGGATGCCTTTGGAAAAGATTATATCATAATAGAGACCGTGGGAGTGGGACAGGTGGAGCTGGATGTGGTTGACAATTGCGATACCACCCTGGTGGTTTTTACACCGGAGTCAGGGGATGCCATACAAACGATGAAGGCGGGATTGATGGAGATTGCGGATATCTTCGTGGTCAACAAGTCTGACCGGGAGGGAGCAACCCGGCTGGTGTGCGAGCTCGACTCATTTCTGGATCTAAGAAGGGAAAAGGGGAAAGCATCAAAAGATGGGTGGGGATTCCCGGTTATCTCGGTTCAGGCTACTCACAACGTCGGAATCGATTCCTTATGGGAAAAGATAAAGCAGCATAAGAAGTTCATTCAGGATAACGGTATCCTCGAGGCTAAAAGAAAAGTCCAGATAAGATCGGAGATAAAAAGACTTATGGAAAACAGAATAAAAGAGATAACTGAGAAAAGAGTAGATGAGTATATGGATATTGAGGAGACGGTAAAGAAGGTCCTGGCTGGTGAGGACGATCCTTATTCTGCCAGCGAGAGATTTTTAAAGGTGGCAAAGCTTTTATAAATTTTGGAGTGGTTTCTATGTTTGAGCAAAAGGATTTAAAAAAAATCAGAGAACATAAAAAGAAGTGGATGGAGAAACTTAAGGATAAAAATCCCGAAAAAAAATACCAGACCCATTCCCAGATTCCGATTGAGATCCTTTACGCCCCGGATGATCTGGACGGTTTTGACTATTTCGAAGATCTGTCCCTTCCCGGAGAATATCCTTATACCCGGGGCATAAGGCATAATATGTACCGGGGCAGGCTCTGGACCATGCGGCAGTTCTCGGGAATGGGAACTCCCAAACAGACAAACCAACGCTACCATTTTCTTCTTAAAAGAGGACAGACCGGACTTTCGGTTGCTTTTGATCTTCCCACACTGATGGGATACGATTCGGATCACCCCAGGTCAAAAGGGGAGGTGGGGAAATGTGGAGTTGCGGTCGATTCACTGGCTGACATGGAGACTTTATTCTCTGGGATTTCTCTGGACAGAATATCCACCTCGATGACCATAAATGCACCTGCTTCCATACTTTTAGCAATGTACGTTGCGGTGGGAGAAAAGCAAAACGTCCCCTCGGAGAAGCTCACCGGAACTTTGCAGAACGACATTTTAAAAGAATACATCGCCCAGAAGGAATGGATATTTCCGCCCCAGCCCTCGATACGTTTGATAACCGACATTATGGAGTTTTGTTCCCAGCATGCTCCCAAATGGAACACCATCTCCATCTCCGGTTATCATATTCGGGAGGCTGGCTCAACTGCTGTTCAGGAGCTGGCATTCACCCTGGCAGATGGATTCGCTTACGTCGAGGCCGGGATGAAAGCTGGTTTAGACGTGGATGACTTTGCCCCCCGGCTTTCCTTTTTCTTTAATTCCCATCTCAATTTCTTCGAGGAGATAGCCAAATACCGGGCAGCCAGGAGGATCTGGGCTCGGCATATGAGGGAGAAATACAAAGCCAAAGATGAGAAATCATGGCTTCTGAGATTTCACACCCAGACCGCAGGATGCACCTTAACTGCCCAGCAGCCGGAGAATAACATCGTGAGAACTGCTTTTGAAGCTTTGGCTGGGGTTTTGGGAGGAACCCAGAGCCTGCACACCAATTCTATGGACGAGACTTTAGCTTTGCCTTCGGAGAAAGCTGTTCAGATCGCCTTGAGAACCCAGCAGCTCATAGCTTACGAGAGCGGAGTGGCGGATACTATTGACCCTCTGGCTGGTTCTTATTATATTGAGAAGTTGACCAATCAGATGGAAAAAGAGGCTGAACGCTACTTTGAGGAGATAGAGAAAAAAGGAGGGGTTTTAAAATGTATTGAAGAGGGCTACTTCCAGAAAGAGATCGCCAATGCCGCTTACAGGTACCAGAGGGAGATCGAGAAAAACGAAAGGATCATAGTGGGGATTAACGATTTCATCGTTCCGGGTGAGAAGATCGAGATTCCAATCCTGAGGATCGATGAAAAGATCGAGAGGGAGCAGGTTGAAAACCTGGACAAGGTCAAAAAGAGCCGGGACAACGATAAAGTGAGAAAAACGCTGGAAGAACTCAAGAAAGTGGCTTTAGGAACTGATAATACCATGCCTGAGATTTTGGACTGCGTGAGATGTTATACTACAGAAGGGGAGATCTGTGATGTTTTGAGGGAGGTTTTTGGGGAGTATCAGGAGCCGCCGATGTTTTAGGGTCAAGGGGCAAGATGCAAGGGTCAAGAAAGATAGATTTTAGGTAGTAGGTTATTTAAATGTTTAGTGTAAAATTAGAAGATATAAATATTGAACGAATTAAAGATTTTTATAATCAGAAAGTGCCTGAAGGTGAGACCATTGAATATAAAAAAGATATCCCTGAAAATAAAAAGATTGCAAAAACTATCTCAGCTATGGCAAATACATATGGTGGAATACTGTTGATAGGCATTGAAGCAGATAAAAAAAGGAATATTCCGGTTGCGATAACTGGTATTACTTTAGAAGAAGGATTAGAGGAGAGAATAACTGGAATCTGCTTGAGATCGATCTATCGTCCTGTTTTCCCGGAAGTTAAGCTTTGTGATTTTATTGATGAAAAGGGGAATGAGAAAACTGTTCTTTTTATAAGAATCCAGGAAAGTGACTCAACGCCTCATGCAATAAATAATAACACTGATGTTTATATCAGGATAAGAAGCCAAAGTGAAAAATTTGAGAGAAAAGCGACTGTAGATGAAATAGACTGGTTAAAGAATCGAAGAGAAAAAGCTGTTGAGTTTCGACAACAACTTATAAATCGAGCGAGAGATAGGTACCAATCAAAAACTGCATCTCTTCGTTACCTTCAAAATTGTTTCAGGGAAGTTTCCCTAATTCCTTTATTTCCACACAACATGTTGTTTTCTTGCGATGAGTTTTTCAGAGTTCTAGACAAGATTAAAAATGAAGCAGAACAAAACGGTTTTAAAAGATGTGTAGATAACATAATCGATTTATCAAAAACTGCTGCAGGTAGTTTATATATTTTCGAAATGCGAAAAGGTGAAAAAGGAGCACCTTATTCTATGTATTATCAAGAGTATAATATATTCGGTTTGGTGTATCGAAAAAACTCTTTCTGGGAACTTTCACGTTCGGAAACGAAAGATTCGTTCGATGTAAAATCGTTTCTACAAGATTTGTATTATGTATTGAATTTTGGTTTGTTGTTTTACAAGAGTGTTGGATATCACGGGATTATAAAAATTAGTGTTCATGTTAAGGGTTTATTGGGTAAGACAATTAGCTGGATACAAGATGAGAATGACAATAGAATTTATAGCCATGTTTGGGGAAAGAATGAGATGGACAACAGTTATGATTTTGAAAAATATCTTTTAATGAGTGAACTGGAAGATGGATTATATAAATTGTTATTACTTATTTATAAAGAACTTTTGTGGACTGGAGGTGTAGTGAAATACTTAGAGGAAAAGATCCAATCGATGAAAGCAGAAATAAATATAGTTAAGGATTATTATAGTAATTGATGGAGTGAGTTTATGGAAAGAAAAATCAGAGTTTTGTTAGCCAAGCCGGGTTTGGATGGGCATGATCGGGGGATAAAAGTCATCGCCTCCGCTTTCAGGG
>Ga0111201_1069_pt1 | contig 11552 bp, 11 predicted proteins | sample DeeMarSWOR324_28_FD_80375 | JGI IMG/M metagenome (GOLD analysis project Ga0111201, IMG submission 80375) | candidate division Zixibacteria bacterium SM23_73_2 | reverse complement strand
GATTCTGCGGATTATCCTTTGAGCCATGATCAGCCTGACTGCTGATGCGACCAGATAACCGGGGACTCCCATGTCAATCAACCGGTTGATGGTGCTGGGAGCATCGTTGGTATGAAGGGTAGAGAAGACCAGATGTCCGGTTAGAGCTGCCCGGATGGCTATCTCGGCAGTCTCCTCATCCCTTATCTCCCCGACCATTACTATGTCGGGGTCCTGACGTAAAAAAGACCTTAATGAGGCAGCGAAGGTGAGCCCGATATCCGACTTTATCTGAACCTGATTTATCCCGTCGAAGTTAAACTCCACCGGATCCTCAGCGGTCAGGATATTAACGTCGGCATTATTTAACTGCTTCAATGCCGAATACAGTGTTGTGGTTTTGCCGCTTCCGGTCGGTCCGGTTACCAGAACCATTCCATAGGGGAGGTTTATCGCTCGGGTGAATTCCACCAGGCCCCTTTCCGGAAAACCTAACTTGGTCAGATCGACCATCAGGCTCTGGGGGTCAAGTATTCTCATTACCACTTTCTCTCCGTATATGGTGGGAAGAACCGAAAGCCTTAAGTCAATCGTTCTTTCTCCTATCTTGATCTTGATCCTCCCGTCCTGGGGAAGCCTTCTTTCGGATATATCCAGATCAGCCATGATTTTTACCCTGGATACGATGGCAGCCCGGTATTTAAAGGGGAGGGGAGCCATCTCGTTGAGGATTCCGTCTATTCTGTAGCGCACCCTGATTCTTTTTTCATAGCATTCTATGTGAATGTCGGATGCCCCCCTTCTGATCGCATCGGTTATGATTCCATCGACCAATCTGACCAGGGGCTTGTCCTGAACCTGAGATTGAAGGTCCTGTTCGGAGGGGAGATCCTCGGTCTGTTCGATAACCTCAAGTTCGCTATCCTCCAAACCTTTTAGAATCTCATTTATTCCAGTGTTATCCTGATAATAGGCATCGATTGCCTTCTGGATGGCTTTTTCCGGGCTGATAACCGGCTGGATACTGCACCCGGTTATGAACTTGATTGCGTCCAGAACGTAGATGTTATTGGGATCGGATATAGCCACCACCAAGGTTTTTCCCAGTTTGGTGATGGGGATCACGTTGAATTTTCTGGCTATGTCTACCGGAATGGTTTTGACCACCTCGGGATTAAGCTCTATATCGGAGAGGCGAAGGGTTCCAATCTTGAGCTGTTTTCCGACGAATTCTAAGAGCTCCTCTTCATCTCCTATGGCACCTATTTCAACTAATAAATCACCAAGCTTGGATTTTGTTTTTTTTTGAAGTTCTGTAGCCTTGTTGAGCTGGTCCTCTGTAATCTTGCCAGCCTTGACCAGCATCTTCCCAAGTTCAGCGGACATTTTAACCTTTTTTAGTCTTTGAAGATGTCGTCCAGTTTGTTTTCAGCTGATTGGGTGAACTCAGATCCCAGACTCAGGTTTTCCTCTTCTTTGGATTCCTTGGTCAGAGACAGAATCGAGACTATGCTTTCCCCAATCTCCTTGGCGTAAAGCCTGACCATGCCGATGGTGGTGCGGTCGTCGAAGATCACAGCCAGTATGGTCCTTTCACCTACCAGGGTTAGATGAATGTGATCTCTTTTCCCTTGATGGAAAAGAACCGAAAACTCCGGTTCACCAACCAGCCTGGCGATTTCCTTGGTGGAAGCGAAGCTTCCTGCCAGAAGCGCAGCCAAAGCAGTGGTATCCAGGGTATGGGTGAAACCCTGTCTGGTTATCAGATATCCATCCTTGTCAACCAGAAGAGCACATTTTGCCTCCGCACCTTTGATCAGCTTCTGAAGAGCCTGGTTGATCTTATCGATCTGCTCCTCGTAAATTATGAGTCTGTCATCGCTCAATTTTTTTCCCTCCCTATATATTGAGAATATTTTTTATCCAGCGTAAAAAAGAAAACTTCCCGGTCTTTTCGACTTTCGCCACTATGATTTTCTCCCTCTCGAAAGAGGGCTTTTTATCTTCGGGAATACTCTTTGCCAGCTTTTTTGTTTTTTCTTTTGGTTTTTCTATATTCATCTGTTGAACCTGAGTTTCCCTTTTGGGTGAAGCCTCCATTACCACTGCCTTATCCGATTTAGGCTGGTATTCCTTATAGGCCTCAGCTTTTTCAAATCCTACCGTTATGGGGACTTTTTCTTTTTCCTCAAAGGTTTTTAATTCCTTTTTCTTCTCAACCATCTCAGGATAGATTTTTTCCTTTCTGGTGATCGGGGTTTTTCCTTTAGCTTTATCCAGCACCTTTTTGGTTACGCATTTCAGGGTGTCAAAAACACCGTCCCCCTTTATGGCTACGGCTCCAAAATAGGTGAGCTTACGGGGATTTAAAGCTTTCTCCAGTTCTTCGATTTCAGAGACATCCGGAAGGTCTCTTTTATTGTATTGGAATACCATGGGTAAATCCTCCAGCACATACCCGTATTCCTTTAAGTTCTCTATCAGGTTATTCAAGCTCTCGATATTCTCGTCGGTCTTTGATCTCTGCGAATCAGCCACGAATACCAACCCATCCACCCCTCTCAAAACCAATTTCCGGGTGGCGTTGTAAAAGACCTGACCCGGCACGGTGTAGAGCTGGAATTTGGTAGCAAAACCGTGGATTTCCCCCAAGTTCAAAGGTAAAAAATCGAAATACAGGGTTCGGTCCGCATCAGTTGCCAGGGAGATCAATTCCCCTTTGGAGCTTTTCGGGATTTTCCTGTGGACATATTGCAGGTTGGTGGTCTTGCCACTCAATCCCGGTCCGTAGTAGACGATCTTACAGGAGATCTCTTTAAAAGCGTAATTTATAGATACCATTTTCCTCTGATTATAACGATTCTTTGGCTTTTATTTTGTCGGCTGCGTTTTTTATCTCCAGCCTCACCAGACCGATGTTCACCGTTGGCTCGGCAGTTACCACCAGTATACCTATTCCCACGTCTGCCATGAAGAGTTTTCCCTTATGCGCCTCGATGGTCACCTGCTTGAAATGCGGGTTTTTGAGCTTCTCTAAGGATTTGTCAACAGTCGAGGTTATCGAAGCTGCTATTGCCCCAACGGTCTCATCGTGGAAACGGGTATCCAGATCAGCGGCGATGATGATGCCGTCATCCCCTACCAGGAGACTGCCGGTTACCCCGGTGGTTTTGTTAAGCTCCTCTAAGATTTGATACATATTCTTCCTCCTCGGATGATAAGATCTTCTGACCATATCTTTGTTCTAAGTATTTTTTTATGCTCTCGGAAGCCTTGGATATTCTTATGTTCAAAAGCTCATCGGTATGGCGGTCAGCTAAGGTTAGAAGACAGAAATTTCCGATGGTGGTAAGGTTGATCCATAACTTATCCGACAGTATCTGGATTTTCTCTATCTTTTCCTCGTTTAGTTTTTTAAGCAGCTGAGTATTGACCTTTTTGAAGTTTACTCCAAAGGGTGCCAATTTGTCCTCGTCTTGACCACCGGATTTGAGATTTTTCACCACAACCAACCCATCGGAATCCACCAGAAGCACTCCCTCAACCCCAGGGTACTCCCGCAGGTAGTTTATCGCATCTTCCATGGATACCTCCAGGGATACTTCTTTTTCCTTTCGCACTGGGACCTCCTCCACAATATCCTGGGCTTTCACTTTTCTTTTGGGCAGGTAACTTACCTCTTCTGTCTTTTCAGAAAAACCAGGTTTTTGTTTTTTTTCAATCCAGAGTTTTATGAGCATTTCTCCTAAGGAGTGTTTGACCATGAAGGGCAAAAGAAAAACCTGAAATGCGAAAGCTGGAAAATAATTGAAGACTCCAAAACCGAAAGCTTTTTTCAGCTCCAGGGGAAACATAATCACAAGAAAAAGACCGAACAAAAGCCCCAGGGTCAATCTTAATACCAGTACCAAGAAACCATAACCAGCTACCCATGAGAAAGGGAGGGATGGAAAGAGCAAGGATAAAATCAAAAAGTACCAGACCAGCTCAATGGCGAAGGCGAATATTGGGGAAAGCGCCATCTTTATTCCCAGGTCCTTGGGAAAAAATACCAGGGGGGCAATCGCTAAAAAAAAGCCTAAAAGAATCAGCTGTCTTAATTCCTTAGTATGGGAGAACGTCATTTTTTACTCCAATTCTATTTTTTCCAAAAGCCTGTTTATTCTCATCTTCAGATATCCGAAATTTATCTTTTCTTTGCATCTCAGGATCAAAAGACTACTTTTGAGTTTTATTATCCACAAAAGGTAATTCTTGCTCTCAACTGTTATTTGTAAGGGATCGCCGAAATCGATCCGGGGAAGTTCCTTTTGTATGGAAGAGAAGATGTATGAGGAGGAGGGTCCAATAACCTCATCCTCCTTTTCCTTTGACCTTACCTGAGCTACCAGACCGTCTGTTCCAACCACCAGGGCATTCGTTATCTGAGGGAAAAGAATTAGCTCCTCTAAAGCGGAGGAGAGGGTGATTTTTTCTTCTGGTCTTTTACCTATATCGGCAATTGGCGGTGGAATAAATTTGGCTTTTTCTTTCCCTCTCTTTTTTGGTTTTTTTAACTCCTCACCGGCATCTTTTAGCAGTTGTCTGACTTTAAGATTATGAGGATCGGTGGAATTAAGTTTCTTCAGAATCGATTTCGCTTCTTTCACCTCACCCTTTTTCAGAAGTATCTGAGCCAATAAAAGCTCAATGGTCCTGGTCCTTCCATCGGCCTGAACAGCTAAATTCAATTCTTTTTCCGCCTCGGAATATAACTTCTTATCGAAGTTTATCTTAGCCATAACCAGGTGAGCAGAACCGTAGTCAGGATGCTTGAGAAATCCTTTCTGACAGACTGTGGTTGCTTTATCCAGTTCTCCCTTTCTCCTCAGAGCCTCGGATAAAGCAGCGAAAATCTGAGAATCGGGGTCTTGCTCCAAAATTTTTTGACACTTGCTTACTCTTTCATCCAGATCTTGTGTATTTACCATATTTTTTATGAGTTAAGTTATTTATTGTTATATCGACAAAAAAAATATTTTTTCCACCAGTTCCTTTCATTATTAGCTGGTTAATTCAAGGCTTTTCTTATATATATGAGTCCAATTGCGAAAAGGGATAATCCTCCCAGTTTTAAGATCCCACCTGCGGTGACGCTTATTGCCGAAAAAAAATCAAAAATCAGCCCCAGGCTGAATATCCCCAGGGACAAAGAGATTATAAACCATGGAGGGGAAAGTTCCCCCCCCTTGAGCAAAGAATTAATTCTTGATGCCAGATAAAAACATCCCCACACAACTATCACCATCAATATGTTAATCAGCGTGTTCAAAATCCTTTGTCCTTTAGCTTAAAAATTTGAAAAAATCTTTTAAAACTTAATAAACCTCCCTTAATGTCCTGTAAAAATCCTGATCGATTCTATATTTTTTCACCATTTCTCTGTTTTGAGCAAATATTGGGGCTGTCTTTCTTTTAATCTGAGATATAATTTCTTTTACTATGTTTCCCCCCAAAAATCCACTTACCTTTTTCAGATGAGTTAAAAGGAGCGCTTCCAATCCGTCCAGAATCTGATGCAATCTCGTTTCCTTAGGGATGGAAAAACAAGCTTTAAGGAAGTTTTTCCGATTGAACGTCCCCTCCGGTATCAGATCAGCTAAAACCGGGTAAAATGCTTTTTTTGAAACAAAACTTTGCTCGAAAATCCTCTCCTTGCTTTTACCCAATTTTCTCTCCATTACCTCCTCGATCAGAAAAAATGGGGTGGCGAAAATCTCATAGATGGTATCAAACAGGACTTCCTGTTCCTTTTTCTTCTGCAGGATGGTTTTTTTCCTTTCACCTATGAGAATGAACTTATCGGTTAAAAGACGATACAGGGAGTTATAGGTGCCGAATTCTCCCAAAGAGCTTGACTCCACAATATCCGGAAGAGTCTTCTCTCCATCAACCAGAAGAAGAATCTGCAACTCTTCTGAGGAAAGTTCTATTTTATCCAGTCTGGTCTGGTCATTTAAAATGGGAGGATAGGGATTTATCCTCAAAGCCACATCGTCCGGAGGGAGATTCATTTGAATCTGGGTTAGCTCGTCTATTCTTCTTGCCCCTTCCATCATCACATTCATAGTGTTTAATTCAGTTACCAGTTGATCTTTGTCAGGAAGTCGCCCATCCAAAAATTGAAATTCTCCTTCGCTCCAGCCAAATATGCTATATATCGTTTCTTCCATCTGCAGCTTAATGGCCTCAACCAGCTCAAACTGATTGAGTTTACCTGATTCCAGAAACGTCTGGGACAATTTCTTTTTCTTTGTTTTATACAATGACAAAGCTTTTTCAAAATCGCTTTCCGAAATTCTACTCTTTTTTAAGAACGATCTTCCCAGAAGCTCCTCCTGATTGCCTCCAGAAGATGCTAACACGATGTTCCCTTCTATAAAGTAGATTTTTTTTTCTTGGGTCTGTCTTTTCAGTTGCAAAAGCCCTGTTTTTTTTCCGGTAAAGACCAGCTGCAAAAGATCAGAAAAGGGGACAGATTTCAGATTTCCAGTGAAGCTCATATCGGTTAGACCTTCTTTTGTGAATTCTTCAGCTAAAATCAACAGTTTTTACCCGTGTTAAAAGTAAGAAATCTTTTATTCATCCCTGTGTTCCACCGGGACTTCTCAGCTTTACCATCTACATCTTTTTATCGGGAAAATAACCGAAAATCTTTACAAAACTTAAACTAAGGGAATCTGGCAACTTGATTTAAGGTGAGGGAATTTTATGGAAAGTAAAAAAAGCTTTTTTAAATAAAAAAGAGCTCCAAGAAAAGATAAAACAAAAGAACCGACAGCACCAAGAATCCAGCTCTTCTGGTTGTTATGTTTTTCCATCCCGCAAGGCTAAGAAAAACAAAAAGGTAAAAAAGGATCAAAAAAAAGTAAGTCGGGGAATTCACCATGACTGTTGAACAGGGAAGATTGGAAAAGAAATTAACCGTCCATAAGGTAGAGCTTAAGCAAAGCCAGTTGAATGCGGACAATATACCCGAGAGGGAAAAGCTTAAAAGGGATGCCAACACGGTAACGCTTCCGGTGATGACCGCTAAACTCACCAGAGGCACCATAATCAAATTAGCCAGAAAGGTATAGATGCTTATCCGATTAAAATAATATGCGATTATCGGATAGGTTGAAAGCGTTGCCGCTAAAGAGACCAAGGATGGTAGAATGATCCAATTCTTTAAATCTCCCTTGAATCTTTCAGCTAACTGAAAAAGCAAGCTTTTGGGATTTACGATGAGAAGCAGGATTCCCGCGGTAGCAGCGTAGGAGAGTTGAAAACCAACGTCGAATAGGCTCAGGGGGGAGAATAACAGGATTAAAAGGGCGGAGAAAGCCAGAATGTTGACTGCTTCTCTTTCCTTTTCCAGGTAAAAGGCAAAAAGAAAACATATGGCCATAACCGATGCCCGCACCACCGAGGGTTCGTTGTTGGTTATGTAGGAGAAGATCACCACAGCGGGAATGGTTAAAATAAAGCTTGGTTTTCGGGGGATTCTCAACACCAGAAAGAAATAGAAACAAAAAAGCACCACCAAGCCCACGTTGGAACCGGATATGGCCAGAAGGTGTAGAGTGCCGGTGTCGGTGAACATCCGATAGATGTCTTGGGGTATCCCTCTTTTTTCTCCCAGAACAAATCCGGCTAAAAGGGCACGATGGGGGTCTTTTAAGTGGGAGTTGAATACTTTCAAGATGAAATGCTTTGTGGGAAGAACTATTTTGGATAAAAACAGGTTTTCGTCTTCCCGGTATAATATTTTTATATATTCAGGGGTTCTTAAGTTAGTCAGGGCGAAGATATCCTTACGGGCAAGATATTTTCGGTAATCGAAATCCTTGGGATTTTTGGGAGGAGAAGGTTGATATAAAAATCCCCTGAACCGGATAAAATCCCCGTAGTTGAAAAGGTTGGTCGGCTTTCTTATCTTCAGAAGGATTTTACCTGAGGTCAAATGAATTTTTTCTCCTTTGATAAGGCTTTTCGTCTGGATGGTAAGAAAAGTCTTGTCCTTTCGAATATCCGGATCCTTAACCACGTTACCGCTGATCGTAACCGGACTTTTGGAATTTAAAAAACTTTTTATGTGGTTCGGAGGAAAGACCTCCGTTTTTAAGTCATGGTTTAAAAAACCAGCTATTGTCAGGGTGAAGATAACCGAGAGGGTAGACAGGGGATATCTTCTTAAAATCAAAAATACGAAGGAGAGTGCGAGCCCCAGCATGGAAAAAACTGCAAGAAGAATTACGGATAAATTGAAGTGATTACCTAAGACGATGCCTGAAATATAAGCTATGCACGCAAATAGAGCGGGCCTTCTTTTGGGCGTTTGATTCATTTCCCCTTGAAGATTTTTAATATGTCGAAAATCCTTTTCAACTCACCTACCTTGAGAACCAGGGAAGCTGTTAGGTAGGATAAAAATCCGGATACAAGGAGCCCGGCCAAAAGAGATATCTTTTGTTTGAGGCTCGCTATTTCCAGATCGAGTTTAAAAAGATACAGAATAGAGTAAATCACCACTCCCATAAAGAGGGAGGCTAAAAGATATTTGAATGAGGAGAAGGTCAGATCTTTTCTTTTCAGTGGACCTATCTTTTTGTCGATAAAAAGCAAAAGTAAAGACATATTAACCACACCAGCCAGGGAGTTAGCTAAGGCTAAACCCTTATATCCTAAGGGGCCCATCAGGATCAGGTTCAAAATGATGTTCACCACTACCGAGATAGCGGATACTTTAACTGGCGTTTTTGCATCCCCCAGGGTATAAAAAATGGGTGCGGTTACCCTGACCACCGCAAATGTGAAAAGACCAAAGGCATAAAGGACTAAAGCGTATGCGGTAGCCTGGGTATCCAGGTAGGTGAATTTTCCGTACTGATAGATGACCGAGATAATTGGTTCTGCTCCCACGATTAAAAAAACGGATGAGGGGATCACCAGATACAAAACCAGTTTCAGAGATGAACAAAGAGTTGATACGACTTTTTTCATCTCCTTCTGAGCGACCTGCAGGGAGATGGCTGGGAGGGTAACGGTTGCAACCGCAACCCCGAAAACGCCTAAGGGAAGTTGCATTAGCCTGTAGCTATAATTAAGATAGGAAACGCTCCCCTGGGGAAGGAGCGAAGCCAGATGAGTGGTAACGAAGATGTTTATCTGGGTCGAAGCGACCCCGAAGATAGCCGGGATCATCAACAAAAGGATTCTTTTCACCCCGGGATCAGATAGATTCAAGACCGGCTTATAGGAAAAACCATATTTTCTGACCCTGGGAATTTGAATGATCAGTTGACCGAATCCGCCCAGAAGGGCTCCGATTGCCATTCCGATTATGGGGGGATCGAAAAGAGGGCAGATAAAAAATCCGGAAAAAATCATCCCGGTATTGAAAAGGGTAGGGGCCAGAGCTGGAGTGGCGAAATGTCCAAAGGAATGCAGGATTCCCATTGCTACAGCTGCCAGGGAGACCAAAAGAAGAAAAGGGAACATTATCTGAGCCAGGTGGGTGGTGAGTTCCAGCTTGCCCGGAATCTGGTTAAAACCAGGAGCTATGAGCTCGGCTAAAAAAGGTGACACAAAGACACCGATTATGATAATTATCGATAGGACAACCAAAAGAAGATTTATCATCAAGTTAGCCAGATGAAAAGCCTTATCTTTTCCCTGGTTGGTCAGATGATCGGTGAAAACCGGGATAAAGGAGGTAGCCATTACCCCCTCGGCGAAAAGCTCCCTTAAAAGATTAGGTATCCTGAAAGCAGCAACGAAAGCGTCAGTGTAAAGCCCCGCTCCAAAAAGGTAGGCGAACACCTGTTCCCTGACCAGCCCTAATATTCTGGAAAGCATAATCGAGGAGCTGACTACCCCGGTGGATTTGGCTATCTTATCCTGCTGGTCCATCTGTTTCAAACTGTTTTGCCTTCAGTATAAAATCTCCCAACTCATCTGAGCTTCAATCAGTATATATAAGCAAAAGGCAATATGGAGAAAATAAAACATTTGTTGACAAAATGCAATTTCATATTAAATTAAAAAAACCAGGAGGTAAAGTTTGCCGGTTCATCTTTCAGCTAAAAAGAGATTAAGACAAGCCAGAAAGGCTAAACTTCGTAACCTTAAGATTAAATCCGAACTAAAAAGCTTAACCAGAAAGGTTGAACAATCAAAAGATCAGAAGGAGGCTTCGGACAATTTCAAAAAGGTGCAGAGCCTTTTAGATAAAGCTGCCAGAATAAAGGTTATCCATAAGAACAAATCCTCCAGCCAAAAAGGAAAATTAGCCAGACTGGTTAGCCAGAAATCCAAAACTTAAGTTTCACCAGATCACGTTCTTTAAAAGCCTTAACAGAAAAGGATTCTGTTTAAAGATGATCTTCACCAGACCAACTACATCTATTCTTTTCACCTTTTTTTCTCCGAAATAGTCTTTTAAGAACAAGACCACTGAATCGTAATCGGAGTCGGTCATCTTCAGGTAAACTTTTCTGCAAAAAGAGTAGAATCTCAAGTATCTTCCCCTTGTCTTCATAAACCTTTTCTCATATTCCTTTAAATATTCGTTTGGACGATTGTCTTTCACAAATTCGCTTGCCACCTCTCCAGCGATTTTACCTGAGAGTACGGCATTGGCTATGCCTGCTCCGGACAGAGGATCAGCTAACCTGGCAGCATCCCCTACCAAGAGAAGATTGTCTTTTACCAGAACGCTCTTTCTGGAAAAGAAGGGGACTCCTCCGGACATCATCTCGATTTTGCTATGCCGGGGAAATCTCTTTCGGATAAAGGAGTCCAAAAGCATCTTTGCGTTTTTGCCCTGGGAAAAGGAGGGGTGTATCCCCAAGCCCACGTTGGCGGAATCTTCTCCTTTGGGAAAAACCCAGGCATAACCTCCAGGTGCTAATTTTTTTCCCACCCAGAACTCCAGACAGTCAGGCTCGATTTCGATTCCTCCAAGAAGGTACTGGGCACAGGGTAAAATCAAATCCGGCTCCAGAGTCGTATCCACTCCTGCGTGCTTGGCGGTTTTGGATTCAACTCCATCCGCACAGATTATTACCTTAGCCATAAGCTCCCTTTCCTTTCCGTTATCTTTGACTTTTACTCCACGGATTTCGTTATTTTTACCCTTGATTATCCCCACCACCCCTGAATTCACCTTTACCTCGGCTCCTTCTGAGGATGCTTGGATGGCTTGATCCCGGTCGAAGATCTTCCTGTCTAAAATTACTGCGCAGTCAGGATGAGAGATCTTCACCCGATGGTTGTTCGGTCCCACCAGGTGTACCCTGTGGATGAAATTAGTGATCCATCTTGGTTTCAAATCGAAATGCTGGGAGAAGAAAAAAAGGCTTATTGCTTCTGCACAGGACAGGGGAAAGCCAACAACCGGGTCTTTTTCCACAAGGAGGACCTTTAACTTGTTTTTGGCCATCTCCTTCGCTGCAGAGCACCCTGCCGGACCAGCTCCCACGACTATCGAATCGTATTCATCCTCTTTCATCTTGTGTTAAAGCTCCCAGGGGGCAGAAGTTCACGCACCT
>Ga0111201_1067_pt1 | contig 11888 bp, 9 predicted proteins | sample DeeMarSWOR324_28_FD_80375 | JGI IMG/M metagenome (GOLD analysis project Ga0111201, IMG submission 80375) | candidate division Zixibacteria bacterium SM23_73_2 | reverse complement strand
TTTTTCAACTATGGTAACCGATTTTCTTCTGTGTTTTTCAGCATACTCGAAAGCATCCCTGGTGATGTTCTGAGCTGCCTTCCTTGTGACTATTCGCAAAGAAACTGCAATGTCCTCTAATTTCGTCTTCTCGAATTTTTTCATCCTCTGATGGTGCTTAAGCAGTACCTCCATTACCTCAGGGGGAAGGGGATGAAACTCCACTCCCGAATATAGATCCTCGGTGTTCTCCCGGAAAACCACCAGGTCGATACCATCCTTATAATTCAAGGGATTTCCCTCAAATGCCTTGCAGGGTCTTAAGTTGGTCCTCAAGTTAAACTGCTGGCGAATCTTCACAATAGGGCTGTAGTAAACGTATCCCTTTCCTACCAGAGCCGGATGAAGCTCAGCCTCAGCCTCCTCCTTGGGCTTGGAGGTTATCGCCCCGAAAAGGCAGCAATCGGTGTTTTTCAAAAGGTCAACCGTTCTTTCCGGTAAAGGATTCCCCTCCGATTTCCAGAACTCCCAGCCCACATCTCCGGGTATGTATTCAGCATCAAAGCTCATTTTATTTAAAACGATTCTGGCTGCTTCCATCACGTCCTTTCCGATTCCATCCCCGGGCAGCCAGGCAATTTTGTATTTCGCCATAAGCTTTCTCTGTTACTTAATCCTGAGGTTCAAAGAGATCCGGTGGGTGCTTCCAAGATCGGATTCAAAGGGGACGAAAGCATAATCCAGACCATAGGATTTCATTTTCAAACCAAATCCCAGAGTGTAGCTTTTCTCATCGTACCCCAACTGGTAACCACCCCTTAAAGCTAAAATCCCAGAATAAAGATACTCCAGGCCAAAATGGATTTTAAGATCTGAATCCTGGTCAAGCTTGACCGCATCCAGATCAAAAGAGAAATCCCCCTTCAGATAATCGTTATAAAGATAATAGGAAAATCCTGCCTTGTAGGCTGTTGGCAGTGAAAATTCCTGCTGTTCGAATTTTATCTTCTGACCAAAATTGGATACCACCAGGCCTAACTTCATATTTTTCAGAAGTGAAAATAAAGCTCCCAGGTCCATCCCCAAACCGGATGCAGAGCTTATATCTATTTTCTCATAGAGCCATTTTCCTGAAAAACCCAAACTGATTTTGGGGGTTATCTTTCTGGAGAAGGAAATCCCGAATGCTGCCTGGTGGGCATCGTAGGTGGACAGAGGAACATCGGTTGGTTTTGTCCTTCTGGGTATGTCAGGAACCTGATTTAGGGTGAGGCTGAAGGCAAAGACGTTGCCTTTTACTTTCAGGGCAGATGCGAGATATTCGGTGGTTATATCCTGAAACCACTGGTTGTGCATGAAGGTGATCTCAATCCCCTGGGATTCGGAAATTCCGGCAGGGTTCCAGTATAAAGATGAAAGCCCGTCCGCCTTTCCCACAAAAGCCTCCCCCATGCCTGATGCTTTCGCACCCATACCGATCTTTAAAAAGCTCATCCCCGGATTTTCAGCCTGGGAGGGCATTTGAGCTAAAAGACTTTTTGAAAAAAATGCTATGGTAAAAACTAAAAACAATATCTTTTTCATCTTAAAAACCGACCCCTATTGAGAAGAGATGATCCGGATCCTCCTCCACCTTGGATGACACAAAGGCATAGTCGAAATTAAGCGTGAACTTTTCAAACTTATGTCTTATACCGGCACCGAAACTTAAAAGCTCATCGTTATATCCTGCTCTCAGAGAGATTCTTTTAATCATATTATATTCGGCACCAAGATAAAATCTGGCATCCTGTTTTTCGTTTTTATCGATCTCCAAGGCTAAAAGAAGATCTTTTTCAAAAAGAAGATAGGAGGCACCAAATTTGAAATTAATTGGGAAATCATCTTTGGTATCCGTTCCCTGCTCCCCACGTTCGCTCCAGTAATCCCCGCTGTTCCAGGAGTATTTCAATCCCACGTTTTGGATGCAGGCTCCGATCCTTAAATCTGGTATCGGTCTTCCCATCGCACCGAAATCGAATCCTACCCCGTAAGCTGAAATATTAGCCAGATTGTATTGGATGTATTTGATATTTAATCCTAAAAATAGTTTCTCATGCATTTTTCGGGCGAAGTTGAAAAGGACTGCGTTCTGGTAGTTGTCAATCTCCTCAGTGGGATTTCCCTCAAGATCCCTTCCCACAACGTCTGCCACCCCTGCGTTGATCCAGCTTAATCCAACCGCTGCTTCACCCCTTACCGGTTGAGCATAACCAACCCATCCCATCCCCCGGTCGAAAAACATCTTTCGATACGAGGCTCCGAAGGTGCGGCTTTCAAGCTGAGCTGTTCCGGCCGGGTTCCACAGTGCTCCTCCCGCATTGTCAGCAACCCCCACAAACGCCTGCCCCATTCCAACCGCTCTACCCTCCAGTCCTAAAAGCAAAAAAGAGCCAGCATAACCACCCTCCCCGGTGTCAGCAAAGGTTTGCGTCTGTATAAAAAAGCAAATGAAAAAAACCAACAGGACCAAAGAATGATATCTGGAGTGAAAAGGCAAGAATTTAACTCGCCCTGATTTTATTCTAACAAAACTGAATCCTGGCACTCCAAAAGATCTTAAAGCTGACATTTTCTCTCCTGAGTTTTCGAATTCCTCGTTTAGAAAAAAAGTTTTTATTTAATCACCACTACCTTGCCCCACTGGGTCTTTGCCGGTGATTCTATTTTGAAAAAATAAACTCCGTTGGCTACCACCTCACCCTTATCGTTTCTTCCATCCCATAAGGCTTCACAGCCTTCAATATCAACACATTCTTGTTCTTTTGTCGTAACCAAATTCATTGCAAAATCATATATCTTTACTGTAACCTCTCCTGGTTTTTGTACTTCAAATCTTATCCTGGTTTTACCCGTGAGAAAATAAGGAGAAAAAGGAGAGGGATAAGCATAAGCCTGTGGTGCGCTCACCTCTACTCTGAAAACATCTCCAGGATCACCCGGGGTCGCATCCCTTTTTATTCTTACCAGCCCGTCCAAATTACCAGCCCAGATGCTATCCCCCACAACCAAAACCGCATAATATTCTTTGCTCAAGATCTTTCGATTCGGATTTTCCTGATCAGAGATATACTCAAACACCTCCCAGGTTTCTCCTAAATCATAAGATCTTTTCAGACCTGAGCTGGTAGCAGCCCAGACTACCGTATCATCGAAATCGAAATTCCAGGCTTTATCCCCATCCAGAAACACCTGCCAGTTCTCCCCATCGTCGGTAGTTTTGCTCACCCCGTAATATCCCTCGTAAGCTGGGTGGGTTGCAGCCCAGACTATCTTTTGGTCATTATATTCCTGAACATCCAAAGCCACCACAAAATCGCCCGAAATCCCAGAGCCTCCTCCATAGGAATAGGATAAAACCGTGTCAGCCGAATCCGAATCGGTGTAGATGAACTTATAAATCCCAGCAGCAGTCCCCGCCCACAAGGCGAGGTTATAGGTAATGAAGTATTTATAGACTTTCCACTTATTACCCGTATCAAAAGACCAGCATAGCCCATCAACCGATCCAGCCAAAAGAGTGTCTCCTGTGACCAGAAGAGAACGGAATCCGGGTAGAAGTGGTTTGAAGTTGTTGTCTTTATCCACCACCTCCAGTTCCTCCCAGGTTCCGCCGTAATCGTAGGACCTTTTAATTCCGGAGGAGGTCGCTGCAAACACCACCGAATCCACAAAAGCTAAATCCTGTACCCTTTCCCCTGACAAACAGGTTTCCCAGGTAGCTCCGAAATCAGTGGATTTGCTTACCCCGTACTCGCCACCCAAAGAAGTAGGAGCAGTGGCTGCCCAGATAATCCTCGTGCCCACGTAACTTTGAAATCTTACACTAATCACCGAATCACCGGAAAGACCATCCTGCAATCTGTGATTTTTCACTGTATCCGGTACATCTGTATAAGTATATATAAACTCATATATCCCCGAGTCCACTGTTCCAAACCATGTAACAGTGCTATCCTCACGTATTTGAATAATAACCGATCTAACCGGAGATTTGTCAAATATGGTCTCCCAGACGATACTGTCTCCATCATATCTACTTTTGATCAATCCTCCCGAATCGCAAGCAGCCCAGACGGTGGAATCCAAAGTTGCCATATCATAAACCACTTTCCCAGAGCCAAAAGCCTGCTCCGGTGTTAAGGTATCCCAGTGTGATCCATAATCTGAAGTTCGGTTAAAGCCACCCCCAAAATAGACCGTATCACCATTCACTTCTTCGAAATAGCTGGTCGCCACCCACAAAAGAGTATCCAATGTATCGGCATCGATATGCATATACTGACAGGCTAAAGCGGAGACGGAATTATAATTCAGCCCGGAGGAGGTATCGTAGGTAAACCAGGTTTTCCTCAAGAGAGAATCCGTAGTGAACCGGAGATTTTTTGAGGTTCCCACCCAAAAAAGCCTTCCGTCCCAGGCTATATCGTTTATCTCATTTTTTCTTCTCTGCTCCTTGCTGGGAGAGGTATCTGCCGCAACCGAGAAGAACCTGTTTCTCAACAGATCATAATAACCTAACTCATAATCCTTTTGGGCTACCGAATCCACAAAAAGGTTCTCCCAATTTTCCCCGCCATCGGTACTCCGGATTAATCCCCCGTACCAGCATGCAGCCCAGACGGTTGAGTTTTTTGCTTCAAGGTCGTAAGCCAGCTGTCCAACACGACTTGCCTGCTCCGGTTTAATACTCCGCCAGTTATCTCCGTCATCCGTGGTTAGGTCAAAACCTGCTCCGTAGGGAATCACCTCGCCTTCAAAAACCTCGGAATAGGAAGCTGCTAACCAAACCGAAGAACCGGAAACAGCTAGGGCAGCTATCTGATTAGCATTGAGACCATTGGTCTCATCATAGGTCAAAAACTCCCCACTCTCATACTTGGTTACTCCCCTTCCGGTAGCGATCCAGACGATTTCTCTGTCCGGGTCATAAGCTAAGTCATTGACCGTGTTTCCTTTTAAGCCAAAGTAGGGCTCATCCAAGCTGATGTTTATGTAAGCTAAGGAAGCTATACTGAAAAAAATCAAAAAAACCAAAAGAACAACTGCTACCTGAATCTTTCTTTTCATTCATCCCTCCATCAATAAAAAAGCCGAACAGCAAATTTGCTCGGCAGAAGAAAAAAAGAAGTGTCCCATAAAAAAGAGATACATTTTAAAAACCTCTTAAAATCTTTAACTATCTTTACAGGCACTCCTTTTTGTCTCAATTAAAGAATAAGACGAAATTTGTCAAGCATTTCTTTGACAAATAGATGCACGACTTCAAAATAAACATCTACACAGATTTTAAATCTTCTTAAAAGCTTATTTTGCTCCTCGTAGTTTTTGTAGGTCTTTCTGTTTTCCAATGATCACCAAAATATCTGAATCCTTGATAACAAAATCAGGTGAAGGAATTAAAACCATCCGATCGGGAACTATCTCTTTCACCGCAATAACATAGACATCGTATCTGTTTCTCAGTTTTGCTTCTTTCAAAGAAGATCCAACTATCTCCCTGGTTGGAGCCCACTCCACAATAGCGTATTCCTCTGAGAAGGGCAGAAAATCCAATATGTTAGGAGTGGAAAGGTTTTTAGCCAGCTTCATTGCGGTGTCCCTTTCCGGATAAATAACCTCCGAGGCTCCGACTTTTTCCAGAACATCCCCGTGATCCTCATTCAATGCCTTAACAACTATATTTTTTACCTCCAGCTCTTTCAGGTACAACGTGATCAAAATACTCTGGCTGATAAGCTTGCCGGTACTCACAACCACAGCATCCATCTTATCCAGTCCTAATGGTTTCAGGTTCTCCTTATTGGTCGCATCCATAAGCAAAGCCTGAGATGAAAATTCCGAAGCCCTCTGTACCTTATCCTTATCGTTATCTATCCCCAGAACATCATGCCCCTCCTGATAAAGGGTTTTGGCAACGTGGAATCCAAAATGACCCAACCCCAAAATTGCGAATCTTTTCATCCTGACCTCCTAAAAACTTTTATCCTATCATTAAGCTCTCCTCGGCAAACTGGAACGGCCCGGAAATCTCTCGTCTGGCAACTCCGTAAGCTAAAGTCAGAAGGCCCACCCTTCCAACGTACATGGTGATTATTATCAGAAGCTTTCCCCAGAAGTTAAGATTTTGTGTGATTCCCAGGGTCAGCCCAACTGTGCCAAAGGCAGATGTCGTTTCGAAAAGACATTCCAAGAAAAATCCTCGCTCCTCGCAAAAATTCTCTCCCTGGGGCTGAGAGATCAAAAGAAGAAATGTGATCAAAAAGACGAACAAAAAAGCCAGAACAAAAATACTGATCACCTTGGTTACCAGCTCTTTGGGAACAGTTCTTTTAAATGTGTTGACCGTTGCTCTTCCTAATAGCCTATTCCATATCAGAGCCAAAAGCAAAAACAAAGAGGTGGTCTTAATCCCTCCCCCGCACGAACCAGGAGAGGCACCCACGAACATCAGCATTATCAAAAAAAAGAGGGTGGCATTGTGCAAAAGGTTTAAATCCACGGTGTTAAAACCAGCAGTCCGGGCAGTTACCGACTGAAAAAAAGAGAGCAAAAGCCCATGGGAGGACGTAAAATCAAGAAGCTGATTTTGAGCCTCGATTCCATACAAAAACAAAACCCCCCAAAAAACTAAAAAAAGTGTTGTTAAAAAAACAACCTTAGAATGTAGAGAGAATCTCTTTCTTTTCTGTTTTCCTTTTATCCTGTCAAATATCTCGTAAACCACAAAAAATCCAATCCCTCCCAGGATTATCAAAGCCGGAATGGTGAGATTGATAATTAAATCGTGTTGGTAGGTAACCAAACTGTTCTCGAACAGACAGAATCCTGCATTGCAAAATGCCGAGACTGAATGAAACAAAGAAAAAAACATGGCTTCAAGCAGGGGAAGCTCACCCTGCCATCTGAAAAACAAGACTAAAGCACCCAGAAGCTCCAGGCTGAGTGTGAAGATGAAAACCGATTTGATCAGAGAAAAAATGTCCCCGGTGGGTTTGTAAGTAAAAGATTCCTGAATCAACCAACCGTAGTTAAAAGGAAGACCTCTTCCTAAAGACAAAAACATAAGGCTGGAGAAGGTCATGATCCCCAATCCACCCAGCTGAATCAAGCATAATATCACCAGTTTTCCAAAGAGAGTGAAATGTGTCCCGGTATCAACCACCACAAGTCCGGTAACGCATATGGCTGATGTAGAGGTGAAAACAGCATCCATTATTGAAAGACTTTCATTTACCGAGGATATGGGAAGAACTAAAAGAAAAGTACCAATACCAATAGCTGCCAGGTAGCTTAAAAGCAAGAGCGAATGTGGTTTTAATCTTCTGAACATTTAAAGAATAAACTTAAGCTTGATTAGAAATTAGCCGGAACAAGTGTTTTTGTCAACCGAAATCATTAAACCATTAAACTTTTAAACCTTGATCCCTGACACTTTATTCTTGAACCTACTTTCTTTACCCTACTTTTTGTTGGACATACATGCGCAAGAATTAGAAGAGTCATTCCCCGATGATCTTTATAATGACTCTCTTTTTTCTCTGCCCGTCGAACTCCCCGTAGAAAACCTGCTGCCAGGGACCAAAATCAAGCTTTCCCCGGGTGACCGGAATCATAACCTGATGGTGCATCAAAAGGTTTTTCAGATGGGCATCCCCGTTGGTCTCACCGGTTCGGTGATGCCGGTAATCCTCTCTGAAGGGAGCCAATTTCTCCAGCCACTCCTCTATGTCAGCTAAAAGCCCGCTTTCAGAGTCGTTTACAAACACCGAGGCGGTAATATGCATCGCTGATACAAGTATAAATCCCTCTTTTATTTTGCTTTTGCTTAAAGCCTCTTCGACTTTATCGGTTATGTTGATAAACTCCCTGTGCTTTTTGGTGTTAAACCAGAGATATTGGGTATGTGATTTCATAAATTTCTCCTTTCAGACAAAACGCAGGTTAGTATAACCTGCGTTAAACTTGGTACTATAAACTGAACTTTATTAAACGTGTATAAAATAAAGATCTAATAATATAATAAATTTTTGATTAACATATTTTAACATAAAAGGTTATCTAAATAAATGTGAGAATTATTCCAATCCTTCTATTGACTCCTCAACAACTCTACACTTAAAATATGTCTCAGAAAATAAAGATTGAAGTAAGTAGAACACAGAACCACCTATTAATAGTAAAATTATCCAAACAAATATATCGCAATAGTCCAAAAATCGAGCAACATACGACCATACTACCAGAATAGCAATCAATAGACCCAAGAAACCATGTCGCCATAACACTTTCCAGACTATTTTCTGTCTCTTTAAGGGAGAATACCAATCAATATGATATTCCTTAATCTTTTTCTGTAAAGAAGATTTTTCGATAACATCATCTTTTATCTTAATGTTGAAGATATGAGAAATACAATTTTTTTCCAAACCTACAAATCTCATCTGATTTGTGTATTCTTTGCATGATCTTATGAAGAAGATGGACCAAAAAAGTAGAGAGAGATTCAACAAGAACCAAGTAAATAGGTTTTCCTCAAAATTCTCAGTACGAATTATCACCACGAGTATGGCTGTTATTATAGCAAATGCCCAGGTGAAGTTCTGATTCATTCTACTGAATGCCATATTTTTATTCCTTACTGTAATAGTAAGATATTCCTTAATTCCTTCAAAATCTTCGGTCATAAAATCCTCCATTTGTGAATATCTTTTATAACCTTTAGGTTTGAGTTACAAATTGCAACTCAGAGCTTTAGCTCTAACTATACGATCATTTGAAAATTGAATATCCAATCCAAACTCAATACCCAAAAACCTCAGCAGCTTTTTCTTTTCCTATCTCGATCGCCTGGCGGATTTTTTCGGGCTTGAATTCCAATGTATCCATAAAATACTCGTCCGGCTCAACCACTTTTAAATCAATATATCGGTGTTCTCCATCATCCTTGAGATGAGCGTTATACCACTCGCAGTTCTCGATATCGGTCAGGTAAACTTCGTTGGCCAATATGTCAAAGGTTCGGGTAATGACCTGCAGGAGGTTTCCATAATCCCTTTTCCCCGGCTGAACCTGGCGGGGAGATGCCAGAACCACCACCAGCTCATCCGCTTTTGCATCGATGGCATCCTTTAAGGGAGTGATGTTTCTTACTCCTCCATCCACCACATTCAAATCATCTGCTGATATGTTTAGAGGTTTGAACATTATCGGAATACTGGCTGAGGCTAAAAGCATCTGTTCAAAGGATGAATGGGTTGGACCTATCGCCTTGTATTGACCATGGGTAAAAGAGACCACTCCGATTTTCAATATCTTACCTTTGTCGGTGAAGTTCTCTAAAATCTTAGTCTTATCAACATATTTGTCGATGAGCTCTTTAAGGGGTTTATTATCGTTAAGGCTATTCTTCTTCCCCAGTATTACACTCAACCAGCCATACTTTTTGTATATGTCTTCGTTTCTTCTTATTCCCAACCAGAGCTCCTTTAGTCTCTCGAACTCACCCTGGGCTACCAGAGTAGCATTCAAGGCACCCACGGATACTCCGCAAACGACATCGAAATCCAGCTTCCCCTTCTGGTAAAGATATTCCAAAACACCAACCTGAAAAGCTCCCTTGGCACCTCCGCCGGATAATACTAATCCCCTTTTGGGCATAATACCCTCCTGGTTTAAGATTTAAAGATTTTAACTAACTTCTTTCCCTATTCAAAAATCCCCATAAAACAAAATTAAAAACGAAAATCTTGATTAATATTAAATGGATTTTATTACTCTGTCAAGCAAAATTTATAATTTAAATAAAAAAAGCCAGGTCTTTTCGACCTGGCTTTAAAAGAATTTTTTATAGTTATTTCACTACATACTCTTGCAAAGCCTCTATTATCTTCTGATTAAATACAAATTCCTTACCGGATTTTTTGGCTGCCTCCTGATACATAATAACGAATTTCACCGGATCGTTTCTTACCTCCTTGACCCTGGCTATACCCAAATTCTCCTCGATAACCTGAGCCATCTTGTAGCCCAGAATATGATAGGCTGAGGTTTTAATGAAATTATCGGTTATCTCTTTTTCAATCTCTTCCTTGGATTTACCCTCAACCAGAGCAGCGGATAAGATCTGTTCTGCCTGGGTAAAATACTGCTTCAGATTTCTTTGCATCCCGTTGAACTTTTTATATACAGCATTCAATATCTCATCCTGTTTTTCTGGCTTGGAATAAAGAACAGAACCTGCTAGATTGGATATCCCCATACTGCACAGAAGATGCAAAAGCCTCTGGATGCTTTTGAATCCCTCATCTTCTTTTTCCACGAATTGAACCTTCTCACCTAAATGATATATCTCCCTGGCTAAAACCGAGCTTAAGTTTTTCGAGCCTAAGATATAACCTGAGATCACGTCAACGTAAATATTGTTATTGTATCTTGATGCTCCTAAGGAATGCCCCTCGAAAAGATATACAATTTTAACGTTTGCGGGCAAATCCCCCTCATCTAAATACTTTTGAGCAGAGGCTTGAGCTTTCGTGCCTGAATTGGATTTTTCAAGCCTTTCACAGAAGGGTTGGAGGGAATCCAGGTGATTGTAAGCATAGACGAAGAATTTAACTTCATAAGGGAAGCTTTTGATTATCTGGGATCTGGTGGGCTCCTGTTCGAATCCAAATGAGGTCCTCAGGATAGTTTTGAACTTTGACTCATCGATTCCAGCATCCACTTTCAGATACCCAAAAGCCTCCTTGTACCCTGTGCACGAGGCAGCTTTGTTCCACAAGGGTTCGTCGAATCTCCTTCTTTTCTTGACCAGGATCAAAAGTTCGTTAATCGATTTCCAGCATGAGAAATCCTCTGTAACCGTTGCTGGCTTTACCTCTGTCAAAGGCAGAAAAGAAAGTGAAATCAAGGTGACAATTAGAATTTTCAGCTTTTTCAAGTTTCCTCCTTTGTTAGAAAAATTACTTTTAATTTACGGAGAAAACCGATAAAGTTATTGAAAAATCCTTTTTTCGGACAAAATCAATAAAAAATGGCGGGCAAAAGCAAGACGTTAAATAACTATCATCTACTTACTATAAACTTAATTTTCCTCCCGCCTATAGTGTGGAACTTTTCATACCTCGGACTCCCGCCCCGTCACCTGATAAGTATTTTAATATTGTTGGCTATTGAAACTCTTTCAATTTTTCATAAAAAAATCCCGGCAGCGTTCTACTCTCCCGCCCCGTCACCAGAGCAGTACCATCGACGCAGGAGGGCTTAACTTCTGTGTTCGGAATGGGAACAGGTGTTTCCCCTCCGCTATGGCTACCGGAAAATCTTTTCAAAATTTATATACTCATAGAGGATTTTTGGGCGAGCAAAAGTCAACCCAAAGGTTTTTTTGTGAATAAGTCGCACGGCTTATTAGTATCGCTCGACTAAAGCCATTACTGGCCTTACATCTGCGACCTATCAACCTGGTAATCTACCAGGGGCCTTAAGCTCCGCCCGAAGGCGGAGGGGATATCTATTCTTGGGGTGGGCTTGGCGCTTAGATGCTTTCAGCGCTTATCCCTTCCGAACACAGCTACCCAGCACTGCCTCTGGCGAGACAACTGGTACACTGGAGGTTCGTCCATCCCGGTCCTCTCGTACTAAGGACAGCTCCCCTCAGATATCCTGCGCCCGCATCAGATAGGGACCGAACTGTCTCACGACGTTCTAAACCCAGCTCACGTACCGCTTTAATTGGCGAACAGCCAAACCCTTGGGACCTTTTCCAGCCCCAGGATGCGATGAGCCGACATCGAGGTGCCAAACCAGGCCGTCGATGTGAACTCTTGGGCCTGATCAGCCTGTTATCCCCGGAGTACCTTTTATCC
>Ga0111201_1065_pt1 | contig 12198 bp, 12 predicted proteins | sample DeeMarSWOR324_28_FD_80375 | JGI IMG/M metagenome (GOLD analysis project Ga0111201, IMG submission 80375) | candidate division Zixibacteria bacterium SM23_73_2 | reverse complement strand
GTGTGGATAGTTGTAATATAATGTTAGGTAAGGGAAAGTATGCAAACTAAAATCTACACGGTTTCTGAAATCACCAGACAGGTTAAAAACCTTCTGGAGGAAAACCTTGCTCCGGTTTGGGTTGAGGGAGAGATATCCAATTATATCCTCCATTCCTCAGGTCACCGCTACTTTTCTTTAAAAGACGAAAACTCCCAGATAAGATGCGTTTTCTGGAAGTGGCAGGCATTCTCATTGAAATTCGAGCCTGAGGATGGAATAAGAGTAGTTGCTTTCGGAAAAATTAACGTCTACGAAAAATCAGGGCAGTATCAGCTCTATGTGGAAAAAATTCAACCTTTAGGAATAGGGAAACTGGAGCTTGAGTTTCAAAGATTAAAAGAAAAACTACAAAAAGAAGGGATTTTCGATGAAGAACACAAACTGCCCATACCTGAATTTCCAGATACAATAGGTGTGGTTACCTCGCCAACCGGAGCAGCGGTCAGGGATATAATTAAAATCATCCACCGGAGAGCACCTGATGTGAAAATCATATTAAATCCGGTCAGGGTTCAGGGAAAAGGGGCGGAGGAGGAGATAGCTTGTGCAATAGATGATTTTAACCAGTATAAAAAAGTCGATCTTTTAATAGTGGGAAGAGGAGGAGGTTCTCTGGAGGACTTGTGGGCTTTTAACGAAGAGACAGTTGTCAGGGCAATTTACCAATCCAAAATACCAATAATATCTGCGGTTGGGCACGAGATCGATTTCACCATATCCGATTTCGCAGCGGATTTAAGAGCACCAACCCCTTCTGCTGCAGCGGAGCTTGCAGTCAGGGACAGAAAGGACCTTTATAGGGAGTTGAATTCGCTGACAGATAAGCTGGTTACTCAACAGAAATCCACCCTTGAATATTTCAAAAGGGAAATCCAAACTCAGATCAAATCCTATGGCTTCAGAAGACCGGTGGATCTGGTAACCCAGCTTTCCCAGAGAACAGACGAGCTTTCCAAAGCTTTGTGCAAAGAGGTAAAAAAATTCTTTGAATTGAAAAAAAATTCCATATCTTTGGTTTTGGGTAAGTTGAACGTTCTATCCCCCCTTTCGGTTTTCGAGAGAGGGTTCAGCCTGACCCGGAGATTGCCGGAGCTTACCATAGTAAAGGATGCTTCTATGCTTAAGAAGGATGACCGGATAGAGGTTAAGTTTCATAAGGGGAGAATCGAATCAAAAGTGGAGAAGGTCAAAAAAGATAAAAAATGAAAAAAGAGAAAAGCTTTGAAGAGGCACTCAAGCGTCTGGAGGAGATAGTTGAGAAATTGGAACAAGGTGAATTGACCCTGGATAAGTCGCTTGAGCTTTTCGAGGAGGGGATAGATCTCTCCAGATCCTGCACAAAAAAACTGACCCAAGCAGAGAAAAGAGTAGAGAAGCTTTTGAAATTAGGTGAGGAGTTCAAGCTGGAGCCTCTGGATTTTGAAGAAGAGGATTGAGGTGGATTTTAAAGGATATCTCGATAAAAAAAGAAAGACGGTTGAAAGATCGCTGGATTCATTACTCCCCTCTGTAAAGGAAAAACCCGCAACGGTTCACCGGGCGATGAGATATTCGGTCTTTGCAGGGGGTAAAAGACTGAGACCGATCTTAGCCATAGCCACCTTTGAGCTTCTGGGGAAAAAAGGTAAAAAGATTTTAGCGCCAGCCTGCGCCCTGGAGCTGATTCATACCTATTCTTTGATCCATGACGATTTGCCCTGTATGGACGACGACGATCTGAGAAGGGGCAAACCCACTTGCCACAAGGTCTTCGGGGAAGGAATTGCGGTTTTGGCTGGAGATGCCCTGCATGCCTTAGCTTTTGAGCTTTTGACCTCCACCAATAGAGCGGATGTTGTTATGAAGGTTGCCAGGGCAATCGGAACCAAGGGGATGATCGGAGGACAGGTGGCTGACCTTGAAGCTGAGGGAAAGTCAAAAATTACCCTTCCTGAGGTTAGATACATTCACAATAACAAGACCGGTGCTTTAGTAAGGGCATCGGTAATGGTGGGCGCTCTTATAGCTGATGCTTCACCAGAGAAGCTTTCGGCTTTATCCGAATTTGGTAAAAACATCGGCCTGGCATTTCAGATAACAGATGATTTGCTGGACGTTACTGGCGAGGAGAGATTTGTAGGGAAAAAGACCCACAAGGACCAGCTCAAGGCTACCTATCCCAAGGTTATAGGAGTGGAGAGGTCAAAGAGAACCGCTAAAAAGCTTATCCAACAGGCTAAGGGTCATCTGGGTATATTTAGAAGGGATGAAACCATACTGGAAAAATTAGCTGATTTTGTGATTGATCGGAGTTTTTGAAAGATGGAAAACATTTTAGACAAAATCAACTCCCCTGAGGATTTAAAGAAAATCCCCATTGAAAAACTCCCTGAGTTAGCCCAGGAGATCAGGGAGAAGATCATCACAGTTGTTTCGAAAACCGGCGGGCACTTAGCCTCGAATCTGGGAGCGGTTGAGTTGACCCTGGCTCTGCATTACGTATACGACTCTCCTCAGGACAAAATCTTCTGGGACGTGGGTCACCAGTGTTACACTCATAAGCTTTTGACCGGAAGGAAGGACAGGTTCGATACCATAAGGACATACCAGGGGATCTCCGGTTTTCCCAAAAGGGCCGAAACGGAGCATGACCCGTTCGACGTGGGACATGCTTGCACCTCCATCTCCTCAGCTTTGGGAGTGGCCTGCGCCAGGGATCTTTTGGGCGAGGAATTTTCGGTTATCGCGGTGGTGGGGGACGGAGCTTTAAGCGGAGGTTTGTCCTTTGAGGGACTTAATAATGCCGGAGCGCAGAAAAAAGATTTTATAGTTATCTTGAACGACAACTCTATGTTCATCTCCAAAAACGTAGGGGCTATGGCGAAATATTTAACCCACCTTTTGACCGACGAGAAATATAACAAACTCAAAGCCGAGGTCTGGGATCTGGTGGGCAGGTTCAAAAGAAGGGACAAAATCAGAGCCATGGTTCAGCAGGTTGAGGAGTCGGTCAAGGGATTTTTAGTTCCCGGGATCATCTTCGAGAAGCTGGGCTTCAGATATTTAGGTCCCATAGATGGGCATGACCTGCCCCAGCTGATCAAAACCCTGTCCCACATCAAAACCTTAAAAGGACCCATATTTCTTCATATCCTGACCAAAAAGGGGAAGGGATACAAATACGCTGAGGAGGATGCTCCCCGTTTTCACGGGATAGGCTCCTTTGATAAGGTAACCGGTGATTCCAATTCCACCAGAAAAAACAAAGCTTACACCGACGTTTTCTCGGAGGCGATGGTTGAAATTGGGGAGATGGACGATAAGGTGATAGGGATAACAGCTGCAATGTCTTTGGGAACCGGACTCTTTTCCTTTTCCCAGAGGTTTGCCCAGAGGTTTTTCGACGTGGGAATAGCGGAACAGCACGGCGCGACCTTTTCCGCTGGCCTGGCCCGTCAGGGTCTGAAACCGGTTTTTGCGGTGTATTCGACCTTCCTGCAAAGAGCCTTTGATCAGGTTATCCACGATATTGCCCTGCAGAACCTGCCGGTGACTTTTGCAATAGACCGGGCCGGACTGGTGGGTGAGGATGGACCCACCCACCATGGTTTTTTCGATCTCTCATATCTCAGGGGAATTCCCAATTTAGTGATCGCCTCTCCCAAGGATGGGAAGGAGCTTCGGGATCTGCTTTACACTGCGGTTAACTGGGGGAAATCCCCCTTTGCCTTAAGGTATCCCCGGAGTTCTGTTCCGGATCAGCCGGAGAAAAAAGAATTGGTCAAGATAGAGGTGGGAACCTGGGAGGTTTTAAGGGAAGGTGAGGACGTTTTAATTCTGGCCACCGGTTCCATGGTTGTTCCCTCGCTGGAGGCTTGTTTTGAACTTGAAAAGGAAAATTATTCGGCCACGGTGGTGAACTGCAGATTTACAAAACCTCTGGATGAGCCTCTTTTATGCTCACTTTTAAAGAAGCATGAGCACGTTCTGACTGTGGAGGAGAATTCGCTTTTAGGAGGATTTGGCTCGGCTGTATCTGAGTTTGTTCAGAAAAACGCTTATAAGAACGTTCATTTGAAGATGTTGGGGATTCCGGACAGGTTCATCCCCCATGGCAGGAGGGATATCCTTTTGAAGGATCTGGGTCTTGATCCCCAAGGAATTTATTTTGTTGTAAAAGAATCGCTTAAAACAGAAAGGAAAAGGTTTAGGTTTTTGTTCTCAAAACAAAACAGGTTAAAATGAAAAGCATAGGTATTGTAGCTAATCCTAAAAAGCCCAAAGCTAAAAAAAGTATTCAGAAGATCATCCTGTGGGCCAAGAGAAATAAAATCGATTGTTTTTTCTCCGATGAGCTGAAAAATCTGATCAGCAAAAAAGAAAAACTTTTGCCTTTATCAACTCTTTCAAATGAATCGGAGATCATGATGTCTTTAGGGGGGGATGGAACCATGCTTAAGACTGCCAGAGCAGTGGGGAGGGGTGGTAATCCGATTTTGGGGATAAACCTGGGTAGCCTGGGCTTTATAACCGAGACCACCTCTAAAAACTTAGATAATGCATTAAGAAAGCTTTTGAAAAAAGAATACCAGATCGAGAAGAGGATGGTTTTGAAAGCTAAGATAGATAAAAAAAACCAGCCCTCGATGTTCGCGCTAAACGACGTGGTCATAGACAAAGGTGGGGTTGCCAGGTTGATCCAGATGCATCTTTACGACGGTGAGGATTTCGTCTGTTCCTATTCTGCGGATGGGCTTATTATCTCCACTCCAACCGGTTCCACCGCTTATTCTCTGGCAACGGGAGGGCCGATTATAAATCCAAAAACCAACGCCATCATCGTTGCACCGATCTGTCCCCATACCCTTGCCTCCAGGCCGATAATCTTTTCGGAGAACCACCATCTTAAAATCGTGGTGGAGTGCGACAAAAGGGATGCTCTTTTTACCGTGGATGGGCAGATAGATAAAAAATTAATATCCGGGGATTCGGTCTTGGTAAGCAAAGCCAGGCATACGGTTAATCTCATAAAATTCCCGGGATCCTCTTTTTACTCTGTTTTGAGAAAAAAGCTTCACTGGGGAGCAAGGCCCAGCATAGAGGAGTAAAAATCAAAAAGCAAAATTAAAAATTTAAAAAGAAAATTTTAGAAAAACGAAAACGTATGGTAATGATTTATCAAAGGCAGAAAGTTTTAGATGCCTATCAAAAAATCTGACATTTTTCTGATCCCCAATATACTGACCCTTCTCCGATTAATCCTGCTCCCCTTTATTTTCTTTTTCCTTTTAAAAGATACACACACAGATTTTGTCATTGCTGTTATCCTTATGGCAATTGTATTTTTTTCAGACGTATTCGATGGCTATCTTGCTCGAAAACTGAACCAGATGTCAGATTTGGGGAAAGTTTTGGATCCGGTGGTGGATAAGATCGCAATTTTTTGTTTTTGCCTTTATGTGATATTTTATAAAGGTTTTCCGGTGTGGGCTTTTCTTTTAATACTAACCAAAGATATAACCGCCCTTTTGGGTGCATTCTATCTTATTAAGACCAAAAAAACCATCCCTTCTCCTAACAGATGGGGCAAATATACGGTTTTCGTGATGGGGATAGTTTTATTTCTATACATAATAGAACTCGATTTCTGGAAAGAAATAGCTTTGGAGATCGGAATCATACTGGTGGTGATTACCATTTTGACCTATACCATATCTTTTGTTCGAGCCATACACAGAAAGCGACTTTAAGAGTCCAAACCTTTTGTAGAAAACTTTAAATATTTTGAATAAAAGTTGGGTTAATCTTGTATAGAACATATAAAACAAACAATGATTTATTTAAACGAAACTTTGATTGACGATTCTCGTAGGTTTTGAAAAAAGGAGGATTTTTATGTTTTATGGTAATCCCTGGATTTCTCTGGTAAGCATCGGGAAGATGCTATTCTCACTTATTCTTTTAGCTCTTTTGGTGGTGATTCCCATAACCATCTACAATCTCGGGTCAAAGCTGGATAGAATCAGCCAGAAACTTGACCGCATCGGGGAGCTTTTAAAAGCGGAGCAGAAAGCTTAAAGATATTAAATCATCATTTTTGGTTTTGAGAGATTTATCATAATTGTTCGGAAAGAAAAGATAGGGAATTTAACTCAAATCCTCTTATGTTAGCTGTAGTATAAATTGAAGGAAGATCGAGAAAACAACCGAGATAATAACATTAAAAGAATACATCAAGAAAAGGAAGTTTTTATCGTGAATTAAAACAAAAAAAGGAGAAGTTATGAAAAAAGCATTGGTTTTTGTTATGGCAATATTTTTCCTTGTGGGGACTTTCCAGACATCTTTTGCCAAAAAGGAAAAGACCGGAAAAGTAAAAGACAACGTTTTCACTGACAGTAAGTTCGAATACCATCTCGAATTTTTGAAGAACTGGAAGCTGAAAACTGAAAATGAGCCATCTTTAGTAAGGGCGACCCTGATGAAGAAGAATTATCAGGTGGACAAATCCAGAAGGTTCTCAGGGCATGAGACCAACGTTCCCACAATCATCATTATGGCTGATACCACCTCCCTTTCTTTGGAGGAGTTCAAAGATGAATTCTTAAAAGAGAAACCCCAGATAAAGAACATCGATAAATATAGAATGAAATTCGAATTTCTAACAAACTCAGAGCTTCTGCAGGAAAGGGAGATTCTGGTTGATTCCATCCCAGCGCACATTCTGACCTTTAGAAAACCGTATTTGATAACTGTTGCTAATCCAACGGATAAAGGTTCATATCGTGACGAGGTGAGGTCGGACTATGATGATCCCGGAGTCAGAAATCCTGAGGATTCAGAAAAGTTAATGGAGGATTTCATCGCCGGTCATTTGCTTTTCTTCAAGAAGGGAAATGAAATATACGTGATACATTTCTCCTGCGAGCGGCAGTTTATCGTGGAAAATCACCGCGAGTTCACCACCATTATGGACAAATGGAAATTTAAAGAATAAACTTAAAGACTTAAGAAAATAAGGGTTTCAAACTCAAAGGGTTTTGATCCTAGGGGAAGTTTTATAACCTTCTCTTTTTGCTATTAAATAAATTTCAGATTTTTTCCTCTTTTTAATTGACAATTGCCTTTCTGGTTATTAATTTAGAAATCAAACTGAAGGAGGTTGTATGTGGGCTTTTAGGTTTTTTCTTATCATAGTAGTTATCATCGCGGTGGTCGGCTTCTCCATATATAACTCCTCTGAGACGGTGGAGGTAAATCTTTTCGGATTATGGATGTATGTGGATGTACCCATGATCTATATCGCCTTCTGGGCTTTTGTGGTGGGTCTTTTGGTATCCTTTCTTCTGGGTATAACCCATTATCTGAAGGTTCAATCCGATCTAAGGGAACAGAGGAAGGAAAACAGAAACTTAATGGAGGAGATCACCACCCTGAGAAACATTCCTCTGGAAGATATGGAGGAAAAAGGGGAAGGAGAGTAGAAAGTGGAGCATGTGCTTAAATGGTGGATCATAGCGGCAGCTTTGGTCGTTTTGTTTTTTATCATTTATTGGTTCAGTTCCAGGAAAAAGAAAGCCAAGCCCGCAGAAAAAATTTACGTGGAGGGACTTAGGGCTTTGCTTTCCGGGGAGGATCGGATAGCCTTTCAGAAATTCAGAAGCGTAGCCGATTTAGATACCAACAACATCGACGCCTATCTCAAATTGGGGGATATCTTCCGAAAGAAAAAGAGGTTCGATCGGGCGCTTCAGGTTCACCGACAGCTTCTTTTGCGACATAGTCTCTCCTCGGAGGCGAAAAAGGAGATAAAGAGAGCCATTGCCCAGGATCTGATCGAATCGGGAGATCATCATAAGGCAACTTTGGTTTTAGAGGAGCTTTTGAAAATGGATGAGAAGGATCTGGGAGTGACCACCAAACTTTTATCCGAATACGAAGAACAAGGCGACTGGGAGAAAGCCTTAAGTTTGAGGGAGAAATTCTTCAAGGACAAAAAGGGGAAAAATCGGAAAATTCTGGCGCTTTACAAAGTCTTTTTGGGCAAGAAATTGAAATCGGAGGGCGAGTTTCACAAAGCCAGGGTAATTTTTAAGGAAGCCTTACGATATGATGAAGCTTGTGTTCCGGCATATATCTATTTAGGGGATGCCTACTATGAGGAGAAAAGGGTGGAGGAGGCGGTCTCCTCCTGGAGAAAGCTTCTGGAGACATCACCCCAAGCTGCCTATCTGGTCTTCGAGAAACTGGAGAAGGCTTTGTTTGAGCTGGGGAATTATGGAGAAATAGAGAAGATCTATGATCAGATATTAAGGGATGATCCTCAGAACATCCAAGCCCTTTTCGCCCTGGCGGTACTGGACGAGAAAAGGGGGAGGAAAGCTCAGGCAGAACAGAAGCATCTGCAGATTTTAGACCAGGAACCTGACTCCATGCCCTCAAAGCTCAGTCTGATAAAGCTATATCAGGATAAAGGGGAAAAGGAAAAAGCAAACCAGCTGGTCGATTCTCTGTTCGATGATTTCCTTAATCAGACTGAAAGGTTTTTCTGTGAGAAGTGCGGACAGAGCTTTTCCGAGCCGCATTGGAGATGCCCCTTTTGTAAGGAGTGGAACAGCTTCGGGATTTAAAGGTAGGTCTTTTAGCCTCTTTTTAAGAGTTTCACAAAAAAAAGCATCCTTTCTTTCAGATGGAAAAAACAAACACCCCACTGATGAGCCAGTATTATAAGATCAAGTCTCAATACCCCGACCAAATTCTATTTTTCAGGATGGGGGATTTCTACGAGATGTTCGGTGAGGATGCCAAAATCGCATCCAGGATCTTGGGGATAGCTTTAACCTCACGCTCCCACGGCAAGTCGGAGAGGGTCCCTTTAGCTGGAGTGCCCTATCATGCTGCTGAAAGGTACATCTCCCTGCTTTTAAAGGCGGGTAAGAAGGTGGTGGTGTGCGAGCAGGTGGAGGACCCAAAGACCGCCAAGGGTCTGGTAAAAAGGGAGGTGGTGGAGCTTATCACCCCGGGAACGATTACCATCGATAGTCTTTTCGATTCCGATGAGAAAAACTTTTTAGCAAGTCTTGTCGGAGATGGGCAGAATTTTGGTCTGGCGACCTTAGACCTTTCCACCGGGGAGTTTAAAGTTGAAGAGGGCTTCCTTGATAGAATAAAAGAGAAGCTCAATACCATAAGGCCGAAGGAGATAATAATTCCCCAAAGATTTTCCGAGGAAAAAAAGATTGGTTTTGAAAATTTTAAAAACCATGCTGCCCTGACATTTCTGGATGACTTTAAGTTCGATTATGACCTGGCTTACCAGACCATCACCGATCATTTCAAAACGACTTCCTTGGATGGTTTCGGGATCTCCGATCTAAAGCTGGGGATCTCGGCTGCGGGAAGCATCATCTCTTATCTTGAACAAACCAAAAAAACCTACCTGTCGCACATTAATAAAATAACCAAGACATCCTATGATGAGTGCATGTTTTTGGATTTTTCCACCTTGAGAAACTTAGAGATATTTTCCCCTTTCAGTCCCACCGATGAAAAGGATTTCACCTCGAAGAAAAACAGTTTATTTCACATTCTGAACAAGACCAAAACCCCTATGGGATCAAGGCTTTTAAAAGAATGGCTGAGGTCCCCCCTTTATCATGTTGAAAAAATAAAAAAAAGGCAGGATTCGGTATCTGAGCTTTTAGGGAAAAGGGATAAAACAGTTGATCTGGCAAAGATCTTGGACAGAATACAGGACACAGAGAGGCTTGCGGGAAAGTTAGGGTATGGCAAAGCCAATCCCAAGGATTTAGTAGCACTGGCTATGTCATTGAGAAACGTTCCAGAGATTAAAGAGGTTTTAAAAGGATTTAACTCTTCTCTTTTGAATTGTATAAAAGAGAATTTACCAGATACCTCTTTTATAGTAGACCTGGTGGAGAAATCGATGGTTGACGATCCCCCTTCGGTTTTAACTGAGGGTGGCATTATAAAAAAAGGATATAAAGGCGAGCTGGACCGGCTAAAAGAAAGCATAAAAACCTCCAGGAACTGGATCGCCTCGCTTCAAAAGGAGGAGAGGCAAAGGACAAAGATACCCTCGCTTAAGGTGGGTTTCAATCGGGTTTTCGGGTATTACATAGAGGTGACCAAAACCCATTTGTCAAAAGTTCCTGAAGATTACATCCGGAAGCAGACCCTGGTGAATGCGGAGAGGTTTATCACCGAGGAGCTGAAGAAAAAAGAGGAGATAATCTTAGGCGCGGAAGAAAAAATATTTGAGCTGGAGCATTATCTTTTTCTGGAGATAAGGTCTCTGGTCTCAAAAAAAATAGAGGACATTCAGAAGACATCAGAATATTTAGCCACTTTGGACGTTTTGTTGAGTTTTAAGGAAGCGGCTTCAAGTTACCGCTATGTGCGACCGGAGATAGATTCAAGCGACGAGGTGATAATCGAGGAGGGAAGGCATCCGGTTTTGGAGCATCTGGTCGAAAAAGGGTATGTTCCCAATGATACCACAATGAACTCGGAGGAGAAGATTCACATCATAACCGGACCCAACATGGCTGGAAAATCCACCTACCTGAGGCAGGTTGGTTTGATCGTCCTTTTAGCTCAGGCGGGATCTTTTGTTCCGGCTAAAAAAGCCAAGATAGGTCTGGTTGACAGGATATTCACCCGGGTGGGAGCTTTGGACAATATCGCAACCGGTAAAAGCACCTTTTTGGTGGAGATGAACGAGACGGCAAACATATTGAACAACGCAACCTCCAAAAGCTTTATTTTATTGGATGAGATAGGGAGGGGAACCTCGACCTTCGACGGGCTTTCCATTGCCTGGGCAGCAACCGAGTATATCCACAGCCATCCCAGGCTTTGCTCCAGGACTTTAGTAGCAACCCATTTTCACGAGTTAACCGAGTTAGCCAGGTTGCTTCCCAGGGTTAAAAACTATCAGATCAAGGTTAAGGAATGGGGGGACGAGATAATATTTCTGCGCAAGATAGTTCCTGGAGGATGCGATGACTCATTTGGTATCTACGTTGCCAAACTGGCTGGTGTTCCCAGGGAGGTTTTAGAGAGGGCAAAGGAGATACTGTTAAAATTAGAAGGGGAGGAGCTTTCCTACAAAAACGTTCCCAGACCAGAGGGTTTCACCAAAGAGAAATCCTATCAGTTGAGTATCTTTTCAGCCAGGGATAACCAGATTGCCCAGGAGCTGAAGAAGATCGATATTAATAAGCTGACTCCGCTTGAGGCTTTGAATAAGCTGGAGGAGTTGAAGAAAAAAGCTGAAGAATGACGGATGAGGAATGACGAATGAAGAATGCGAGATGACGTATCAGGGACGAAGATATGCCAGTGTACAAAAACTTTGAGGATTTACCTGTCTGGAAAATATCAAAGGACTTAGCAGTGGAGATCTATCAGGTTACAAAAGGTGAAAAGTTTAGGAAGGATTATGCTTTGGTGGATCAGATTCGGAGAGCAGCGATTTCCGTTTCGAGTAATATTGCTGAAGGGTTTGAAAGAGGATCGAAAAAAGAATTTATTCAATTTCTCTATATTGCTAAAGGTTCTTTGGGTGAAGTCAGAAGTCAACTGCAGGTTTGTTTTGAGCTTGGTTATATAAACAAGGAGAAATTAAATACTCTTTTATCTCAGGCTTATGATCTTTCGAATCAATTGGGAGCGTTTATTTCATCGATTAAAAAAAGGATAAAAATTTAATCCGTCATCCGACATAAATCATTCGTCATATTTTAAAGATGAAAAATAAAATTAAAAATAATTTGTTATTGACAGGAGGTTAATAAAAAATGGGTAATAAAAAAGCCAAACCTGCAAAAATCTTATTGGATGTTCCGGTTGATGATGGGGTTTTGGGTTTTGATAATTATCGTGACGCTTTAATCAATATAATTAGAGGTTCAGAGCCAAGGTTTACTATTGGAATTTTTGGTGGTTGGGGCACTGGGAAAACTACTTTGATGAGGATGATGAAGAGGAAATTAGACGATGAGGGAGAGGTTACGGTTTGGTTTAATCCGTGGGAGTATGAGAAAGAAGAACACCAGATAATTCCATTGTTGCAAACAATCAGCTTGGAACTTAAGAATAAGAATCTTCTGAAGTCTCAAACGCTCGATAAGATAGGTAAAACAATACTGAGCT
>Ga0111201_1066_pt1 | contig 12436 bp, 13 predicted proteins | sample DeeMarSWOR324_28_FD_80375 | JGI IMG/M metagenome (GOLD analysis project Ga0111201, IMG submission 80375) | candidate division Zixibacteria bacterium SM23_73_2 | reverse complement strand
GATCCAGAGCTTATTTTGAAATTCGCGGATATATTCGCCTGGCAGATTGATTTTTTAACCGAGGTGAGGAATGGGGATAGATTCAGATTGGTCTTTGAGGAGTACTACAAGGATGACAATTTCGTCAGGTATGGGAATATCCTGGTAAGCGAATACACACTGTCAGGGGAGGTCAATCAGGCGGTCTTGTATCAGGATCAAGATGGGTTAAAGGAGTATTACGATCCCTCCGGCGCTTGTATGAAAAAGGCGCTTCTGCGTTCCCCTTTGAACTTCCGCAGGATCAGCTCCCGATTTTCCTATTCCAGGCTCCACCCCATCTACAAGGTTTACCGACCTCATCTGGGGGTGGATTATGCTGCTCCTGTCGGCANNCACACCGGTGGTCGCAGCCGGCGATGGAAGGGTTATCTTCTGTGGATGGAAAAAAGGGTTGGGCAAAACCGTGGTGATAAAGCACCCCAAGGGATTTCAGACCTACTACGGTCACCTTTCCAGGTATGCCAGCGGAATAAGAAAGGGGGTGGATGTCAGGCAGAAGCAGGTGATCGGATACGTGGGGCAGACCGGGGTGGCGACTGGACCCCATCTGGATTACCGATGTAAAGTCGATGGGAGATTCGTAAATCCTTTGAAGATAAACGTTCCATCTGTGGAGCCGATAAAAAGGGAGTACATTTCTGATTTCAAAGAGCATGCCTCCGATTTACTCTACACTTTAGACTTTCTCACCTCAAAAGATGTTTTAACCTCCTCGAATTAGAACTATATAGATCTTCAAAGTTACAAAAAGCTTTTTTTATGAACCAGAGTTACACCCGATTGAATAAAATTGATTATTCAGGTTAAAGGGGAGTTGTGGAAAGGCTTTTGTTAAATTCGCTTCTTAAAAAAGAGAGATTGTTCGTAGGTTTATTAAACAGATGTTTTTGTTTTAGCAGAGGAGCATTTTTGGATTACAGAAAGTACGTGATAGCTTTAAGAGAGGAAGGTGGGGTGGGACCAAAGACTTTCCAGCTTCTGCTTTCGGTTTTTGGCTCTCCTGAAAATGTATATAAGAAGACCCTGGAGGAGATAAAAGAGCTTCCCCGGATGAGCCCGGAGAAAGCCGAGAGAATCTTAACTTCCCAGGATAAGCTTTCAGACATAGAAAAGCACATCCTTTTTTTGGAAAAAGAAGGAATCGGGATCTCCACCATTTTGGACGAGAATTACCCATCGTCTTTAAGGCAGATAAATAACCCTCCTCCCCTTTTGTATTATATGGGAGAGTTTCCCATACAAAGCAAAACCTTTGTAGCTTTGGTCGGTACCACAGAACCAACAGAGGAGGGCAAAAAAAATGCTGTATTATTCGGAAAAGCTTTAGCCTCACGCGGGGCAGTGGTGGTCAGCGGCCTGGCTAAAGGGATTGACAAGGAATCCCATATGGGAGCCTTGATCGGAGAAGGAAAGACATATGCGGTTTTGGGCAGCGGGCTGAATAGTTTATATCCCAGGGAGAACATCCATCTGGCAAAGGAGATCACGGGAAACGGAGCTCTTTTAACCGAGTACCCTTTGAATACCCCGGTTAATGTGGGACAGCTTATGTCCAGAAACAGGATCATAGTAGGGCTGTCCCAAGCAGTTGTGGTGGTGGAGACAATGTCAGGGGCAACCGGAGTAATGGATGCAGCTCAGAGAGCAAAGAATCAGGGTAAACCTGTTTTTCTGGTTAAAAAGGAAGGTTTTTTGGTTGATCCTTTGTGGAAAGATGTGGGTGCCTTGATAATCAGGAATGTTCAGGATCTGGATATGGTCTTAAAATACATCTGAAAATGAAAGAAGATTTTTTAGAATATGATCAGAAGATCAAAAAACTAAAGATGATGGTTGATGAGCTTTGTGAGCTTATCAGAAGAAGGGAGCTGACCTTAGGGGAAGCCAAAACGAAAGCATCAGTTTTAAGGTTGAAGGCCAAAGAGCTTATTCCTGACCAAATACATAAATTCGATATGATCTACGGATCAAGGTTGAAAAGATTGATCCAGCAGTTTCTGATCAAAAGAAATACTAAAGATACAGATAAAAAATAGAGGGGGGAGAATCTTGCAAAAGATACCAGAGGATGAATATCTTACAATCGAGAGCTCTGCTGTGGATAAGATGGTGGTGAAGGGTTCGGTTTTTTCAGGGCAGGCATATCCGGTTCAATCACAAAAACAAGCAGAGGAAAAGCTTAAAGAAGTAAAAGAAAAATATTTTGATGCTACCCATAACTGTTATGGTTACGTTCTTGAAAAAGAGATCTGTAAATCCAGCGATGCTGGTGAACCCAGGGGGACAGCGGGTAATCAAATTCTAAAGGCTATTCAAACCAAAGGCTTAAATTTCGTTTTGGTTGTTGTCACCCGCTATTTCGGCGGTACAAAACTGGGCACCTCAGGATTATCAAAAGCTTATAGAAATTCGACTTTAAACACACTTAACAAGTGTAAGATAGTCAAGAAAATTACAATGGAAAAGTTGAGTTTTTCTTTTCCTTTAAACTTCTATGGTGGGGTCAGCAGGATCATAAGCAGATTCGAATGTCAGATTATCAGTACAGACTTTCAGGATGAGGTTCAAATCCAGACACAAGTCAGGAAAGGTCTGGTTGAAGAGTTTAAAAATAATTTGACCGATTCTACCGAGGGAAAGATTAGGTTTTATTAAAATCGTAAGGCAAGTCTTAAGCTTTGCGAAATGAAAAATGGTCGACTTTCTTTTAAATTTAGATATAGGTTTATTTTATTTCATAAATCTAAAAATACAAAATCCCGTTTTCGATTTCATTATGGTGTGGATTACCACCAGGGACTTTTGGCTTGTTCCCATGTGGTTAACCTGGCTTCTTCTGGTGATATTTGGGGGGAGGAGAGGAAGGATATTTGGCGTTTTGATAATCATATTGATTGCTATAACCGACCAGACCTCCTCTCATCTTTTGAAACCCCTGATAGGGAGGGTTCGACCCTGCAACATTCTGCCAGACGTTAGATTATTGATTGGCTGTTCCAAAGCCGGTTCTTTCCCCTCATCTCATGCAACCAATCTATTTGCAGCAGCAACTTTAATCTCATATTTCTATCACAAAGTTAGAGCATATTTTTTTGTTATAGCTTTTTTAGTAGCTTTCTCAAGGATATATGTGGGGGTTCATTACCCTTCGGACATGCTGGGGGGAGCTTTGTTGGGTTTTCTCTGTGCCGGGATGATAATTCTTCTATTTAAATTCATAGATTCCAAAACTCACTGGCTGGGGATAGGGAGGTCGGTAAAGGGAGAGTAGAACTGGAGTGTCAAGCCCCCCGCCATAGGCGGGGGGGCTTCGACTTTAGCTTGACTTGTGAACCCGAAGGGTTTACTATTTAGTTATGTAATAGAGGTCAAGCTACGCTTGACCGAGTCAGCCTAAAGGCTGACACTCCAGTAGCTTTTGGAGTGTCAAGTTTTAACTTGACTTGCAAATCCAAAGGATTTGCTTTATGGATGCGAAAAAAAGGTCAGGTTAAGCCTGACCAAGTCAGCCTAAAGGCTGACACTCCAAAGTCATTCAAAATATCAAATATTTTTCTTATGTTACAGGAGTTCATAAAGCATAGACCCTTTCATCTATATTTAGATGATAAAATTTATTTTGTTACAGCTTCTACTCTGAACAAAATAAATTATTTCGACTCGGATCTTAAAAAGAAGATTATAAAAAAGAGGTTATTAGCTGCTTCAGAGAAATATAAAGTTAGATCTTTTGCCTGGGTTATCCTTTCAAATCACTATCATCTTCTTTTCCAATTCAAGGAGAAACAAAAATTAGCAGATTTTATTGGTTTTGTAAATGGTGGTTCTTCATTCGAGTTGAACTCTTTGGAAAATAAAAAGAGAAGAAAGACATGGTGGAATTATTGGGATAATTGTATAAGAGATAGCAAAACTTTTTACAGGAGGTTTAATTATATTCACTATAATCCGGTGAAACACAACTATGTCAAAAATTGCAAAGATTATAAGTTCTCCAGTTATAATTATTATTTAAAAAAACTGGGGCAAAGTTATATGGACAGTATTTTTGAAGCATATCCGATTATCGACTTTACTGACAAGAATGATAGATTTTAACTGGAGTGTCAAGCTCCGCTTAACGGGATCTTCGACTTACAGCTTTAATTGTAAACCCGAAGGATTTACTATTTAGATATGTGAGAGAGATCAAGCTACGCTTGACCAAGTCAGCCTAAAGGCTGACACTCCAGAAGATCTGTCAAACCTGAAAGCTGACAACTTCAGATGATTTTTTGCTTGACAAAGTTCAGGCAAGTTTTTTTATTCTTACCTAAGGCTTTAACCTTTAAAACAAACAATAAAAGGAGCTTGAATTCAGGTAAAAATGAGTTTAGATAAGAAAAACCTGTACAGATTCCCCTGGTCTTTGAACGATAATCCCATCGGGTGGCTGGAGATCACCGATAGGTGCAATCTCCACTGCAAAGGATGTTATCGCAAAGAGTTTGAAGGGCACAAGCCTTTAGAGCAGATAAAAGAGGAGATCTTGTTTTTGAAAAAATGGAGGAACTGCGATAACATATCCATTGCTGGCGGAGAACCCCTGATTCATCCTCAGATAAATGAGATCGTGGAGTTTATATTTAGAAACAAGATGAAGTCTTTTATTCTGACCAACGGTATTACACTGAATGAGCCGACGCTTTTGGATTTGAAAAAATCTCACCTTTTTGGATTGGGACTTCACGTGGACTGTCAACAGGAAAGACCTGGTTGGGAGGGAAAAGACGAGCTGGAGCTCTGTGAATTGAGGCAGGAGTATGCGGATCTTATCAAAAAAGTAGGTGGTTTGACCACCACCTTTGGGATAACCGTTTATAAGGAGAACTTCAACTTTATCCCTGATCTGGTTAGATGGTCATTAAAGAACACAAAAGTGATCCAGGGTCTGGTTTTCATAGCTTACCGAGCCGCCATTCTAAGACCAGGGATGGAATACACCGTAAATGGTCAAAAGCTAAAATTGGATCAAAAGACTCTGGGTTATACCACTGATGATGCTCCTGAGGACATTAAGATAAAATCCAACGACATCTATGAGATCATAAAAAAACATTTTCCCCAATATGAAGCATCTGCTTATCTGGGGGGCACCCAGGATCACAGCTCCTTCAAATGGCTGATCGGGTTTTTGATAGGTACCGAAGATGAGATCTTAGGCTCGATGGGGAAAAAGGGGATGGAGTATGTTCAGACTCTGCACCATCTTTTTTACAAATCCTACGTGGTCTATCTTGAAAACCATTCGGGGGGCAAGAAGTTTTTTCTCCTCTCTTTAGTCGATCCTGAGGTTCGGAAAGCATTTTTTAAATTTATGAAGAATCCTTTGCGACTTTTTTCTGGGAATGCTTTTGGGCTTTCAATCGGGATCATTCAGGCGCCTGACCTTCTGCCTGATGGAAGGGTGGATATGTGTGACAGCTGTCCGGATATGTGCTATTTTAAGGGGAAATTGGTGAACTCCTGCAGATTGGACGAATACCGCAAGTTCGGAGATTTAATTACCCCAGTTCCCAACAGTAACGAAAAGGGATAATAGAAATTCACAGAAATCTTTTTAAATAATTGAATTCCTCCTAATTTGATAATTTAATTTTTTCAAAAAAGGAAGGAAAACATTTGGAGTGTCAAGTCCCCCCGTAAAATGCTGGGGGATCTTTGATTTCAGCTTAACTTGTAAACCCATAGAATTTGCTCTTTAAATAAAATAGAGGTCAGGCTTCGCTTGACCAAGTTAGCCTGAAGGCTAACACTCCAGAGATGTTTGGAATGTCAAGCTTTAGCTTGACAAACAGAGCTTTTGGTTTTACAATCTATAAAGAAAGCGGAGAGGAGAAAAGATGGAGTCGATCATAACCATTTATCTGGGGGACATAACCGATCTTTCAACCGATGCGGTTGTCAATGCCGCAAACAACTATCTGGTTATGGGTAGTGGGGTTGCCGGAGCCATCAAAAAAAAAGGTGGGAGGATAATCGAGGATGAAGCGGTTAAAAAAGGTCCTATACCTATCGGTGAGGCTGTACATACCACTGGAGGTGAGCTGAAAGCCAGATATGTTATCCATGCAGCAGGTATGGGAAGAGATTTGAAAACCAATGCTGCCCATATCAAAAGCTCAACTGAAAACAGCTTGAAAAGAGCAGAGGAGTTGAAGTTAGGTTCGGTCGCCTTTCCAGCAATAGGAACAGGAGTTGGTGGTTTCCCAACTGACAGGTGCGCCAAGATAATGATTTCTGTGGTTTTAGATTTTCTGCTGAAAGCTAAAAATCTAAAGACGGTTGTCTTCGCATTGTATGATAAAAAATCCTATGATATTTTTGAAAAGGAGCTGGGGAGCTTAAGCTTGAGCTTTAAAAGAAAATTCAGTTTTGAAAATCCTGGTCGTTGTGGTTAAAAATCAGAGTATCCCCCTTCAGCTCTGAAAGGCATAGGGGACAGATGTATCTGTCCTTCTGTCTTTTCATCTCCTTTCCACAGAAGGGACAGATGGCTTTTTTGATCTTTTTTCTTTTGAAGAGCTTCATTTTTTATTGACAATCAAAAAAAATAAACTAATCTTATTTAAATTGAACCAACTAAGTCCTTAAAAGGTTTATTATTATCATCGTTCCGGTGCAAAAAGGAAGAAGATGGAAAAAAGTATAGGGCAAAAGGAAAGAGATGATTCCGGTCAAAAGCAATGCCGGCAAAACCACGAACTTAAGCATATCGAATGCTACCTTGACCATTTTGGTGAAGAGGAGAAAAAGGAAATACATGATGGCCAGATCTAAAGCGACCTGCGCGAAAAATCCGAAGTTACCATTTACGTAATGATTCAGCTGCACGAACCAACCGAACACGGTTTTGAAAAACAAGATTATGTTTTCAACTATTATGGCAATCTCCAAAGATAAGGGCATCAACTTTTTACCTCCTCCAAAGGCTCGATGGTCAGACTTGACTCCCCTACTTTTTGCAGCCCGACCATCTGCTGGGAAAGAAAATTCTTATCCGAAACCCATCTATGCGAAAGCGTCAGAACCTCCTCCTGGGAGAGATCGGATACCCAGGATAGGACCAGCTCGTTTATCAGTTTTTCCTCAACCAGGAGGTTTTTCATGGTGAGTGTAAATTTTATTTTCATTTCACTCCCCTTGTTTTTTTCAAAACTAAAAAACCATTATTTCTTAATGCAAGGTCTGTGCCAAATAAAATATTTTGATAAAATCGGATTTAAATGAAGGTAAGTATGTGTTAAACAACAGATTGGATTTTTTAATACAGTTTTTAACGGTGAAGGAAATTGCATAGAATTTGAAAATCTGTGGGAGTAAACCAATATCTTATGGTTTGGATTCATCACAGGAGTTTGTATGATAGAGAAACTTTTCAAACTTTCACAGCTGAAGACCAATCTAAGAACTGAGATACTAGCGGGTTTTACCACTTTTCTGACCATGTCCTACATCATCTTCGTCAACCCCCAGTTTTTGAGCTTTTCAGCAAACCCGGAGTTGAAAATCTTGGGGCTCCCTTTTTCTGCCTGCGTGACTGCAACCTGCCTTTCAACCGCATTGATGTGCATTACGATGGGGCTTTTGACCAACTATCCATTTGCCCTGGCTCCGGGAATGGGCTTGAATGCCTTCGTAGCTTATCAGATAGTTGCCGGCATGGGTCTTTCCTGGCCAGCGGCAATGGGAGTGATCGTGCTGGAGGGTTTGATAATTACCCTTCTGGTCGTCACCGGCTTCAGGGAGGCGGTGATGAATGCCATACCCCTTTCTTTGAAGCAAGCCATCTCGGTGGGAATCGGTCTTTTTCTGGCTCTGATCGGTCTTCAGAACGCCGGTTTGATTCAGGCTCATCCGTCCACCCTGGTGACCTTAGGCGACCTTACCAGGCTGCCTGTTATAGTCTCGGTTTTAGGTCTTTTGGTCACCGCGATCTTGATAAGAAGGGGAGTAAAGGGCGCTCTGCTTATCGGGATCGTTTTCTCCACTTTTGTCGCAATAATAATCAACTATCTTTCCGGTTTTATGGCTTACGCTGATTCTGAGGTTGCACGTTTTCCTTTGACTTTGGTCTCCTTTCCCGATTTTTCGATTATCGGGAAATTCGATTTTTCGTTTTTCAGCAAGCTGGGAGTGATAACCTCGGTTACCTTGATTTTTGCGGTGATGCTGTCCGATTTTTTCGATACCCTGGGATCGGTTATTGGCCTGGGAACCGAGGGGAAGTTCCTGGATAAGAGGGGCAATTTGCCCAGGATAAAGCAGGTTCTTTTGGTTGACTCTTTGGCAGCAGCTTTAGGGGGTGCTTTCTCCTCCAGCTCGGTTACCACCTATATCGAGAGCGCCGCGGGAATATCGGTGGGAGGAAAGTCTGGTCTTACCGCGTTGGTTGTGGGATTTCTTTTTATACTGGCCATATTCTTCAGCCCCATTGTGGGGGTAGTTCCCGGCGAGGCTACCGCCCCTGCTTTGATTATCGTTGGTTTTCTGATGATGAGCATAATCAGGGAGATACCCTTTTCCAAGTTCGAGGAGTCCTTTCCTGCGTTTTTGATAATGATAGTGATGCCCCTAACCTACAGCATCTCCAACGGGATAGGAGTTGGATTTATTTTGTTCTCCTTGATCAAGCTTTTGTCCGGTAGGGGAAAGGAAGTTCACTGGCTTATGTATTTAGTCTCCCTTGCCTTTGCCCTGGATTTTGCATTGCCCGCACTTAAGGCTGTTTTCAACTTCTGATCTGAAAGGTTGAAACGTATATTTAATAATACAAGGCAAGGATGGTGCATCTTCCTGAATAAAAGGTATTTATATTATCACGATTTTTCAGAGAGGAAAGACAAATCATGCCACAGGAGGTTCTGCTTTCTGAGGAAATGTTTGTCCAACTGAAATTTTATGCAAAGAACATTAAAAAACCAGTACAAAAGGCAGGACGTTTTTCGCTGTTCCCACAAGGCTCATTTTAAGTTCGAGAAAAGCGTTTCGGTATACCACGTTCTTCTGGAGAAGAAATGTTTCCCCCAGGGATGTCTTTATTTTTTCTGGAAATGCAGGCTTTTGAACAAGGGAAATTCCTGCCCCAAGGGATTTGAGCACGTGGGCAAAAAATGCTTCGGATGCAGAGAATATTATGAGGAGAAGGTCTGCTACCAGCCCGAGCTTCTCTTGAAGCAGGAGGAGTTCGAGAAGTTTAAAAAATCTCTGGAGGAATATCAGGAATGGCTGGAAGAGGTTTCGGGTAAGGATGTGGAGTTCTCAGGGGAAGTTAACTCAGTCAAACCTCATCTGAAAAAAATCATTTATCCTAAAGGAGTATCATTAAAGTTCAAAGGCTTTCTTTTGAGCTTTAAAAGCGGGTGGATCGACCGGGTTTTCTTCGATGATTACCTCTATGCCCGAATAAGCGTGGGAGCACAGAGAAGATTAAATTTCTCCAGAGGGGATAAGCTCGATTTCAAAGCAAGGCTTATAGTTGACCGGGGAAGGATTGTTCTGGAGAGGGTCAGATACGTTGAATTCTCAGAAAAAGCTGGTAGTCCTTCCTGGGATTTAAGCGAGGCTTTAGTGGCGAGATCGACCGGAACGGAATTCGACTGCCAGCCGGAGAGGTGTCTGGTTTGTGAGAAAGGTTGTTTATTAGATGTGGTTGACAAAAGCTCTTTCAAAGAAAAAATCTACAGGCATCTTTTCTGTTTAGCTGGAACAGAAGATCCTGAGAACTGCCTGTATGATTTGAAAAAGAAACTGGAGATGGAGAAAGTGGAAAAAGAGAATTGAGAGATAGAATTGAGTAAATTTAAAAATATGTTAGCTCAGGGTGCCTTTACTCTGAGCTTTTAATTTCGGGGTAAGGTACCCCGAAATAGCAGGAAAATCGTGAAGGGGTTTTGTTAACTCAGGGTACCCTCACCCTGAGAATTTTTGTTTAAGGTCAAAATGTATTAAGATAACGATTAAGATAGCAACAACAAGTTGTTGCACTCCATAAGTTATTTATTTCTTATTTCTTTTATTGTTTCCTCAGTGAGAAAAGCCCGGTAGGCTAAACCTCCGGAGTTTTGTTTTAACAACAACGGCTTTAATTTTTCCAGTTTTTCAAGTGTCAAAAGTCCAACCTTTTTTATCTCCCTTCTATCCACCGGTCTTAGTTTCCCGCTTAGATATTTTGCAATAAATATATGAGAGGTCCATTTGACCTCTTTTTTATTATAAGCGAAAGTTACGTTAATTCTCAAAAGATATTTTTCCAGCTCGATTTTAACGCCGGTTTCCTCGTAGGATTCCCTTTTTGCACATTCTAAAAAGCTTTCATCCGGCCTCCACCCTCCTGAAGGCATTCTCCATAGTCCCTCAGGATACCAGGGTTTGGCAATCACTATGATTCTTTTGTCTTTGAAAATCACTAAGGTTATATCGGATGACCTCCCATCCCTCATGCTGGAAAGCAAGTCCTCGAATTCCCTTTTGCCCATCGGAAAAGACGTCTTGAGTTCCTTTGGTTTTCCGAAGGTCTTTTCTGTTTTCTGGATTTGCTCTTTTTGAAAATCCATCTAAATAGTTTATTTCCCAAAGCTTTGTTATCCGTTTCAATTTGCTTCATGGGGAACCATGCACAGAAACTCAAGTTTTTTGTCCTGAGTATTTCTGAACTGATGGGGCTCAAAAGGAGGTACCAGGATGGCATCGCCAGTTTTAAAGGAGGTCTCTTTTCCCTCGGAGACGTAGACCCCCTCCCCCTCCTTTATGAAAACCTCGTGTTCCCAATCGTGGGTATGATAAGGGGTGAAGCCCTTTGGCTCGATTTCAAAAAGCCTCATGGCAAAGTTGGGGGCACCGTCATCCTTGGAGATCATCCACCTGATGGAAACCCCTTTGGCATCCTCGAGATTCATCTTTTCTGTTTTGGTCTCCTTATAATTTCTTTTAATCATATCTTATCCTTTTTCAATTTTTTTAAATCTAATTGAAAAAGGGTTAAAAGTCAAAACAAAACCAAAGATATATAGTATAATAAATCCGGTGAAAAGCCTCAGGTCAAAAAAGAGAAAAACCTTGACAATGGTTGATTATAAAACCTTATTAGAAGGAGCTTTGAGTTGAAATTTTATTCTGGAGGTCAGATGAAAGCCTTAAAAGTATGTGTGTTCTTTTTAGTTTCGTTCTTTTTGTTTTTTAACTACTCCTGGTCTAAATCAAAAGAAGTTGAGAAAATCGATCGATCCCATTTTCTTTCAAAGAAAACAAAGTTGAGAGATTCGATTTTCAAAGGGGATTTAAAATCATTTGCCAACACTTACAGCGGTCCCAATGGATATGGTTATACCTATCTGGATTCAGATGATTTGGGGGGACCGACTTTCAACTGGATCGAGATAAGTTCTTTTGGAACGCAGGTCAATTCCTGGTATTCAAGACCTTTGTATGACGCATTGGATGACGGAACCGCAGGCCCTTTCTCGATCGGATTTAGCTTCGTATACAACGAACAGGCCTATAACCAGCTTTACATAGGTACTAACGGGGCGGTATCTTTCACCCAGGATACCCTGACCGATGACGGTTATTTTTACAATGCCTGGATTCCAGGTATGAGATTTTCGGATGTACTGGCACCTTTCTGGAACGATCTAAACTTGAACCCGGGAAGCTGGGGAGGAGGATCAGTTTATTTCTGGAGCAACTCCTCTGACAGTTTTGTGGTTCAATATGAGAAGGTCAAACCCTGGGTAAGCTCGTTCACTTCTGATGTGGTTACCTTTGAGTTAATCCTGTGTAAAGTGGATTCGTCTATCAACTATCAATACAAGAATGTAAAAACTCAGACCAGCGGGACCAATTTGGATAGCGCTGCTTTGATAGGAATTCAGGATCAGAGTGAATATTGTGGATTAAGATACTATGGCAGAGGTTTTGAGGGATATGACAACAAACCTGATTCGGGTTTGGCGGTTAAATTCAAAAAGACACAGGATATAAATCACAACGTCCTTCCCGGCAAAATCGTCTCCTTTGATTTTCCCTATTTCGAATACTATGACCAGCCCCCAGCTCTTTTGTGGTATTTGAAGGAGGCTGGCTCCTCTTTCAGCGATAATCACGTTTACGTTTTTAACACGGGGAAATTTACAGAAAGCGATATACTGGTTTGGTCTGATCTCTCAAGAAGGGATACCCTTGGAAATTACACCCCCTTGTATACTCAGGTGGGTTCGGTTACCGGTTTGGGTAGCGGTTCAAATACCTCGGTTTTTTTTCCCACAAGCTGGATTCCGGTAGAGCGGGGGGAATACTACCTTTCCTATAGAACCGAGCTTTCCGGGGACCAGGTCGCGCAGGATGATACTTTATG
>Ga0111201_1063_pt1 | contig 12595 bp, 11 predicted proteins | sample DeeMarSWOR324_28_FD_80375 | JGI IMG/M metagenome (GOLD analysis project Ga0111201, IMG submission 80375) | candidate division Zixibacteria bacterium SM23_73_2 | reverse complement strand
TATGATGAGGTGATCTAAATGGTCGGGTGGCGATCAAAGCAGCATCAGAGGGCAAGACCCCAGCTACCGAGTGAATCTTGGTGGTCTCCAGAGCCTCCTCCAGGGTCAGATTGGGAAGAATTGTGGGCATCCTTCGCGCCAGCATGGTTTTGCCTGAGCCCGGAGGACCTATTAAAATAATATTGTGACCACCCGCTGCTGCTACCTCCAGGGAGCGTTTGGCATGCTGTTGACCTTTGACATCGGAGAAATCAACCTGATACTCCAGAGCTTTCTCAAAAACGTCTGCGATATCGATCTTAAAAGGTTTGACGGTATCACTATCCTCTAAAAACTCAACTGCTTTAGATAAAGAATCAACCGGATAGATATTAAGATCCTCTGCCATGGCAGCCTCTTTGGCATTCTTTTTGGGTAAGATCATCCCTTTTTTCTTGCTTTTCTGAGCAGAAAGCGCCATGGGCAGAGAGCCGTGAACGGGTCTTAAGCTGCCATCCAGGGATAGCTCTCCCAACATTATATATTCATCATATTCCTGCCTTTTCAGCTGACCGGTGGCAGCCAATATTCCCACTGCGATGGGAAGGTCAAAGGAGGAGCCCTCCTTTCTTATATCCGCAGGAGCCAAATTTATGGTTACTTTTTTAGAAGGGAAATAAAATCCTGAGTTTTTGATGGCGGACTGAACCCTCTCCTTGCTCTCCTTCACCGCATTATCAGGAAGACCCACTATGGCAAAGGAGGGAAGCTGGGGGAAAAGGTCGGTTTCGACTTCAACCACATAAGCATCGATTCCCAAAACAGCTGAGGATAAAACCTTGGCGAGCATATAATCCTTTTGATTAAACCCTTCTTATCTTACTATTTTCCCCAATTTACCCAAAAAAAGAAAAATGTCAACAGTTTTAGACAAAAAAACTGGTTGACAAAATCGCTTCTTTAATGTAAATTAATAGTGAAACTCAGTGAAAATAGTAATTTGTATATAGACAGAACTTAAATCTCTAAAAAGGAGATTATTATGGTCAAACTAAAAATGCTTTTACTTTTTTCCCTTTTATTTCTGGTTCCATTTACCGTTAAAGCAAATATCGTCTACGTTCCGGCTGATTCATCCACCATTCAGGCGGGGATAAATGGGGCAGTAAATGGGGATACCGTTCTGGTAGCTCCGGGAACCTATTACGAGCACATAAACTTTATAGGTAAGGCGATACTGGTCAAAAGCCAGGCTGGGCCAGAGAGCACTACCATAACTAAGGCGCAGGATGGTCTCAGCATAGTAATATTTACCTCGGGTGAGGATACCTCCTCGATTCTGGACGGTTTCACCGTCACTGGCGCCCACAATGTTTTTCAGGGTGGGGGGATTAAATGCCAAAATTCCTCGCCCAGGATAAAAAACAACATCATCCGGGAAAATAAGACCAGATCCCTTGGGCACGGGGCTGGTATTTTCTGTCATTCGGGTCATCCTGTTCTGGAAGAAAATGTTATCCTGAGTAACCAGGCCCTGTTTTGCGGAGGAGGAATTTTTCTAGGAAACTGTGACGCATTGATCAGAAATAATCTGATTGCATTAAACCAAGCTGCAAATGGCGCTGGTATCCACCTGTTACATTGTAAAGGTACCAAAATTGAAAACAACCTCATCCTCAAAAACAGCACTTCCAGTCACGGGGGAGGAGTCCTGGTAGCAGGACAGGAGGGGTATAACAATAAGGTGATCAACAATACCATCGTAAAAAACGGTGCAGCATATGGAGGAGGGATCTGTATATACTATACCGGCTCTTCCACCGTGCTTAACAACATCGTAGTAGATTCTGATTCCGGTGCGGGAATATATCTCGAGGAATCAACCACTCCCCTGATCGGATACAACGACGTCTGGAACAACAATCCCTCCAATTATGAGGGGGTAAACCCAAGCCAAGGTTGCATATCCGCAGATCCTCTTTTCTGCGATTCAGAAGCTGAAAACTTTTATCTAAACTTGATCTCTCCCTGTGTTGGAGCCGGACAGGGAGGTGTGGATATGGGAGCCTTTGGGATGGGCTGCCATCTTCTACCGGGAATACTGCATGTTTCCATAACCGGCGATGATTCAACCGGCAATGGAACTCAAGACAACCCATTCAGAACGATCCAGAAAGGAATCGATGAGGCAATTGAGGGGGATACTATCCTGGCGGTATCTGGAACTTATTACGAGAATATTACTTTTAAAGGCAAGCACATATGTGTAGCAAGTGGTTTTATTTTTGACCTCGATCCATATTCCATAAAATCGACTATCATAGACGCAGGAGGATCTGGTATGGTGGTTTCCTGTACAACCGGGGAGGATTCAAATTCCATAATTCAGGGATTTACCATTCAGAATGGAAGAGCGGGGAGCGGTGCGGGACCGGGAGTTTGGTGTAAAAACTCCTCACCCACCATAAAACATAACATCTTAAGGTCAAACACGATACTCGATGATGGAGGAGTGATCCACTGCAATTCGAGTTCACCGGAAATCATTGGAAATATCATATATGATAATTTCTCCTACTGGGTCGAGGCACCTACCTGGGGAGCAGGGATTTACTGCATAAACAACTCCTCACCAAAGATCACAAATAATACTATTGCCTATAATTATTCTGATCCAGATCATGCTCTGATGACTGGGATCTATTGTTTTGGAGAATCAAACCCGGATATAAAAAATAACATCATTGCCAAAAACGATGAATCGGGGATAGTTTGTGAGTGGAATGCTCTGCCTTCTGTGTTCTTCAACGATGTGTGGGGCAATGGAGAGAATTTTATCGATGTTATAGGAATCGGTGATACCACCTGGGGCACTAATTTCAATGGAATCCCATGCGATAGTTTTTACAACATAATAAGAGATCCTATTGTCTCCGATACCATAAATTATGCTCTTCTTTGCAGCTCAGCCTGCATCGATGCAGGAGATCCCTGGTATGATTTTCCAGATAGTGCAGGAAGAAGAATCGATATCGGAGCTTTCGAATATCTCTATGCCATGGGGGATATGCAGGATAACGGCAAAATCGATCTATCCGATGTCATCTATTTAGCCAACTATCTTTTGAAATCAGGAACAGCACCCTGTCCTCTGGGTTCAGGGGATGTCAACTGCGACGGTAAATTTGAGTTAGCGGATGCGATCTATTTAGCTAATTATCATTTAAAGGGAGGACCAAAACCAGGGTGCCCTTAAAGAAAAACGCAACCTGCCCCTTCCGGGAAGGTTGCGCCTATCTTTTTATCCTCACCCCTGTTTCCCCTCTCCACAAGTGGAGAGGGGCAAGGGGTGAGGTAATCTTTGCTTTGAATTCGCTTGTTAAATCTCAAACAACCAGGCGCAGTAAAATTCATCCGGGTGCTCATCCGGGGGGCAGTTAAGGCAGGTGGTGCGGATCCTGGGATCGATCGCCCGAGCAAATTCACTGTATTCGACTATTCCCACTGGCTTGCAGGGAAAGTCGAGAAGTCCCCTTCTCTTGCGTGCGGATTGAACCCGGCAGTCGTTCATTCTGAAGACAAAACTTCTCTCTTTCTCCTCGATTATCTCCTGCTTGTTCAATCTGCTGTAAAGCCGGTATCCCAGAGCTTTTTTCAATCCGGAAAGCCCGCTTCCCTGGGGTATGTTATGGCGTTTCATTATCCTTTTCGCCTCGATAACGGTAAAGTGTTCCCAGGCAGCTCTGTCGCACTGGATGGCGACATCCATCCCGTATCTTTTCTCCACCGCCTGAAACCACAAGCCATCGTGAGCCAGCCAGTTTTTGGCAAAATCATCCAGCATCCCGACAAGCTGTTTGCGGGAAAGGTCATCCAAATTAATCATCTTTAGCCTTTTTTAACAATTTCGGTCTTGTGCTCCCCAGGTTTCCCTGACCGGCCTGCCCGACCTGGGGCAGGCTGACCTGGCGGACGAACCCTCTCGAGTCGGGTGACTCGTCAGGCACTTAGATAACATTGGAGTGTAAACAAAAGTTAAAATCAATAATTCTAAAGCTTTTACTCCTCGGTCACCTTGTAAACGATATCGTTATCCCTTACCCGGTCCTTTACTTTGATTCCGATTGAATCGCCGGGATTGGCCTTTTCAACTTGCTGGTGCTCGATCTGTATCGAATCCACATTCTGGGTGAAATCGGTGGTATGACCTTTGATGTGAATGGTATCGCCAACGGATAGAGTCCCGGTTAACTCGATCGCGGCAACGCCGATCTTGGCGAAGTAATCGGAAATCTTTCCAACCTCTTCCTCCGGCATCTTAAACCTCCTTTAGTTTTACTTGCCTTCTCCCCCTAAGATCAAAGGCAGTCCTGATTCGGAGCTGCCAATAACAACTATCTTGGTATTAGAGCTCTGGGCTAATCTCTCGGTGGCCTCAATCCCCTTCCACAAGAGTAGATTTTTATTCAGACCCTGAGTAACAGTTGCCTGAAAATCCCTTATACCTTTAGCCTCGATCCTTTTTCTTTCCGCCTCCTGCGTTTCCTTCAGTAACACGAACTGCATTCTCTGCTGTTCCTGATCAGCGGCTAATTTCAAATTGATCGCCTCGGTTATTTTCAGCGGAAGTTTCACATCCCGGATAATAACATTCTGAATTTCGATAAACTTCTCTTTCATCAGCTTCATCATCGATTCACGTATTTCCTGGGAAATTATCTCCCTCTTGGTTGAGTAGATCTCATCCGGTTTGTATCTTCCCACAATGCTTCTGGCTTCACCTCTTAGGGCTGGACCTATAGCTACCTCATAATAATCAGGACCTATGGTAATCTGAAGGCTATCAAGTCTTTGGACCATAGGTCGATACCAGACTGAGGTCTCCAGCTCGATCGAGGCTCCGTCAGCGGATAGAACCTGCAGAACCTCCTTGCGGTCCTGCATCTGGGTCTGGTAAACAAAAATTGTGTTCCAGGGTAGATGCCATTGAAAACCTTCACCATAGATTTTGCCCATCTCAGTTCCACCCTTGAACCTGAAATACTTCACCCCGTTGTGACCAGATGGTATGCCGGTTCCGCATCCCACAACCAGAAGGGAAAGCAGAACCAAAAAAAGCCAATAAGTTTTTCTCATTCTCTTTACCTCCTATCTTTTAAAAGTTCCTAACCATCTTTTTTATTAAATTATCCATATAAAAGAAGATGTCAACAAAAATCCAAAATAATGAATTTGGGATTTTAATTGAATTTTTTGAAGCTACTTTTTAATGAAGATCAAGTAGGCAGGTCTCAGGGTGACTAAAATCCACAATAGGACAAACCACCAGATTTCTATTTGGAGGATCGACGGGATTAACTTCGCAATGACTAAAATCATAAAAATCGCAGAGAACTGCAAAAGCTTTACATCCCAGATCGAGAAACTTTTCAACCTCTCCTGGAAGAAATCGAAGATATTCACTTCAAGCCCTTAATATGCAAATTTTATAATGTCCCGGAAACGGAGATCCGATGAACTCCTCCCAGATCAGCATAGGAGGAAAAAGCATAATCGAACCTGTAAACCTTCCACAAAACACCGAATCCCAGGGTCAGCCCGGCCCAATTATCCCCATCCGAGTCGGTTTTGAAATTATCTCCAAAGGAGCTCCAACCTGCCCTGAGAATAAGCGGCTTTAGAGCGTAAAGCTCGCCTCCCAGATCGAAGAAGATGTCGTTATCAAAGGGCTTGGCCGTGTCAACGGTGAAAAGCAAAGGCAGGCCCCTTAAGCTGTGTGAGAAACCCACCTCAAAAATGGTGGGAAGGGGATCGGTGTGAGACTCGGTGTACCCCTTGAGCTGAATCCCTAAGTTTCTCAAGGAAAAACCCATCCTGGTTCGGTTGTCTTTTAATTTAAATAATCCTCCCAGATCCACAGCTATTGCGTCCGAGGAGTAATCCTTGATGGTTCCGTAAACCACCTTAAAGCAGGTACCCAGATTTAAATATTCCCCGAATCTCTGAGCATAAGCTAATCCCAGGGACAAATCCCCTGCTCCGAAGGTGCCCAAATTGTTTCCCTCTTTATCGACTTCGTCAAAGGAGCCGTAATTGAAGTAACTTATATATGCTCCGAAATTGATTTTCTCGCTGTAGGGATGAATGTAACCTAAAAATCCGGATTGTATATCAGTGAGATAGTTGTTGTAGGAGATGGAAAAGCTTCTTTTATCGTTCTGCACGATACCGGAAGGATTGAAAAACAATGCGGTCTCATCGTCAGCCAACCCCACGAAGGCACTTCCCATAGCCTGTGATCTGGCACCCACACCTATTTTCAAGAAATTATAGGCAGTGGTTCCAACCCTGGAGTCATCAGCTTGTGAATATGCGGTTAAAAAAACTGATAAAAAAACAGTAAAAAGAATGCTTTTCTTTGCCATCTTTTCCTCTTTCTATTTACGCAAAATACCGATTATTTCTTTATCTGTCAACCGATTTATTTCCCTGGTATAATCGAATGCGACGCTCAAATCGATCTCGATTCAAAAAGAGAATCCGATAAATTGTATATCCTCTATTTAGATAAGCTCTTACCAGCCCTTCACGATATTGTTCAATATATCATCTGCCAGTTTCTTTACTGCTCTTGCCTTTCCTGAATCCTCGGTTTCAACCGAGTCCAATCCAGCAGAGGTTGTCAACGGAATCGCCGAATACACTCCCCAACCCTCCATATCTTTTTTTTCCCAGATGGTCTCTTTTTTCTTTTTAGCCTCAAAGGTCACGTCCACGAAAATCCTTACCTTGTATTCCTTCACCTCCTCGTCCTGGTCATAGGTGTGGGCAATTCTCTGGTATTCTTTTATACTACCACGAAGGATAGAATCGGCCACCTTCTCATCAACGACCTTAAGGGTATTATCCGATACAAAAACGCTCACCAAGGAATCGGTCAGGCTCTCAGCAATTCCGTATTCCAAGGTCTGGTTTTCAAACATGGGTATGGCTACGGTTTTGATTCCGGGCAAAGACTCTCCGGTAAAGGAATAATATCCACAGCTTATGAAAATTAAAAATATCAAAAGATATTCTTTTTTTATCATCTCACTACCTTACCATCTTTTATCACTTTACAGACCAGATTCATCCCATAATGATAGGGGATTTCTTTATAATTTCTTACATCCCACAATATTATATCAGCTTTTTTCCCAACCTCCAGGCTTCCTGAATCCTTTCCCCTGTCTACGGCATAGGCTGAGTTTATGGTGGAGGCGCAAATAGCCTCAGCCGGGGTCATCCTCATCATCACACAGGCTAAGGAGAGTATCATGGGCATCGATTCGGTCATGGAAGAGCCGGGGTTGAAATCGGTTGCCAGTGCAAGGGGCAAACCTGACTCTATCATTTTCCTGGCAGGTGCATATTTTTTCAATCCCAATCCGAAGGTGGCTCCGGGTAAAAGTATGGCAATAACTTTAGATTTTTTCATTGCCTCAATTCCTCTATCCGATACCTGTTCAAGATGATCGGCTGAGATGGCTTTGACCTTTCCGGCTAACTCAGCACCGCCGAATGACGATAGCTGTTCGGCATGGATCCTCGGTTTCAACCCGAATTTTTTCGCTGCTTTTAATATTTTCTCGGATTCCTTTAAATCGAAAACCCCCTCCTCGCAGAAAACATCGCAGAAGACCGCTAATTTCCTTCTGACTACCTCCGGGATCATTTTGTTAACAATTAAATCTATGTATTTATACTTTTTATCCCGATACTCATCCGGAACCTCGTGCGCTCCCAAGAAAGTGGGAATCAGATCAATGGGGTGGAGTTTATTTAATCTCTTTATAACCTTTAAGGTTTTTATCTCATCCTCCAAAGATAGACCATAACCGGATTTGGCTTCAATAGTGGTCGTTCCGTAGGATAGAAAGTTATCCAGCCTTGGTAATGTCAATTCAATCAACTCTTCTTCGGTTCTCTTTCTCAACTCTCTTACCGAAGATTTGATTCCCCCTCCAGCTTGGGCAATTTCCTTGTAGCTTTTACCCCTGATTCTTAATTCGAACTCCTCCTCCCTTGTTCTGGCAAAAACGGGGTGGGTATGTGGATCAACGAAACCGGGTGATAAAACTTTTCCCTTAGCATTAATAACTTTAGAATTCTTATCAATTTTGATTTTTGCTAAAACTTCCTCTGTTTTTCCAACAGCAATTATCTTTTCCCCTTTCACCGCTACTGCACCATTTTCGATGATCCCCAAATCCTCCATCTGCTTTCCAATCCGGGGACCTTTTATGTTTGATGAAAGAGTCAGAAGTTGCCTAACGTTTTTTATGAGTAAAGAGGCTTTCATTTACATTTGAACAAAAGTTTTCTCTTTGGTGGTGTCAGGAGTTTCCTCCTGACGCTTATACCGTCGGGAGGTAACTCCCGACAGCACAAAATAACTTTTTTAATCAAAAAATATTTTCATTTATTTGTAAATGGAATTAGCTCTCTTCAGACGATTTCAGAATTGGAACTGGCTTGTCTTTCACTTTAAACTCACTCTTCAGCATCGGTATCTTTATCCCTTTCTCCTGAGCAACCTTTATAGCTTTATCGTATCCAGCATCTGCATGCCTTGCTACACCAATTCCCGGATCATTGGTCAAAACCCTCTCCAATCTCTTTTTCATCTCCTTGGAGCCGTCAGCAACGATAACCATTCCAGCATGGATGGAGTTGCCTATCCCCACTCCGCCACCATGATGAACCGAGACCCAGGATGCTCCTGAAACTGCGTTTAAAAGACCGTTTAAGATGGGCCAGTCAGCGATAACGTCGGAGCCATCCCTCATACCCTCGGTCTCCCGGTAAGGAGAGGCAACTGAACCACAGTCCAGATGATCCCTTCCGATAACGATGGGAGCTTTTATCTTTTTCCTTTTAACCATCCGGTTGATTATCTCGCCGAAATGAGCCCTCTCACCATAACCAAGCCAGCAGATCCTTGAGGGCAATCCCTGGAATTTCACCTTCTTGCCAGCCAGTTTTATCCACCTGACCAGAGGTTCATCCTCCTTGAACTCCTTTCTGACCACCTTGTCGGTGAGGTAAATATCCTCAGGATCGCCGGATAAAGCTGCCCATCTGAAAGGTCCTTTTCCCTCACAGAAAAGAGGTCTTATGTATGCGGGAACGAATCCGGGAAAATCAAAAGCATTCGATATCCCGGCTTTTTGTGCCTGACCCCTGATGTTGTTGCCATAATCGAATACCACTGCTCCGGCTTTTAAAAAGCCCAGCATTGCTTGGACATGAATTGCAATCGACTCCATTGACCTTTTGATGTATTCTTCTGGATTATCTTTTCTCAATCTCAAAGCCTCATCCAGAGAAATCCCAGCCGGAACATAACCGTTAAGCTCATCGTGAGCTGAGGTCTGGTCTGTGACCACATCCGGGATTATCCCTCTTTTCAAAATCTCCGGATGGGTCTGGGCACAGTTTCCCAAAAGACCAATCGAAACTGCTTTTTTCTTCTGTTTTGCTTTTAAAACCCAACCCAAAGCCTCATCCAAACTTTCGGTCATCTGGTCGCAATAGCCTGTTTTAATCCTTCTCTCTATTTTTTTCCTGTCCACCTCCACATCCAAAATCGCTCCACCGTTCATGGTGACAGCCAGGGGCTGAGCACCTCCCATTCCCCCCATTCCTCCGGTCAGGACGAACCTTCCGGAAAGGTCTCCTCCGAAATGTTTTTTGGCAACCGATGCCAGAGTCTCGTAGGTTCCCTGAAGTATCCCCTGGGTTCCGATATAGATCCAGCTTCCAGCGGTCATCTGACCGTACATGATAAGCCCCAACCTCTCCAGCTCCCTGAACTTCTCCCAGTTAGCCCAGGCAGGGACCATCATCGAGTTGGAGATCAAAACCCGGGGAGCGTGCTCGTAGGTTTTGAAAATGCCAACCGGCTTTCCCGACTGAACCAAAAGGGTCTCATCGTTTTCCAATCCTTTCAGGCTTTCCACAATAGCATGATAACATTTCCAGTTCCTTGCAGCCTTGCCCGTTCCTCCATAAACTATCAATTCTTTCGGATCTTCCCCCACCTCTTCATCCAGGTTATTTTGAAGCATTCTCAAGGCTGCCTCCTGATGCCAGGATTTGCAGGATATCTTATCCCCTATGGGAGCTTTAATCGGCTTGTATTCCATTTTAACCCTCCTGAAAGATGCCCCAGCAAGACTGGAGCGCTATCTATTAAATATTCACTCCAGAAGATAGGTCACGAGTCTTGCTCGTGACTTCCTCCAAAACAATATAATTCTAATTTTTATCCTATGCAACTGTTTTTGCAGAAAAGATAGAACTAAACCCCGATTTATGATTTAAACTCTTTAAGTGAAAACAGAATCCTCAGTAGGTCTCCACCACAAGCTTGGAAACTGCACCATCCAGCTGCAAATCTATCCTGTAAGGCGAGCTCTGGTAATTTAAGGACTCGTACCTGTCACCCTCGGAATAGATGGAGATATCTCCGGAGAATTGGGTGGATGAAAGTTTAGCATCCGAGTTGATTTTTATCCCGCTCTCAGATGGTATCTGAATCCTTATCTTGGAAGCATCCGATTCTATTTTGACTTTTATGTAATCCTGCTTGCCCAATTTGAGCTTCAAATCGGTAACTTTCAAATCCAGAAAAAGGTCGTCCACTAAAATGTCGGAGAGATAAAGATAGGCATTGGAAGCCTTGGAGTATAATTTGAGATCGAATGGAACCTGGTTGGAAAGATTTATTCCCCATCTTTTTTTTCTCCATCCTTTCCAAACCCAGTCTTTCCAGTCCCTTCTTGACTCCTTGATCCTCAAAAGAGCCAGGTTGTCCTCCTCAGAATACCTGTAGCTGGTATAAGGCTTCTGGCTCCAGTAATCCAGATCAGCATTTATCAGGTTAACTGAATCCGAGGAAACATTCAAATCTCCAGCTTTTAAGTCTATTCTCAGGTAAGCTTTTTTTATCTTCTGATCCAGAGGCTCAGTCCATTTGTATCCTTCAACCTGATAATCCACCCTCCACTCGGTATAGTCTGTCCAGACCGGACCTAAGATCGCTAAAAATATTAAAATGGGCGAGAGGATGGTAAGAAAAGAAAGAAGGGTCTTCTTGAAAATCAGCTCGATTCCGATTGCAATCAAAAGAACCGGCCATAAGGAGAGTATCTTCACCCACACCGACCAGCTGACGTAGTCCAGGTTATTCAAAAGTAAAACTGCTCCAATTGAGATAAAAAGGACTCCGTTCCTGACCCTGGATATATTCATAAAAAGCTCCTTTTACCTTATCAGGATATAAATTCCCAGAACTACCAGGACCAGGGGCCACAATATGCCGAAGGAAAACCAGGCCACAAAGTTGTTCAGAAGGAAGACGATTCCCACCACGATCAATATAAGACCGGGGAGAAGTCGGGTGTCAGTTTGAGAGGGGGTAGTTCCCTCAACCTTCACCTCGGCTGCTTCTGCTTCCTCACCCTCTTTTCTCTGGGGAACTATTATCCAGGCTATGATGTAGCCTATTGCTCCGACTCCCTGAGCCAGTATCAAAAGCACCGCAACCAGCCGAACTATGGTCGGGTCGATGTCGAAATACTCGGCTAATCCACCGCAAACCCCGGCGATCATCGAATTTGTTTTCGAGCGGTAAAGTTTTTTAGCCATAAATGCTCCTTAATTTTTATTTCCTTTTCAACTCTCTTTACGAAGAAGTCCTGCCAAGGATTCAAGAAAAGATTATTTCTTGATTTTATTATAAGGGTTATAACGGAGATGTCAATGTAAAAATAATTATTTCAGTAGGTCGATTTTCTAAAATCGACTCTATTACTGTTCAAAATTTGAACAAAAAAACTTATTAGTTGGTGGGGGAAATCTATTTCCCCCACCTGTTTTAAAAAGTGCAGGAATTCCAATTCCTGCACTAACGAAAAACAGCTTGTGCCCACCAGGTCACCCCCTGGCCAGGAGTAGGCTGACCTGGCGTGGTAAGCAAAATATCATAGTAGGTCGATCCGAAGGATTGATCCTTTGGATCGATTTTCTAAAATCGACTTTCCTGTAGTCAGATTTGGAGATCCGACCTACCTGTATCTAATATAAAAAGGTGGATACCTTGTACCTTTACTATTTTTTTGTGAAATTTATAAAAAAGTACATAGATTCCCAGAATAGCATCTAATCTTATAAACAAGAAAATTACTATCTTTAGGTTGAAGATTAATTAAAGATTGAATTTTCAATTTTTTGCACAGCCCTTTCACCTTTTCCGTTTATAACCGATAAAATAAGATGGGGGATTCCACAACATATTCTTAATTGTTGCATAACATTCAGACAGAATTTCACAAGTAGTTAATATTTCAATTTCAAAGGAGGATTTATGAAAATCACCTTAAGCATTATCAAGGCGGATATTGGGAGTATCGGGGGGCATATCAAACCCAGCCAGAAATTGAAAGAAGCTGTTTGGGAACATGTCAAAACCGAGGGGCTGGGCAAGGGCTTGATCAAGGATTTCTACATAAGCTCCACTGGAGATGACGTGGCTATCCTTATGTCCCATCAAAGTGGAAAGCTCGATTCCGAT
>Ga0111201_1062_pt1 | contig 12712 bp, 11 predicted proteins | sample DeeMarSWOR324_28_FD_80375 | JGI IMG/M metagenome (GOLD analysis project Ga0111201, IMG submission 80375) | candidate division Zixibacteria bacterium SM23_73_2 | reverse complement strand
CACAGTTTTGCCTGCTCCACATACCATTCATTCGGTTTTTCCTCATAGACTATGCGGTACACGTTTTCAGGTTTGGCGGGATCTGAAAAACCGATATCTGCGTAGTCTACAACTAAAAGCAGAAGCACAACTGTCCACAAAAACAGGTGAAATTTTTTAAACATTTAAATCCTCCTTTCCAAAGATTTCACTTTTTAATACACGCCAGTTTGGAAAGGGTTCAAAGGTTTTTTTAATTTACATATTGAAAAGAGTAGATTCCTCTGAGGGGGGTCTCTTAAAAATTGCAAAAGGGTGGTCGGGCAAGGTGCCCGACCTACGAAAATTAATGACTTACAATCACGAAGCCAGAGCTCTCTCGCCTTTCACGGGATCTGCCTGTGGCATGACCAGCCCTGGAGAAGGAAATTTTCAGAGCTCGCTGAGGGATAATTTCTCTGAGAAAGATTATACAACTGTTTGTAAAAGGGCATGTATTTGACCTCTTCATAGAAAGACATAGGAAATTATAATCGCACCTTATTATCCCTTCCAAAAAGAACTGTAACTAACAGAGTAAATATCCAAATGCCGAGAGCAGCTTAAATGTTAATCTCCAGTTATTTAGATTTCTTTTATGATAAAAGAATCTTTTTAGTTTATCCTTTATCTGTAAGTATTTTTTCGTATAATTTAAGTCAGATTTAAAAGATCTGTGGAACACACACAAAAAATCAATCTGTTTTAGGAACAGAAAGGAGGAAACAAGATGCTGAGCTGTCACGATATGAAAAAGGGAGATATCTATGTGTGCGAGGATTGCGGGCTTGAGCTCCAGGTGGTCAACGAGTGCAAGGATGCTGGAAAACCTGCCTCGGAATGCGGGTGCCATCCTGCTGCTGATCCCTGCACTTTCTCCTGTTGCGGCAAGGATTTGGTTAAAAAGTCCTAATTAAGCTTGTGCGAAGTTGTTTTAATAACCGGGAGCGTGTCAAAGAGAGCTAAAAAACGGCGCGCTCCCTTTTAGTAATCAGTTAAAAACAATGAAACCCAAACAGATAAGACCAATTGCGATTTGCGTTTTCTTAAACGGAGACAGAATCTTTGTGGCTGAGGGGTATGATCCGAACAAAAAGGAGACGTTTTACCGACCGCTGGGAGGGGAAATCTCCTTTGGAGAGTTAAGCCGGGATTGTATCATAAGGGAGATAAAGGAGGAGATGGGAGAAGAAATCAAGGACTTAAAGTATCTGGACTTAATGGAGAACAGGTTCGTATATGATGGAAAATCCAATCACGAGATAGTTTTGGTTTATGAGGCTTTATTCGTCGATCCCCATCTTTACCAGGTTGAATCGGTTAAGTGTCAGGAGGATGACGGGCTTGAGTTTACCGCCTGGTGGAAACCAATCTCTGAGTTCCGAGAGGGTAGAATTCCTTTGTATCCTGAAGGGATGCTCGATTTACTTGATCAGTGGAGAAAAAAACGTTCATCATAGACGGATCTACTTTAAGATTGCCTTTCCTTACTAATGAAACTTTGCCCCTGTATGGATATAGGAGATCAGAAGACAAAAAGCCTTATTATATAATAACATAGGCGATATGAGAAGGTATGCGATATACATAATAATCTTTTTAGCTTTATCTTTTAAGTTGTATCAGATCAACTCTCCTATTTTAGGATATCATTCCTGGCGGCAGGCTGATACTGCTGCAATTGCCCGGAATTTTCATGAGCAGGGATACCAACTATTTTATCCTCAGATCGATTGGGGTGGTAATTCAGCTGGTTACGTTGAGACGGAATTTCAAATCTATCCTTTTGTGGTTGCACTCCTTTATAAAATATTTGGTGTAAAGGAATTGGTAGGAAGATTTCTATCAGTTATCTTCTCACTGGTAACCATCTACACATTATACCTGTTGGTCCGAAAGCATATCAATGAGAAGGTCGCTTTGTGGACCTGTATGGTCTATAGTATCCTACCGCTTAACCTTTACTACAGCAGAGCATTTATGCCGGAATCGGGTCTGATCATGTGTTCGGTTGTAGGTATATACATGTTTTCTCAGTGGATCACTTATGAAAGGTGGATTTATTTCTTTGTATCGGCTTTTTTCATAACTTTGGCTTGTTTAATAAAGATACCTTCCTTGTACCTTGGTTTACCTCTTTTGTATTTGGCATGGCTTAAGTTCGGTAAAAAAGTCTTTGCCCAAAAGCCACTCTGGTTTTACAGTATGTTGATTTTTATCCCGGTGGAATTGTGGTACTATCACGCACATCAGATATATCTTGAGTATAATCTATCGTTCGGTATCTGGGATTATGGAGTTGGGAAATGGGGTAACTGGGAGCTTCTTTTTAATCCGGAATTTTATAATCGGATTTTTTTAAAAAGCATTGCTGAACGGCACCTCACCTGGGCTGGTCTGGTAGTTTTCATAATAGGTTTGTTCATTAAGCGTAAAGGTGAGGGAGAAAGGTTGTTTGATTTCTGGCTCATTTCAGTTTTGATATATTTTGCAATTGCAGCACAGGGCAATAGGATGCACGAGTATTACCAGCTTCCTTTTATTGCTCCGGCAACAGTATTTGTTGGTAAAAGTTTCTCGAAATATCTCAGTTTTTCTCGATACCGAGAGTCCTCCACCCCCAAGAGATTGTTAATTGCCTTTATCATTTTGTGCGGGATCTCCATTTTAACATTAGGCTCGGTTCGATATTACAAGTATATGAAAGCGGAGGATGTGAACTCTCCCAAATATATCCTTTCTCAGGAGGTAAGGCAAAAAACCGAAGAGGATGCGCTGATAATTACAGTGGATAACAGGGAGCCAACCATTCTATATTTGAGCCACAGAAAAGGCTGGTGTAAGTCATCAGCCGATATTGACGATGGTTCATTGATTAAATGGGAACAGGAGGGAGCGCGATATTTAGTCGGGATTAAAGGAGATTTCGAACGTTTATCTGGTAAGCAAAGGTTGAACCAGTTACTGAGTAACTACCGGACAGTTGCCAGTACCGATGATTACTTCATCGTTAAATTAAAATATGAGGATTTTTAAAAGCTTCGCTAATCAGGTGGATAAGAAAATTGAAAATGAAATTAAAGCAAATCAGACCAAAAGCCATATGCGTATTCAAAGAAGGTGATAAGCCATTTATGACTGAAGGTAAAAGGTTCGTATATGATGTAAAGGCCGGTCACAAGATCGTTTTGGTTTATGAAATTGATTTCATTGGTCCCATCTTTACCAGGTTGAATGGGTTAAGTGTAAAGAGGAAGAGGAGCTTGAATTCGCCACATTGTGGAAGCCAATCTCTGATTACCGGAAAGGAAAATATCCTCTTTATCCGGAGGTTGTTTTAAATCTGCCGAATGGAAAGAAAAGTAAAAATCAGAAAATTTTATGAGATTTTTCGGATAGAGATTAAGGATTTTTGGCGTTTGCTTTTGAGTTTTAGTTTAAGTTTAAACTTTTACGTTCAAGCGAGGATTTTAGATGGATGAAGTTTCTACTGAGATTTTAAGATGCCAGGATGAGTGGTATTCTCTTTTGGGAGCTCTGGAGGATTTGCAATACTGTTCGGTGGCTTTGGCCGATGGAAACGTTCGCAGAATTCGACTGCCCCAGGAGGTGGAGCCTTCGGTTCTTATGAAAGAGGTCAAATCTTTCCTCAGGAAAAAGAAAGCCAAGCTTTCGGAGTTGTGGTATTGGGCAATCCACCCCGACTTCAAAAACAAAAAACTGGAGGATTTTTTGATCTCCCGGGATTTCAAATTCAATCTTGAAATTGGAATGGTCTTGGGACCGAGGGTTTCGCTGAGAATTGATCCGGATGTGTTGATAGAGGGAGGGGAGGAGATGACCGAGGAATGGGAGCAGGTTCAGAAAACAGAATATCAAAATGACATTTTCGTCAAAACCCAAAAGATACCCGAGCTTATGAAACGCAAAAGAGAAAGATTCAAAGATCCCAGAGTCGAGATGTACGTTGCCAAGCTTCGAGGAAAGCCCGTGGGTAAAATGACTTTGTTCACCTCCGGAGAAACTGCTCAGATAGATGAGGTTTGCACCCTGCCCGATTTCAGAAATAAGAGGGTATCTTCCACCCTCATGGCGACTTCGATCGATATAGCCAGGCTGAGAGATGTTAAAAATATAATAGTGGTGGTTCCAGATACGTTCAAGTCAATGGAGATGTATAAGAGAATAGGTTTTGTTAAAAAGGTTGAACTTCCAGGCTATTACCTGTAGAGCAGGTCGATGATATTGAGATCTGATAATATTGCTTTCAATAAAGTTGACGCTGCATTTAATCGATTTTTTGAATTGGCTTTTTTCAAAGTGTCTCACATTAGGTCCGAATCGGTTATTTAAATAATGGGGTTGTAGCTCAACTTTTCTGGCTGGGCAGGCATTGTGTCATTCTGATCCCCCGCCTTTGGCGGGGGAGAAGAATCTCAGTTGCGAAGCATTCTTCGAATTTCCTGTGACATAAAAGATCCTTCACTTCGTTTCCTGGCCTGACCGCCAGGGACAGGCAGGGTGACATTTGTAGATTTTGGCAATAGTCCCTAATTATATTTTATCACTCCGCCAAACCCTGAAAAAGGTTGACAATCTTTTGGATTATCATACATTAAGGGAAATTTTATCTGGTTTTGAAAAACTTAAAAATATAAAAAAAATCAGGAGAACTTATGCCTAAGCTTAAAAAACGCCGCATCACTGCAGAGGATCTGTATCGTTTTAGACTTGTTTCCGATTGTCGAATTTCACCGGATGGACAATTTGTTGTCTTCTGTGTCCAGCGGGTGGATAAGAAAAAGGAAAAGAAATATTCCAACCTATGGGTGGTACCCACCAAAGGAGGCCAAACCCAACAGTTCACCTACGGGGATCAAACAGATTCCCAGCCTCAATGGTCTCCAGATGGAAAAAAGATCGCTTTTTTATCCAATCGAGGCGACGAAAAGCAGTCGCAGATCTATATCATTCCCTTTTACGGTGGTGAGGCTCGAAAGCTAACCGAACTGAAGGGTGAGTTCGGGGATTTCGAGTGGTCCCCTGATGGCAAGAAGTTGGTCTGCGCATTTTGCAAAAAGGACAGGGAGGAGGTCGAAAGGGAAAAAGACAAGCAGAAGAAGAAATTGGGCGTTGTGTCCCGTCACATCACTCGGGTCTTTTACAAACATGATGCAAAGGGATTCTTGCCAAAGGAGCGCTGGCATATCTGGATGATCGATACCCGAACCGGGAAGGGTAAGCAGTTGACTTATGGTGATGTCTGTGATGAGTTGTCTCCTCGCTTTTCTTCGGATGGAAAAGAAATTGTCTTTTTCTCCAACAGGACCAAAGACCCTGATCTTGATCCATATGCCATAGATTTGTTTGTTATGCCGGCAAAAGGTGGAGATTTTCGCAAGATCAAAACTCCCGTAGGCTTTAAAGGGATGCCTGCTTTTTCACCTGATGGTAAATGGATTGCTTATTTGGGGATTGAGGGACGAGGGCAGGATTGGAAAAACTTTTCTCTCTGGGTTGTTCCTGCGGACGGCAAGGAAAAGGCAAAGAATCTCACTGAGAAATTTGATTTCAACGTGGACAGCTTTACCATCAACGATTTGCCAGGCAATCCAGCTATGGTGCCGCCAACCTGGTCTTTTGATGGAAAAAGAATCTTTTTTCAGGTGGCAAGACATGGCAATACTCTTCTTCAATCCATAGGGTTGGATGGCAGCCAACGAAGTTTGGAAACGATAATTGGGGAGGTGGGAGTTGTGGGTTCTTTTGATTTTGAGAAATCTCAGAAAAAACTCGCTTATTTCTATGGTGATATGAAAAATCCCGGGGAGATCTGGCTTTTGGATGTGGGTTTAGGACAAAAATCTAAAATTACCCAGGTGAATGACAATCTACTGAAAAATATCGATCTGGGAGAAATAGAGGAGGTCTGGTTTAAGGGTGCAGCGGGGAATGATCTGCAGGGCTGGATTTTGAAACCTCCCGGTTTTAACCCAAAGAAAAAATACCCCTCCATTTTGGAGATTCATGGCGGTCCGAGTGTGCAGTACGGAAACTTTTTTATGCACGAGTTTTACTATTTAGCAGCAAATGGATACGTGGTTTACTTCTGCAATCCCCGCGGAGGTCAGGGATACGGTGAGAAGCACTCGAAAGCTATCTGGAACAACTGGGGCACGGTGGATTACGATGATCTGATGGCCTGGACAGATTACGTTGAGAAAAAGCCGTACATCGATAAGAAAAGGATGGGAGTAACCGGAGGGAGCTACGGCGGTTATATGACCAACTGGATCATCGGGCAAACCCATCGGTTCAAGGCAGCGGTAACCCAGAGAAGCGTGAGCAACATGATCAGCATGTACGGGTCCAGCGATTTCAACTGGGCATTTGAATACGAACTGGGGAACAAACCACCCTGGGAGGATTTCAAAAACTACTGGCGCCAGTCTCCCATGAAATACATAGGCAACGCAAAGACACCAACTCTGGTGATACACAGCGAAGAGGACCTCAGGTGTGCCATCGAACAGGGTGAACAGATCTTCATAGCATTGAAAAAGTTGGGAGTGGATACCGAGATGGTGCGTTTTCCAGAGGAGCCGCACGGTCTTTCGCGAGGAGGTCGGACCGACCGGCGGATTGAAAGGCTAAAGCATATTCTACGCTGGTTCGACCACTATTTGAAAAATAAAAGCTGATTTGGCATATAGACAAATCCTTCAACATTTCAAGAGTATGAGAAAAGTCATAAGCTGGTGTAGAAAAAGATTTTGAAAAGTGACTTCTTTTAAAGATCCCTTAAAGATTGCCAAGCTTTTAGCAGGTTTCGAAAAACCCTGGTTTGTGGCTGGCGGCTGGGCAGTTGATTTGTATCTTGGACACATAACCCGAGTTCACAAAGACATTGAAATAGCAATTCTGAGGTGCGATCAACTCGCACTGCAGAATTATTTGAGGGATTGGGAATTCATTAAGGTGATCCCTGAATCTGGCTCCCAGAGAGAGCCGTGGGAGAGGGGGGAATGGCTAAAATTGCCGGTGCATGAGATCCACGCCCGGAGAAAAGGTGAAGATCCATCGGATCTTGAGATTCTTCTCAATGAGTCTCGGGGAGGAGAGTGGAGGTTTCGAAGGAATTTGAGTATCTGCAGTCCTCTCTCAATGATCGGTCAACTCTCGGAGATCGGGATGCCATTTTTGAGTCCTGAAATCGTGCTCTTGTATAAGGCAAAAAATCCAACTGCCATTGACCAGATTGATTTCGAAAACGTATGCCAGGTGCTTAAAATAGAGCCTCGCCAATGGCTCAAAGAAGCCATCAGGTGCTGTTATCCAGGACACCCCTGGCTTGATATCCTATAATTTCAAGAAGAACAAAAACTCAGTTTGTCAGTTTAGATGGAGTAAAAATTCTAATAATGTCGGTTACGAAAAAGTTAAGAGAAGTTAAAAGATAAAAAATCAGGAGGCATTGTTATGTCAGAGACATTTCCTGAACCGATAAGAAATTTGCCTGAAGCAGATGTTCCATTGAAGGGGGTTGTTGCTTATCTCTCCCAATCCGAGAGTCATCAGATCATCTTTATGGAATTCTCAGAAGATATAGAAGTCCCAGAGCATTCACATGAAAGCCAGTGGGGTATAGTCCTGGAGGGAAGGATAGACCTGACCGTGGAGGGAGTTAAACGGACCTACTTAAGAGGTGACCGTTATTTCATTCCCAAAGGGACGAAGCACTCAGCTAAAATACATGCGGGGTATGCTGATATAACGTTTTTCAATCAAAAGGATCGCTACCGGACAAAAGAAAATTAGAAAACTTGTTTCTGATTCTTAATCAACTAAAAAACAGTCAGGCAATCCTTTCACCTGACACAAATTCCGGGTTATGGACTAAATTAAAGCTTTTTCCCCGTCATACAGCAATTTTTAAAAGTTGAAAATACTTGACTTGGGGGCGTTTGTGGTTATTATTAATTATGCCAATCGATTTGATACAAAAAATCATACAAAACTCGGAGGAAAAATAGATGAATGTCCTGGGCATATCCGGTACTCCCAGAGAGAACGGAAACAGCGATATCTTACTTGGCTATGCTCTGAAGCCATTCAGAGAGAACGGGTGGGGAGTTCAACACATTCGTCTCAGGGAAATCACAGTTCAACCATGCCGTGCATGCGAGGAATGCAAAATAAAAGGTGAATGCGTAATAGAGGATGACATGCATTTGATCTACGATGCTCTCAGATGGTGCGACGCCCTATTTATCTCCACTCCGGTCTATTCCAGAAACGTCTCCTCCCGGGTGATGGCGGTTTTAGACCGGAGCTATGCCTTGAATAATAAAAGGCTTTTGAAGGGAAAAGTGGGGGGAGCGATTGCGGTGGGACGGGGAACCTGCGGGGGACAGACCATCACCATAAATGCGATATACAACTGGATGCTCAGCTCTGGGGTAATCTGCGTTCCCGGGGAGCTGAACGGAGTGACAGCAGTAGCTTCAGAACCCGGGGACATTTTAAAGCAGGAAAAGCGTTTAAGACAGGCAGAGATTTTAGGAGAAAACGTATTAAACGTTGCCCTGAAATTGCGTTCTTAGTTTTGAATGAACATTTTCGGATTCTGTTTTACGGATTTATTTAAATATGAAGTGCTTAAATAAAAGATTATCGGGAAAAAGAAAAATGAAATATTAGACTTTAAAAGATTGGCAAAAATGAAAAAAAGGAGCTTTTATGTTTGATAAATTGAAAAAGATATTGAGTAAACTCGATGCTGATTACGGTGATATCCGTTACGAGATCAAAAATGAGGTCGTTATTTCTTTTAACGGGAAAGAATTGACCCAGATCAGCACCAATTCCACTGACGGTTATGTTGTTCGAGCATTAAAGGACGGTGGGTTTGCCTCATCTGTCTTTACCAAGGAGGATGATGCTGAGAAAGCCGTTGGAAAAGTTGTGGAGAATTCCAGATTGATTGCTAAAAACCTTGAAAAGCCGGTTAAGCTAACTGAAACTGAGGTGGTTAACGATACCTTTATCCCGGAATTAAAAGAGGACCCCAGGGAGGTTTCGATTCCGGAGAAGCTTGAGCTGGTTCGTAAGTATGTGGGTATTCCCTTAAGTCATGAGAAAATACAGACCATATCCTTGAGCTACCAGGAGGTAGTAAGGGAGAAGTATTTTACCTCTACCCAGGGGACTCAGCTGAGGGAGGATCTGATTACAACCAGTTTGTCCGGGGAGATCGTGAGCAGGGATGGAAATCTTATCCAAAATATCAGAGTGGGAACCGGAGGAAGCAGTGGTTTTTCCATTATAAGAGATCAGGAAAAACTCCTCGAAAAGAGAACCAAAATAGTACTTGATCTTCTCAAAGCCAAACCGGTTAAGGGTGGGGCTTACAATTGCATTTTAAATCCGAATATGGGAGGGGTATTCACCCACGAGGCTTTCGGACACTTTTCTGAAGCTGATCTGATAGAGGACCTTCCAGCCATGCGGGAGAAGATGAAAATAGGAGAAAAACTGGGGAGCGAGGTTTTGAACATAGTGGATAACCCGACCCTGCCGAACCAGCTTGGTTTTTACAAATACGACGACGAGGGGATAAAGGCAAGACCCACCCAGCTTATGAAAGACGGAGTTTTGACCGGTCGTCTTCATTCCAGAAGAACAGCCTTCGAGTTCGGGGAGCCCTTATCCGGGCACTGCATTGCCGAGGATTACAGCTATGCGCCTATAATCAGGATGGGAACCATTTTCATCCAGCCGGGAGAGCACAGCTTCGATGATTTAGTAAATATGCTTGGTGATGGTTTGTATATACTGGATGCCAAGGGTGGTGCAACTTCCGGGGAGAGCTTTACCTTCGGTGCCCAGTACGGTTATCAGGTGAAAGGTGGAAAGGTGAAGGAGATGATAAGGGATATAAACATCTCAGGGAATCTTTATCAAACCTTAAAGAATATAACTGCGGTGGGAGATGATTTTGTACTCTCCAAGGTTGGGGGATGTGGAAAAGGGCAGGTCAATATCCGTTCCTGTTTTGGGGGACCGCACGTTTTGGTTAAAAATCTGGTTATAGGAGGTGTATGATGGAAAAGCTCATTCAATTAGCAAAGAGTTCCTGCGACAAAGCAGAGGTTTATTCTTATGAATATCAGGACAACCTGGTTTCCTTTGAGAATGCCAGACTCAAAGACATAGACACCAAGTTTCAATCGGGATTCAGCTTAAGGATCATCGGTGAGGGTAAGCTCGGATTTGCCTATACCAGAAACTTAATAAACAGAAAAGGGATTATAAAAAATGCCCTTGATTCGCAAAAAGGAGGAGTGGAAGCTGCTTACGATTTCCCTCAGACCAAAGGGATTCCCCAGCTCGATACCTGCGATTCCTCGCTGGAGGATCTTTCCACCTCAAGGCTGGTGGAGGAGTGTAGCCGGGTCTGCGATATTTTGAAATCCAAGACCGATGCCGAGATCAAGATGGGCTGTTTGGCCCGTATCGAGAATATCCGGATTATCAACACCCAGGGAAATGATAATTCGATGAAAAGCTCGAAATATTTTATATACGGGAATATGATATATCCCGGCTCCGGATTGGGGATCTACCGGATACACCAGAGCAAATCATTTGACCCGGTGCCGGATGAGCTTACAGATGAAATGGTCGAGCTTTACAATCTCTCGTCTAAAGTCGTGGAACCAAAAGGCGGCAAGATGAAGGTAGCTTTTATGCCTAACAGCATGGTCACCTTTAACTGGAGGTTTTCCAGTGGAGCCAGCTCCAAAAGCGTTTACGAGAAGATATCTCCTATCTCAGGCAAGATAGGGGAAAAAATATTTGATGAGAAGATAAGTATATATGATGATCCTCTGGATGATGAATTCCTTGGTGCTCGTGCTTTCGATGATGAGGGGGTGGAGTGCAAAAATCTTACCCTGGTTGAAAAAGGGATTTTGAAAAACTTCTTCTATGATCTGGATTATGCCAAAAAACTGAAAGCCAAATCGACCGGACATGGATACAGGACTGAGCTATGGGGAGGTGATCCTGTAACTTTGAAGCCAATCCCTGCGCTTTTCCATCTATACATAAAGCCCGGGGATAAGTCCTTCTCAGATTTAGTAAAATCTATGGACAGGGGAATTATGGTCGAGGCTGGGCTTGGATTTCACAGCGGCAACATTCCCAACGGCGATTTTTCCATTGGAGCATGTCCGGGTTTGTATGTTGAAAAAGGGGAGATAGTGGGTAGGGTGAAGGATGCCATGGTGGCGGGTAATATCTATCAGGTTTTCAAAAACGTAGTGGATGTGGGTGATACCCTTTATCCGAGCTTCTGGGGCGGTAGGTGGCCCGTTGTTTTGTGTGAGGGGGTGAGTGTGGCGACCAAAGCCTAAGATATGACGGATGATTGATGACGGATGATTGATAGCGATTGAATAATTTTGCGGGGCTGGGAGCCCCACCTACGGTGCGGAGAATGATTGTTTTCCGTAGGTCGGGCACCCCTGCCCGACCATACACTTGAAATAGATAAAGACAATACACCTGCAAAAGATAAAGATTTGGTGGAGATAAAAAAGCTTGACGGATGGGGGAGAGGGTAGTATTTTATAGTTTCTGGAGCTTTTAGAGATTTGATTTCATAGAAGACTTTGTGTATAGCTTAGGAGTCATAAAAACATAGGAGATGTCCACGATGTTTGAAAAATTCGCTAATCTTGATCCAGCAATTCAGGCTGCAATAATTATAGGAATATGTACAATTGTTGTAGGAATATGTACAATTATAGCAGCACTAATCAATCGCCCTCGAAAAAGAAAGAAAGAGGAGCAAGAGCGAGAAAAAGCAGTAGTAGCAAAGAGTTTACCGACTGCACCGAGAGAACAGACTGTAAAGGTTGAGATTTCTACTCCTCAAGTTGTTGAGAAGAAGGCTCAACCAATAGAAGTTCCTAAACCCCCTGCTCCTTATTTTGCTCATCCTTATCCTTTACAGGAGAATTTTACAGGTAGAGAAGCGGAAAGAAATGAATTGACTGAGTGGTTTACTAAGAGCGATAAACCGATGTTTGCTTATATTGCAATTGGTGGGATGGGTAAATCTGCTCTTACCTGGGTCTGGCTCAACGAGGATATTATTAAAAAAGATTTGGCACCAGAGGGGATTATATGGTGGTCTTTTTATGATAAAGAGGCGAGGTTTGAGACTTTTCTGGGAAAGGCTTTACAGTATGTAAGTGAAGGTAAGATAGATCCAAAGGATATTCCCTCAAATCGTGAGAGGATGGATACTCTTTATAATTTGCTTTATAACAAAAGATTTCTTTTAGTCCTTGATGGTGTTGAGAGGGTGCTTAGAGCTTATGCAGGAATGGGTTCTCCTTATCAGGGTGATGAGGTGACAACGGATGAGAGAGAAGATTTTAGAAGATGCATTGATCCAAATGTTGCCACATTCTTACAAGAATTAGCCACTGGTAATCTGAAAACAAAGACGCTCTTAACCAGCAGGCTGAAGCCGAAAGAGCTGGAAGGTATAGCTGGCTGTGAATGTATGGATTTAACAAAAATGAGTAAAAAAGATGCGGTGGATTTCTTCCATCGACAAGGTGTTAAAGGGCATCGAGCAGAGATCGAGAGTGTTTGTGAGATATTTGGCTATCATCCATTA
>Ga0111201_1061_pt1 | contig 12900 bp, 14 predicted proteins | sample DeeMarSWOR324_28_FD_80375 | JGI IMG/M metagenome (GOLD analysis project Ga0111201, IMG submission 80375) | candidate division Zixibacteria bacterium SM23_73_2 | reverse complement strand
TCCACGACATCGATCTGATTCTGTCTTTAGTCAAATCCGAGGTTGAAAAAATCGAAGCCAGCGGGGTGCCGGTTATAACCGATTCTGAGGACATTGCCAATGCCCGGATAACTTTTAAAAATGGCTGCGTGGCTAACGTGACCGCAAGCAGGATCTCAAAAAGCCCGATGAGGAAGTTCAGGATCTTTCAGAAAAACTCATATATCTCACTGGATCTGATGGAGAGAAAGGCCGAGGTTTTCAAACTGATCGATATGGAAAAAACTGAAAGAGATTATTCAAAAGTCACCTCGATCGTGGGGCAGATACCCCTGGATGCTAAAAAAACGATAATCTATCTAAAGCCTGAAATCAAAGACCAGGACATGCTTTGCTCGGAGATTAAATCATTCCTTCATGCGGTGAGTAACAAAGCTGAGCCGGAGGTCACCGGCGAGGATGGGAGAAGAGCCCTGGAGGTTGCTCTGGAGATTCAAAAGGTGGCTGAACTGCACAGGCAGAGATCAAGATGAAGAAAATCGTTGTGGTGGCGGGTGAGACTTCCGGAGATTTACATGCAGCGGGTCTTTTAAAGGAGCTTGAAAAATTAAATCAAGGCATACAATTCTTCGGAATGGGTGGGGACAGGATGAAACAAGCAGGAGTTGAGCTTTACTTTCACATAAGGGATCTTTCCTTTATGGGTTTTTGGGAGGTATTGAAAAAAATCGGTTTTTTTAGGTTCGTGTTGAAGAAGATGACTCATCTTTTAGACAAAAAAAAGCCTGATCTGGCAATCTTGGTCGATTATCCGGGATTTAACCTGAAGTTCGCCAAAAGGATAAAAAAAAGAGGGATACCCATCCTTTATTACATCAGCCCCCAGATCTGGGCCTGGGGAGGAAAAAGAATTGAGAAGATAAAAAAGCTGGTGGACAAGATGCTGGTGGTTTTTCCCTTCGAGAAAAAAATCTATGAGGATGCAGGAGTTGATGTGGAGTTAATCGGACACCCGCTATTGGATATAGTCAAATCTAAAACTAAAACCGAGGAGTTCAGAGGTAAACTTGGTATAAGAAAAAACGAGTTGCTTTTGGGTCTTTTCCCCGGGTCCAGGAAACAGGAGGTATCGAAGATCTTACCGATCATGCTTGAGGCTGGTGAAAGATTAGCTGAAAAAATCAGGTCTGCTCGAAGCGGAGGATTGAAGAGTATAAAGCTTGGGATAAGTTTGGCTCCCACAATAAAAAAAGATTATTTGGAAGGATATCTTGCCAGCACAAAACTCGATTACCAGATAATCGAGGATATTAACTATGACCTGATGGAGCACTCCGATTTTTTGCTGGTTAAATCAGGGACCTCCACTCTGGAGGCAGCTATATTGGGCACCCCATTTGTTTTAATATACAAAACCGGTTTTTTATCCTGGCTTGTGGCAAGAGGTCTGGTTAAAATCCCTTACATCTGCCTGGCTAACATCGTTGCCGGCAAAAGGATAGTGGAAGAGTTTATCCAGTACCGGGCCAAACCGGAGCTTGTGGCCAAAGCAGTTTATGAGCTTTTGACTGACAGGGATAGATACGAAAAAACAAAGGAGAGGCTTTTGACTGTTAAAGATAATTTAGGAGAGAAAGGCGCTTACCACAGGGGTGCGAAAATCGTTGCGGAGCTTTTGAATGTATCTGGTGTATGACATATTTCTAACCTTTGTTTTCATAATCCTTTCCCCTTATCTTTTCATAAGATCGCTGATCGAGAAACAGGGGATCACAGAGAGGCTGGGTTTTCTTCCCAGAGCTACCGGGGAAAATCTTATGCAAAAAGACCTTATCTGGTTTCACACCGCTTCAGTGGGAGAGGTTAAGATTTTACCCCCGGTAATCCGCTTCCTCAAAGATAAAAGACCTGATCTCATTGTAGTGGTCTCCAGCCTGACCAAAACCGGCAGGGCTGAAGCAAAAAGAATTTTAAAGGATGTTCAGCTTGTTTTCCATCCCCCAATTGATCTGAGTTTTTTTGTAAAAAGGACTGTAAAAAAGATAAATCCAAAAGCTCTGGTTTTGGTTGAGACCGAGATCTGGCCCAACCTGATCAGGGAGGCAAAAAGAGAGGGGGCTAAGGTTTTTCTAATTAACGGAAGGCTGTCAAAAAAGTCTCAATCAGTTTATCTCCGGTTCAAAAAGTTTTTTTCTTTGGTCCTGTCCTTTATTGACATCCTCTGTATGAGAACCGAGGAGGATGCCCAGAGGATAATCCGTATGGGAGCGGCTCCGGACAGGACTTTCGTTTTAGGAAATCTGAAATTCGATCAGATAGCTTTTGATTTTTCCAACCATAAAAAAGAGAAGATAAAGGAGTCATTGGGCATAGAAAAAGACTCGAAACTGGTGGTTGCCGGAAGCATCCGGGAAGGTGAGGAAAAAGCTGTACTAGTTGCTTTCAGCAGGTTGAAAAAGGATTTTCAGAACCTGTCTTTGATTTTTGCCCCGCGCCATATGAAAGGATTAAAGGATACAGAAAACATAATGCTCTCTTTGGGATTGAGTTTTATAAGAAAAAGCAGGCTAAAAGATCAGAAGGAAAAAAAGGATGTCGTTTTGCTGGATACCTACGGAGAGCTTTCCTCTTTATATTCTTGTGCTGACGTTGCTTTTGTGGGTGGAAGCCTCATACCAAAGGGAGGGCACAACATACTGGAGCCGGCAGTATTCGGAGTTCCGGTTCTTTTCGGTCCTCATACCGAGAATTTCCAATCCGCAAAAAAGATCGTTTTAAGCTCAGGAGGAGGAATTGAGGTAAAAGATAAAGATGAGCTTTATCTTAAGCTTTTCTCTCTTTTAAAGGATGATAGGTTAAGAGAAGATCTGGGCCAAAGGGTTAAAAAAGCAGTTCTGTCACAAAGGGGTTTTTCCGAGAAGACGGTCGATCTTATTTTGAAAACCTTGGATGAAAGATGAAAGGTTTTTATCGATACTGGAGAAAATCTTCAAGGTTTTTTTTAATTGATCTGGTTTTAGCTTTTTTCTCCTTTGTTTTTCTTTTTATTTACTGGTTAAGAGTTATCTTTTATAAATACGGAATGATCAGAAAAAAAAGCTTGGATGCCAGGGTTATCTCGGTGGGGAACCTAACTTTGGGCGGATCCGGGAAGACCCCTATGGTATTGTATCTGGCTTCGGAATTTGAAAAGAAGGGTAAAAAAAGCGTGATTCTCACCAGGGGATATAAAAGAAAAGGGAAAGGGCAAAAGGAGCTTTACGGTTACCCGAATAATCTGAGCTGGGAATGTTACGGGGACGAACCTTCTCTTTTGGCTTCTAATCTATCAGAGGTTCCGGTGATGATAGATAAGAAAAGATTTGAGGCAGCTAAATTCGCTTATAAAAAATACCAGCCAGACCTTTTTATTCTGGATGACGGTTTTCAGCACTGGAGTTTGAAAAGGGATGTGGATTTAGTTATGGTAGATTCCACACGTCCTTTATCCGAAGAAAAACTTTTTCCCCTGGGAAGGTTAAGGGAGCCTCTCTCTACCTTTAAAAGGGCGGATATGGCTGTTTTAAACCAGAAAGAAGAAAGCGAAAGCTTAAAAGATACTCAGGATGTTATTTTAAAAAATAATCCATCCTGCTTTGTTGCCCAAAGCTCTTATGAGGTTTCCGAGGTTGTGGATTTAACCGAAGATAGGTTGGTTGAATCCTCCTCTTTAAGGGGCAAAAAAACGGTTGCATTTTCCGGGATTGCTGATAATTTTTCCTTTGAGAAAATGCTAAGGAATTTGGGGATGGTAGTTTTGAGCCATATCGAATTCCCGGATCATCATATTTACACGGAAAAGGATATGTGGGATATTCAAGTTGAAGGCAAAAAGAAAGGAACTGAAATTCTGTGTACCACGGAGAAGGATAGGATTAGAATACCAAAAACTTCGGATTTTCAACTTCCGGTATACGTGGTGAAGATAAGATTGAGGATAAAAGAGAAAGAAAAGGAATTCTGGGATTTCATAGAGGCGAAGTTAGGATGGCGATAAAGACCGATTTTTTAGTTATAGGCTCAGGAATAGGAGGGCTTTCTTATGCTCTCAAGGTATCGGAGGTGGGAGAGGTGGTAGTGGTTACCAAAAAGGAGGACTCGGAATCCAACACCAACTATGCCCAGGGGGGGATCGCCTCGGTGGTATCCTCGGACGACACTTTTGAGGCTCATATTCAAGATACGCTCGGAGCCGGGGATGGGCTGTGCAAGCCCGAGGTGGTTGAGAAGGTTATAAAATCAGGTCCGAAATATATCAAGGAGCTATTGAGCGTGGGAGTGAATTTCACCCGGGACAGGAGGGGAGAATTCGACCTGGGAAGAGAAGGCGGACATACGAGAAAAAGAGTTCTTCACGTTCAGGATTTTACCGGGAGGGAGATAGAGAACGCCCTTCTGCGTGCGGTAAAATCAAAAGGAAACATCCGTCTTTACGAAAATCACATTGCGGTTGATCTCATAACCGAAAAAAGTTCAAAAAAGGACATAAAGTGCCTGGGTGCTTTTATCCTGGACATCGATGAAAATAAGATCGACACCTTTTTATCCAGGATAATCCTTTTAGCCACCGGAGGAGCTGGAAGGGCATACCGACACACCACCAACCCCCGGATAGCCACCGGCGACGGGGTGGCCATGGCTTACCGAGCAGGAGCAAAGATCTCCAATATGGAGTTCATCCAGTTTCATCCCACCAGCCTTTACCATCCACAGGGCGAATCCTTTTTGATCTCCGAGGCGGTAAGGGGTGAGGGAGGAAAGTTGAAGCTGCGGAACGGAAAGGCCTTTATGCACAATTACCACCCTTTAAAAGAATTAGCTGCCCGGGATGTGGTAGCAAGGGCCATCGACTCCGAGCTGAAAAAATCAGGTGATGCCTGCGTGTTCTTGGACATCACCCACCTTAACTCCGATTTTATCAGGACCAGGTTTCCCAATATCTATAACAAATGTCTGACTTTAGGAATCGACATAACCAGAGAGTGGATACCGGTTGTGCCGGCTGCCCATTACATGTGCGGGGGTATCTTAACCCACCTCAACGGGACCACCAACATAAAAAATCTTTTTGCTTGCGGCGAGGTGAGCATGACCGGAATGCACGGGGCAAATAGATTGGCCTCCAACTCACTTCTGGAGGCTATTGCCTTTGCTGATTTTGCGGCAAAAAGCTCCAAAAGTGAATTCAAAAAAGAGAAAGGGAAAAGATACTCCGGGGTGAAGAATTGGGAGACGAAAGGAAGGTTTCACAAAAAGGAATGGGTGATTATCTCTCACGATAAAAAGGAGATTCAGAACCTGATGTGGGATTACGTTGGAATCGTTCGCTCGGACCGGAGGCTTAAAAGGGCAGCATCAAGGGTGAAGATTATTTTAAAGGAGATTGAGGAGTTTTTCGGTCTCAATCCGGTGAAAGAGGAGGTGGTGGAGCTTCGCAACATCGCCACTATCGCCGAGCTTATAATCCTCTCCGCCATTTCCAGAAAGGAGAGCCGGGGGCTTCATTACAACGTGGATCATCCGGAAAGGGATGATAAGGGGTGGAAGAGGGATACGATTGTTCAAAAAGAAGATTGTTGAAGTTAAAGGCAAAACAGTTTCGATACATGGATTTATTAGTCTTCAATATGGAGATTGCTTCTCCCGCCTTGGGCGGGGTCGCAAAGACAATTATTTACTACGTCATTGCGAGGAGTCTGCAGGGACGACGAAGCAATCCCCTGATTTAAGTGAGATTGCTTCGCTTCGCTCGCAATGACAGTCATTTACTATATCATTGCGAGGAGCGTAAGCGACGAAGCAATCTCCTGCTATTTATTAAATGGATAAACAATATTATGTCTACATAATGACCAACAAGAACAATGATGTGCTCTATACAGGATTTACCAATAATCTTAAACGTCGTGTGTATGAACATAAAAATGGGTTATGCAAAGGTTTTACCAAAAGATACAACATAGTAAAACTCGTTTATTATGAGATTTTTCAAGATTCTTACGCTGCCATAGCCAGAGAAAAACAGATTAAGGGTGGTTCGAGAAGGAAAAAGATAGAGTTGATTGAAGGAGTTAATTCTAAATGGAAGGATCTCTATGATAAAATTTGAGATTGCTTCGCTTTGCTCGCAAAGACAGTTATTTACTATGTCGTTGCGAGGAACTTAAGTGATGAAGCAATCCCCTGTTTTAGATGGGAATGCTTAGCTACACCTGCAATGACAGCTTCTACACTGTCATTGTGAGGAGTCCATAGGGATGACGAAGCAATCCCCTGATTTATGTGAGATTGCTTCGCTATCGCTCGCGATGACAGATTTTTATGGTCATTGCGAGGAGCGTAAGCGACGAAGCAATCTCCTGATCACAGAAGCTATAGATTTTTATTTTGCTTATGCAACAAATCTGGATTGTATCGATATTAGAAAACAAGCCTTATAAAGAGGTTAAAAAAATCTGGAAGTTTATTGAAAAGGAATATAGCTCCTCTGGAGTTCAGTTATTCAAACATCCGCATATGACCTTTCAGGGCGGAAAGACTAAAAACCCGGGGCAGGTATACAAAGATTTTAAGGATGTGGTTTCAAAGATAAAACCCTTCTGGATTGAGGTTTGTGGAGTTCGACATTTCAATAAAGAGGCGATCTGGCTTAAGGTTGAAAAGACTGAGAACATGATTAAATTGATTGAGCTGATCAATGATTTTATGAAAGAACACTGCAGGGATCTTTTTGGTTGTTACGCTCCAGAGAAATGGATACCCCATATAACCCTGGCTATGGGTGATCTGACCGAAGACAACTTTGAAAAGGCATGGAAAGAGTTAAAAAAACAAAAAATCGGATTTAAACAGAAGCTTCATAACATTTGCATTGTCAGGCAGTATCCGGATGGGAAAATAAAAATCGCTAAAAGATACAAATTGTGATAATTTTTTTCTCAGAACTATCGGTTAAATTCTATCGTAGAGGATATTAAAATGGGATTGAGATTTTACATAGTCGACGTTTTCGCTGAGGAGAAATACGCGGGTAACCAGCTTGGTGTTTTCAGAAATTCCGGCTCTCTCTCCGATTCCCAGATGCAGAAATTTGCTAAGGAGATGAACTATTCGGAGACGACCTTTATTCTGTCAGAGGGGAAAAAAGAGGGTGGATACGACGTTCGGATTTTCACTCCTGAAGAGGAGGTACCCTTTGCCGGTCATCCGACTTTGGGAACCGCCTTTGTGATTCAACAGGAGATCATAAAAGAGCCTGTTGATGAGGTAATACTGAACCTTAAAGTTGGTCAGATTCCGGTTAAATTCAATTATAAAAAAGAAAAGCCAGATATTTTGTGGATGAAACAGAAAGCTCCAACCTTTGACCGAACTTTTGATAGAAAAATAATCGCTGAGGTTTTGAATCTGGGAGAAAAGGATATAGATGATAAATTTCCTATCCAGGAGGTTTCCACAGGATTACCTTTTATTATCACTCCTTTGAAAACGCTGAATGGAGTAAAAAATGCAAAAATAGACACAAGCAAGTATCTGGAGTTAATTGAGAAAACTGAAGCCAAAGCGATTCTTGTTTTCTGTGGCGAAACTTACAAAAAGGAAAACGATTTGAATGTCCGGGTATTCGCTGACTACTTCGGCGTGCCGGAGGATCCGGCAACCGGGAGTGCAAATGGCTGTTTGGCAGGGTATCTGGTTAAGCACCGTTACTTTGGGAAGGATAAAATCGATATCAGGGTAGAACAGGGTTACGAAATCGGACGACCTTCGCTTCTTTTCCTGAAATCTGAGGATATGGGGAATAAAATCGATGTTTTCGTTGGTGGAAGGGTTGTGATGGTTGCTAAAGGAGAGTTTGTATAGAGTGTCATTCTAAATCTCGAATGAAAACTAATAATGAAAAAGAAGATATCAGCTGATTGGACAAAAAAGACCTTTGTTGAGTATGGAGATATTGTTTTTGATTTTTTAACAGCACCGAAATCAATTTATCAGAACACCCCTCAGCAGGTGGAATTTATTCATTCCCTTTTGAAAAATCATTTCCCCAAAGCCAAAAGAATTTTGGATGTTCCCTGCGGGGACGGAAGGATAAGCCTGGGTCTTTTGACAAAGGGCTATGCTGTGACAGGTGTGGATATCTCTCCGGGTTACATCAAGAAAGCGAATTCAGAGGTTAAAGGTAACAATAAAGCCCAATTTTTGATTGGGGATATGCGCGAATTAAGATTTGACCGAGAGTTCGATGCGGTTGTCAACTGGTTTGGGAGTTTCGGTTATTTCGATGATGAGACCAATGAGAAGGTCCTGCAGAGATTCATAAATGCTTTGGCTAAGAATGGAGCACTGATTATTGACCTGACCAACAGGGATTATATTGTTCAAAGAATGGGCGGTTTCTACGAATGGGAACCGGAGGTTGTTTTAAAAAAGGGTAAAAGGAAATTATTCGGAAAGTACGGATTTGATCCTTTCACCAACCGGATTGAAGCAGAAATAGAGATCGAGGGAGCCAAGGAGAAAATATATTATACTATGCGTTATTATGGCTTGCATGAGCTGGTTGGTCTTTTGGAGAAGAACAGGATGCGAGTCCTTGAGGCTTTTGGAGATTATAGTGGGGGTAAATATTCGCTTTTTTCACCAAGAATGATAATTGTTGCTTGTAAGTGACATTTTTACTCGGGTATTTTAATCCCCATTTTAATAATTTTTTAGCTTTTGAGACTTAAATCCTTTGAGGGCTGTCGTGTGAAGACTTGTGTCCAAGATGAATCAGCAAACTAACTTCCCCTGTTGTTATTATCATTTTGAACACAACCGCGCCTATTACTAGGGCTGCATAGAATCCGAGTATGGTGTTCAGGGGCCAGGGTAAATGCAAAAAATCAGGAATGCCAAAGCTGGTTCCTGCCTCAGTGCTTAAGACATTGTGTCCAGCGATCCCCATCACCAGAGGTATGAGGATGAAAGAAGCTGCTGGTAAACTGGAGTAAAGGGATAGAAAAAAGGACGTTTTTATTACAGCACGGGTTGAGGCACGTTCCCTTAACCAAAATCCGAAAATTACGCCCCATACAAAAGCTAAAAACACGCTGAAAACTGGTATCCCCATTCCCAGGATTATTGCCACGCACTCGACAAAGTATATTCCAATTAGTATAACAAAGTAACGAAGAGATTTCTTTGGCTTGGTTACCACTCTACTCAGGTGTCTTTGCAGAGGAAGGGCAAAGCCGAATCCAAAAATTAGATTAACAAGGATTAAAGTATATACGACTGTATTCATTCTTATCTGTTTAGGTTTATTGATCCATGTTTATGGATAATAGAAATGTTGATTTTTGATTTCAAACGTATAGACATATTGTTTAGGATAGTCAAGAGTTTTTTTAAGATTTGCTTCTGGAATGTCATTATTCCCTCTGTCAAAGGATTGTGGGTTAAATGAAAGCATATTAGAAATATCTTGACTTTGGTTTTCTCTGCTATATGATGAGGTCTATAAAGTCGTGAATTTGACAGATTATTTTTGCGGGAGTGATTGCAGTACAAATGAAAATGTTAGATGTGTAAAGTTATCTTCAAACAACAGGTAACGTAAAATGAAGCCATGGCATCAAGATAATAGTTTTTGGAAAGAATTCGCTCCGGTTTTGTTCAATCCTCAAAGGGTGGAGAGGACAAAAGAGGAGGTGGATAACATCATTTCTCTTTTGAATCTCAAAGCGGGTGCATCAGTGCTTGATCTGTGCTGCGGTCCGGGAAGGCACTCTCTGGAATTAGCCCGGCGCGGGTTTTCTGTTACCGGGGTGGATAGAACCAGAATTTATCTGACAGAAGCTCGCAAAAAGGCGAAGAAGGAAAGACTCAAGATCGATTTCATTCAAAAGGATATGAGAGGCTTTTGTAAACCCAATTCCTTCGATGTGGTACTAAATCTTTTCACCTCATTTGGCTATTTTGAGGATGAAAAGGATGATAAAAAAGTTTTAAAAAACGTTTATCGCTTCTTGAAAAAAGGAGGGGTGTTCTTGATCGATACCGTGGGCAAGGAGGTTTTAGCCCGGAGATTTCAAGGAAGTGACTGGTACGAGATAAATGACATTCTAATATTGGAGGAAGGCAAGATTTGCAAGGATTGGACCTGGGTGGAGAGTCGCTGGATTATGATAAAAGATGGGAAAAAACATGAGACTAAAATTTCTCATAGGCTTTATTCCGCAAAAGAGCTCTCTTCACTTTTAAAAGATTGCGGATTTAGTTCAGTTTATGTGTACGGCGATTTGACCGGTTCGTCTTACGATGACAAGGCTAAGAGGTTGATTCTTGTTGCGCATAAGGGAAAGAAAAAGAAATAATATTTACAGTAGTTTATATAAAGGTAAAAAGTAACCCCGGATTTCCCATAACGACTCCCATAATTTGCATTTTTTTGATTTTAAAAAATCTTGACTTTTAAAATTTAAAAGATAAAATTAACTGAAACAAAGATTTAGATTAACATGTAAAAGTGACTTAATTCTTTTCGAAAGGGATTTTTCTACGAATAGATCTAGGTTTAAGTTGTATATAAAAATGAATATATTAAAAAAGGATGTAAAAAGGAGGAGTTTATGAGAAAGTTTAAAAAGATAGGGTTCACAAAGGAGGATAGATGATAGACATAAAGATCTGGTGGATCTGGTTTGCCATCGCTGCTTTTTTCATCATCGCCGAGATATTCACCATGGGATTTTTTCTTCTGTGGTTCGGAGTAGGTGCGGCAGTAGCAGGGATTTTGGCAATCTTGGGCTTGGGCGTGGGTTGGCAATTAGGAAGTTTTGTGGTTTTATCAATAATACTTTTTGCAGTCTCAAGAAGCTTTGCTGAAAGGGTTACAAAAAAGCAGCCGCCGGGTGTTGGTGCTGACAGGTTCGTCCATAAAAGGGGAGTGGTGATAGAGGAGATAGACAATATAAAAAATACAGGAAGGGTCAGGATAGGAAAGGATGAGTGGAGAGCTGACAGTGAGGATGACAAGGTTATACCAGTAGGAAAGACGGTTGAGGTAACCAGTGTTGATGGAACCCATCTGGTGGTGAAACCCAAAGAGGAGGAGAAGTAAAATGCAAGTTTTGCTTATTATCATAGCAGTAGTCGTATTCATAATCGTGGCCAGCGGTATAAAGATCGTCAGGCCCTGGGAAAAGGGGCTGATCGAGCGTTTGGGCAAATACCAGCGCACGGCTGACAGCGGCCTGACCATTATCGTTCCCGTTTTAGAGAGGATGCTGAAGGTGGATATGAGGGAACTGGTGGTGGACGTGCCTCCCCAGGCGGTTATTACCAAGGATAATGTAGTGGTTGAAGTCGATGCGGTGATCTATTACGAGGTCACCGATCCGGTGAAAGTCACCTATAATGTCGCTCATTACTATACCGCGGCAACCAAGTTAGCCCAGACAAATTTGAGAAATTTGGTTGGTGATATGGCTCTGGATGAATCCCTTACCTCCAGGGAGGTTATAAACACCAAGCTTCGCCAGATCTTAGACGATGCTACTGACAAATGGGGCACCCGGGTCACAAGGGTAGAGCTCCAGAGGATCGAACCACCCACTGACGTTACCGAGGCAATGCACCGCCAGATGAAAGCGGAAAGGGATAGAAGGGCGATGATCCTTGAGGCTGAAGGACACAAGCAATCAGCTATACTCAAGGCTGAAGGACAGGCAGAGGCGATAAGAAAGGTTGCCGATGCTGATAAATATCAGAAGCTGACCGTTGCCAAGGGTGAGGCGGAGGCGATCGAAACCGTGTTTGGAGCTATCCACAAGGGCAGACCAACCAATGACCTGATCGCCATAAAGTATCTGGAAGCACTTCAAAAGATAGCCGATGGTCAGGCGACCAAAATCTTTTTGCCTTTGGAAGCCTCGGGTATTTTGGGAAGTATTGCTGGTGTTGGTGAGCTTTTAAAAGAGAAAGTTTCTCCTGAGAAGCCTAAGGAATATTAGAAGATTCGTATGAATCAAGAGATTCGTATGAATCAAGAGATATGAAGTGAGATCATCGGAAAACAGAAAACTATTCTCTCAGATTGCCACTCAATACGATTTTTTGAATCATCTTTTAAGCTTAAACATTGACAGAAGCTGGAGGAAAAAGTTAGTTGAAAGTGCCGGTGTAAAATCAGAGGATAGTGTAATTGATGTCTGCACCGGCACTGCTGACATTGCTTTACGTTTTGCTCAAGAAGACAGTGTGGGCAATATTATTGGAATTGATCAATCGGATGAGATGCTTGATATTGCCAGGAGAAAAATAAATAGCAACGGATTGGGCAGAAAAATAACTTTAATTAAAGGTAATGCGCTTGATCTTCCTTTTGAGGACAGCTCTTTTGACATAGTGAGCATAGGATTTGGTTTAAGGAACATCGGTTATCACAGGGAGGCTATCTCTGAGATGGTGCGGGTTTTAAAAAATAGGGGTAGGTTTTTGGTCCTTGAGTTTTCCCCTCCCCCAAAGAATCTTTTTGGAATATTTTATGGTTTGTTTCTTAAAAACATACTAACGCCAATCGGTGGAATAGTATCAGGTTCTTTTGAGGCTTATCGATATCTTTCAACTTCGATAGCTGAGTTTCCTAAACCAGATGAGATTTTAAGATTTATGAAAGAGGAGAAGTTGAGAAATGTCTCTTATGATAGGTTGACTTTTGGGATTGCGTGTATTTATCGGGGGGAGAAGTGAAAAATACTGATCTAAAGACTAAATATTTAAAGCAACCCATGAATTAAAGTTTTTATATAAAAAATTATCAAAAAACTTGACGTTTTATTCCTATTAGAATATAATATTTATCGATAATTAAAGTTGAAAGCTTCTATAAATGGA
>Ga0111201_1060_pt1 | contig 13109 bp, 14 predicted proteins | sample DeeMarSWOR324_28_FD_80375 | JGI IMG/M metagenome (GOLD analysis project Ga0111201, IMG submission 80375) | candidate division Zixibacteria bacterium SM23_73_2 | reverse complement strand
GCCTCAACCTCAAAACTCATTTTCCCATTCCAGATTATTTTCGTAGCCATTTTCTCAGATACAAATAATTATTGAGTTAATATATCAAAAGGTAATTCCATTAGTCTTGCACCTTGACCCTTGTATTTTGAATCTTGCATCTTTTCCCTTGACCCTTGACCCTATAATAGCCTGACATGCTCCTTATAAATACACCTGTCCATAAGAACGGTAATGCCACTCTCCATAGCTTTCTTCGCTGCCTGGGGATTTGATATCCCCTCCTGCATCCAGACCACCTTCGCCTTTATTTGTATCGCATCCTCAACTATGGGCATAATATGCTCGGGCCTTCGAAATATATCCACGATATCCACCTTCTCCGAAACGTCAGCCAACTTGGCGTAGGGTTTTTCTCCCAGAATTTGGGGATATTTAGGATTAACCGGAATTATCCTGTAATTCCGTCTTTTTAAGTAATTGGCTATTCGGAAGGAGGCACGAGACAAGTTAGTAGATAAACCCACTACTGCTATAGTAGTAGCTTGGGTAAGTATATCTCTTATCTTTTCATCCGATGGATTCTCAAACCTGAAATCTTCCATTTCACCCTACTATTTTGTCCACCCTTTCCTTCAAGGTCGATTTCGGAACAGCGCCAATAACCTGATCAACCAGTTTCCCCTCCTTGAAAAAGAGAATACTGGGTATGCTCATTATTCCGAACTGGGATGCGGTTTTGGAGTTCTCATCCACGTTAAGTTTGCCGACTTTCAGTTTCTCGGCATAATCGGCGGCCAGCTCCTCCACCACCGGGGATACCATCTTACAGGGGCTGCACCAGGGAGCCCAGAAATCGACTACCACCGGCTTGTCCGCTTTCAGCACCTCGTTTTCAAAATTAGCATCGTTTAATTCAATCGGCTCGCTCATGTTAACCTCCTTTAACTATTTGAATCATTTCTTTCCCTCGATCTTCTCTATTCTCTTCTCTAATTGGTTTATCCTTTTTACCCATTGAGGAAGATTGGAAATACATGCTTCTATCTTTTTTGCCTTTTTTATCTCCCTGGCTGGATAACCGAACACCACGGTATCAGAAGGGATATCCTTGGAGATACCCGACTTTGCACCCACCATCACCCGATCGCCTATCCTTATATGGCCCACCAATCCAACCTGCCCCGCTATCATCACGTTATTGCCTATCTTGGTGCTTCCTGAGATCCCCACCTGAGACACGATTACAGTATTCTCCCCGATCTCCACGTTATGTCCGATCTGGACTAAATTATCTATTTTGGTACCCCTGCCGATTTTGGTTTTTCCCAAGGTGGCTCTATCAATGCACACGTTGGCTCCGATCTCCACAAAATCTCCGATCTGGACCTTTCCCACCTGAGGAATCTTATGATAGGTTCCCGAATCGAAAGCGTATCCGAAGCCATCTGCCCCAATTACCGTTCCGCAGTGAACGATCACGTTTCTACCTATGGTTACCTCTTCCCTAACGGTCACGTTAGGATATATGATCGAATTCTCTTTGATCACCGAGTTTCTGCCGATAAAGGAGCCTGCCATAATTACCACTCTGTCTTCTAACTTTACTTTATCCTCAACCACCACAAAATGTCCCAGATAAACTCCCTTCCCTATTTTAACACCCTTTCCCAAAACAGCCGTCCCCTCCACCTTTTCAGGATAAGTCCTTTTATCGGGGGAAAAAAGCTGGGTAACCTTACAGAAGGCAAAACGGGGATTTTTGCATCTGATCACTGAAACCTTCGATTTTTTTATATCCTCACCAACGATCACTGCAGAGGCTTTGGTCTTTTCCAAGAATCTTTTGTACTTGGGATTAGCTAAAAAGCTCAGTTCTCCGGGTTTCGCCTCCTCTATTCCAGCCAAACCTCCTATCTTGATCTCCCCGTCTCCCAAAAGCTCCCCCTTCACATATGAGGCTATCTGTTTTAGGGTTTTCTCCATTTTATTCTAACTTCTCCAGCTCCTCTAAAACCTTATCTGTCAAATCAATGGTTTTTTTGGCATAGGCGATGTTGCCATTGACCGAATCGAATATGATATCGAAGTTATTCTCCAAAGCCACCTTTTCCAAGACTTGATTTATCTTGTCAAGAATAGGCTTGGTTAGCTCAGCATTCCTTTTTTCGATCTTTCCACCCGGTGCGAAGATCTCCTCGGTGAACTTGTTGTAGGCAAGATTTTTCTCATCCAGAAAATTTTCTTTCTCCTTCTTTTTTTCCTCTGATAAAATCAGCTTAATTTTATCGAATTCGGTCTGGAGGCTGTCGATCTCTTTTTTCATAGAATCCGCCTGTGCTTCCCATTCCACAACCTCCTTGTCGAATTTCACCTGAGCTTCGGTAAACTCCTTGTACTCGGTTCTCAATCTCATCGAGTCAATATAGCCAATCCTTCCCACCTGAGAAAAGGAGATTCCGGAATTGAACATATAAATCAATAGTAATGAAAACAAGGTGAAAGCTATTTTCTTCAGCATAGGTTTCCTCCCTAAAGCTAAAATGTTGTTCCAAAATTAAAGTGAGGTCTCCACTCCCCGTGATCCCTGTTTTCAACATCGGGATCACCCAGGTTATTGTAATCGAATCCATAAGCCATATCAAATCCTATTATCCCCATGCCGGGAACAACCAGTCTCGCTCCAATGCCCAGCGATTTGTACAGGTTTTTAAAAGCGAAAGGCTGAATTTGCTTTCCGGAAAGCCAGGCGTTTCCCAGATCACCGAAAAGTATTGCATAGATCTGCTGTTCCACAACCGGAATTTGGTATTCGATATTATAGACCAACATACTTCTCCCTCTGATCCTGTATCCGAGTGGTCCCACAGGGCCTATTGTTCCATCAGGATATCCTCTTATCACCCCATCCGGATCCACTCCTCCAGGGGAAAAACGTTCTGAGTAAGGAACAATTACTTCACTGTATGGATATTCAATAGTGTGCCCGCGGGGCAGAAGCTCGGGATAAAGGTGAACATAAGGCAACTGTCTATTAACACTGTAAGCATCTATAACCCCTACCCTCCCCTTTACCGCCAGGACGAATTTCCAGAAGGTTTTAAAGAACTTGGAGGCCTCGAAAATGTGCTTGTGGTAGGACCAATCCCCACCCAATATTCCTCCGGCAAACTCGGCCTTCCAGAAGACCTTTGATCCCGAGGTTGCGAATTGAGGAAGATCCCGGGAGTCCCTCTGGATGGTGAAATCGAAGCTGGAGGTTCTCTGGGGCCATTTGGTTTCAGCCAGCTCCCTCCATTCCACAACCACGTTTCCGCTTTCGTCGGTTTGAAAATCATAGTATTTAACACCCTCTATCCGGTAGCGGCAGAATATGGAAAAATAGTTGTCCGGCCAGGTGAGCCTCCTTCCCAACCTCAATGAGAACCCTCGTCTCCGTTCGGTGAAATCATCGTACCATTTTCGGTTGAGATTGTAAACGTCAAATCCAACCGAGGTAGGTGTATTTCTGAACCACGGCTCGGTGAAGCTCAACTGGAGTGAGTTTCTCCTTTTTCCGAAATCCCAGTTCAACTGAAGATGTTGTCCATTTCCGAAAAGGTTAGGAGTTCCCAGCCCGATTGTTCCTACTATCTTATCTCGCTCACTGTATCCCGCTCCAAAGTTAATCTGACCGGTGGGCTTCTCCTCCACCTCTATTACCAGATCGATATCCCCGTTTTCCAAAACCTTATAATCGGGAACAACATTGGCAAAATAATTAAGATAGGTAACATCCCTTAGACTCCGCATCAAAAGAGAACGTCTGAAAACCTGCCCGGGTCTTATTAAAAGCTCTCGCCTGATTACCTTCTCCTTGGTCTTGGTATTTCCTACGATATCTATTTTTTTCACCCGGGCTGGAGCCCCCTCTGTTATCTGGTAGTTTATGTCAACCGAATTACCCTTGGTGCTAACCTCATCTAACACCCTGACGTAAATGTATCCCTCCTCCATATATAATGAATGAAGATTAGCCAAACTCTCATCGAATTTCTCCTGGTTGTAGACCTCACCCCTTTCATATTTAAGCTGCTTTTTCAACTCCTCCGAAGAGAAAAGCTCATTCCCGGAAAAGCTAAACTTTCCAAAATGATATTTCCCGCCTTCATAGACCTGGATTTTTATATACATCTTCTTTCTCTCGGGATCGTACCAGATGGAATCGGATACAACCTCGGCATCCAGATAGCCCTCTTTTTTGTAAAACTGAACCATCCTTTCCTTGTCCTTATCGTATTCCTCCGAGTCGAAATTCCCGCTTCTGAAAAAGCTGTCCTGTTTGTTCTTCATCTCCCCTTTGATTTTCCCGTCATCAAAAACTTCATTCCCTGCAATCTCTATCTTTTTAATCTTTACCTTCCTGCCCTCATCGATTTGTAATTTTAAAACGACCTCCCCCTCCTTTTCGGTGCCCAGAACCTCGGATTCAACCCTGGCTAAAAGATAACCCTTCTCCTCGTAGAGGGATTTGATGTTTTCGACCTCCACCTTCACCTGGTAAGGACTTATCATCTGACCTTCAAATACGCTTATTTTCTCTTTGAGCTTTTCATCTTTGACTTTCTTGTTTCCTTCCATTCGGATCTCCTTCAGCCTGGGATATTCCCTGACAACTATGATTAGCTTTTTCCCATCGAGGAGATCTTCGCCTTCGATTCTCACATCTGAAAAATATCCCATCCCATATACCCTTTCGATAGCATCCTGCAGAAGATAGGCATCTATCTCCATTCCCCTGGTCAGTCCGGACATGTTGATAATCAGCGACCTATCCACAGTTGAAGCACCCTTCACCTCCACATCAGCTATTAAGGGTTTTTGGGAATAGGAAAAAGGGGTGCTCCAAAGAACAAACAATAAAATGAAAAGTAAAAAAAACCTTTTCATTTTACCAAAAATAGAATATTTCATCTTCAAGGGAGGTTTATCTTCTTAATCTGGACCTCGGTAAAATCCTGGCGGTGACCTGTTTTCCTTCTGTATTTTACTCTCCTTTTGAATTTGAAGACCACAACCTTTTCACCTTTTCCGTGATTTAAAACCACCGCCTCAATTTTGGCTCCTTCAACATAGGGGGTTCCCACAAGAGGATCATTATCTTTAGATACAAGAAGTATCTTAGCGAAAGTAACTTTATCCTTTGGTTTTGCCACGATTTTGGGGATTTTTACCTTATCCCCCTCTTTTACCGTGAATTGGAACCCACCAGACTCGATTACAGCATACATATGTTTTCTCCTTTTCCTTTGATACGAATAACAATATATCAGTATTTACTCACAAGTCAAGTCAATTCAACTCAGAAACCAGATGCCCACTTTGATTTTATACAAAAACCTTGGGTTTTTGTTCTGATTCCAAATAGATTTTATTTGGATTTAAATTTGTCCGTCACCTCCAGATCCCCTTCGGTGAAAATCTTGAAGCTGTCCAAGGAAATCTCATCGTTTTCCTCCACCTCGATTTTCAACCTCAGCTCTCTTTCGAGATTTCTTATCCTGCTTTTCCTTCCCCAAGTCAAGATCCTGGTCAATTCCGGGGAGGCAACCAATCGATAATCTTTCTGAGCGGAAAGCGATTTTGCCCTTTTGAACCATCTTTCTATTTTCTGTGCCATGGTCTGCAAGGATAAAATCCTTCCGCTCCCCCCGCAGACCGGACAGGGATCGGACAATGTGAAGATCAAAGAGGGCCTGACCCTTTCCCTGGTCATCTCCACCAAACCGAAATCGGAGATGGGCAGAAGGCTGAATTTGGAGCGGTCAGCTTTCAGGGCTGTCCTGAACTCATCATAGACTCTCCTCCGGTCCTCCTTTGAATCCATATCGATGAAATCGATGATGATTAAACCCCCGATATCCCGCAGCCTTATCTGCCTGGCGATCTCCTTGGCCGCCTCCAGATTAGCCTGAAGTATAGTGGAGGGCTGATCCGATTTACCTACGTATCTTCCGGTGTTAACGTCAATGGTAACCATGGCCTCAGTCTGATCGATAACGATATAAGCACCTTTTTTTATCCAGACCTTTCGTTCCAGCATCCTGTCTATTTGAGATTCTATATTATAGAAATCGAAGATGGGAATATCCTTGGAATAAAGTTTTATCTTGGAACGCATGGCCGGGGCAATAACCCTCAGATATGAGTGTATCCTTTTAAATTCCTTTTTGGAATCGATCACCACATCCCTCACCTGAGGAGACAAAAGGTCTCTCATCACCGAGAAAACCATACCTATATCCTGATGCAGAAGCTCCGGAGCCTTTTTCTTATCGGCTTTCTTTTTAATCCTTCCCCACAATTTGGTCAACGCCTTGATATCCGATCTGAAATCTTTTTTTTCCTTTCCCCGAGCAACGGTTCTCACAATAAGCCCAAAGCTCTCTGGTTTAAGCTCTGAGACGATCTTCTTGAGCCTTTTTTTCTCCTCATACTCGTTTATCCTCCTGGATACTGCAATATGATTTTCCCCGGGAGCCAAAACCACATATCTTCCGGCCAAAGACAGAGACGTAGTCACCCGGGCACCTTTTGTACCCATGGGCTCCTTGATCACCTGAACCAGGATCTTTTGATCCTTTTTTAAGAGTTCCTCGATTTTAGAATGAGTCTTTTTCCTTTTTCTTTTGGGGAATTCCTCTAAGATGTCGAGTTTCTTCGGCTGGGTTATATCGGAGAGGTGAAGAAAAGCGTTTTTCTCCGTACCGATGTCTATAAAAGCTGCCTGCATTCCCGGGAAAACTGCCTTGACCTCACCCTTGTATATGTCCCCAACCATCCTCTCGTTTTCAGGTCTCTCCACCCAAAGTTCCACCAGCTTATCCTCCTCCAGGATGGCCAGGCGGGTCTCAAAAGGAGAGAAGTTTATAATGATATCCCTCTCCATGTCAATCCACTCCGTTTAAAATAAATTTTATGGCACTCTCTAATTTCCTCATGTCAACTCTGGTATTGACGCAGGGACCATTGGGCCTCTGGTTTAAGACTCCATAAACGGGAATGGGAAATACATCCTGGATCCCCGAGGTTAAGTCCCTGTCGCAGGCAACAGCGATAATTACAGTGGGTCTTTTTTCCACCACCACCTTGCGAGCCAGAGTACCTCCGGTGGCAACCGCCAATGACAGATTGTATTTTTCTTTCAATTCTATAATATCATTTATCAAACAACCACCGCATCTATTACAATTATCAATATCAGCGGTGACCTTATGGGCACAGTCGAATTTTTGCAGGCATTGGGGAAGAAGAACCAGGACCCGGTCGTTTTTTATCCTCTTTCCCTGAGCCAAAAAAAGCGAGTTGTTAACTTCCACAAAAGACTCCCTCACCATCTCCTTGGACCATCCGAATATCTTAGCCAAAAAAAGATTTATAGGAAAAAGAACTTTTATGGTGATCTGTTTCTTACCATAAGGTAAAAGAAAATCCTTTTCTGTAATAGCTGAAAGAACTATCAAAAAAAGTCCTCCGCTCACCCCTAAGATGAAAACTACCAAAACCAGCTTTACCCCCAAAGCCACATATTTAGAGAAAGTTGCAACTCTGGGCTGGATAAGATACCACAGAAGAAAAGAAAGTAAAATCAGAACGGCTATACTCAGAACCGAAAGAAAAATAAAAACCGCTTTCTTGCTTTTGTATTTCTTCATAGAAAATCAATCCAATCTTTCGCCGATTTCTATCCTGTAGCCCCTCAGAAACTCCTCTGCTGTAATTCTCTTTTTACCCTCAGGCTGGAGCAGAAGCGGTTTCAATCCTCCCATTCTGGTCTTGACCACAATTCCCTGATTTTTATCAGCTGTGATTACCTCTCCTGGATTTTTAGCAGGGTCATCTTCATCAACTACCTCTGAATCGAAAATCTTCAAAAGCTTTCCCCTGAAAAAAGTATATGCTCCCGGTGCAGGCGAAAGACCCCTTATCAGATTTTTTATCTTTTCTGCACTTTCGGACCAGTCTATTTTCCCAACCTGGGGAGTGAGCTTTGGTGCCGAAGTTGCCTGGCTATTATCCTGGGACAATATTTTTACCTCACCTTTCTCAATTAGCTCAACAGTCTCGATTACAAGTTCAGCACCGATTTTGGCCAATCTCTCTTTTAACTCACCATAGTTCTCATCAGGGGAGATCTCCACTTCCCTTTGCAAAATTATATTTCCAGTATCAACCTTTTTCCGGATAAAAAAGGTGGTTACCCCGGTTTTGGTCTCACCTTCGATCAAAGCCCAATTAATGGGAGCAGCCCCCCGGTATTTGGGCAAAAGAGAAGGATGAAGGTTTATGGTCCCCTTAGGAGGAATGGTAAAGATTTTTTCAGGAAGGATGCGAAATGCCACCACCACGGCTAAATCAGGATTGGTTGCTTCTAACTTTTCAACCAAATCATCCGATTTCAAATCCTCGGGATCAAAAACTAAAAGACCATTTTTAAGAGCTAATTCCTTGACCGGGGTTGGGGAAAGTTTCCTTCCCCTTCCTCTGGGACGATCGGGCTGGGTAATGATCCCTGCGATCTGGTGCTCGGATTTTAACAACGCCTCCAAAGATGGCAAAGCGAACTTTGGTGTTCCCATGAAAAGAATTCTCATATCACAAAGAGAAAGTTTAAAAAAATTTTAAATCAACTACAACCTGAATCCAATCAATCTTAAAAAAAAATTAAAGAAAAATTTTTATTTTAAATTACAACCTTCTTTTCGTATTTTCAAGTTATGATTTCTTATTGGCTATCAGTTTGAGCTTTTTTGATAAAAGCCTTTTATCAATAGACCTTAATCTGTCCACGAAAAAAAGCCCATCCAGATGGTCCATCTCGTGCGAGAATACCTTTGCCAATATCCCCTGACCTTCAACCTCTATTTCTTTTTCATTAAGATCAATCCCTTTGATTTTCAATTTCTGAGGTCTGGTTACATCTGCCCAGATGCCCGGCACGGACAAACAACCCTCCTCTGAAGTCTGTTTTCCTTTTTTTTCAATTATCCGGGGGTTTATCACCACCAGGGGAATTTCCTCCAAGGTTAACCTGGACATATCCACCACGAATAATCTTTTTGATTCTCCCACCTGATTGGCAGACAAGCCAATACCCCCTACGTTTTTCAAGGTCTCAAGCATATCAGAAACCAGCTTTTTGATCCTCCCGTCTATTTTCTCAACCTCTCGGCATCTTTCCCTTAAGACCGGGTCACCATATGTTCTGATCTTCAACACCATAGAAAAATCTACTCTTCTTTTCCTGTTTTTCCAGCTATCGAGGACTTTAAAAACTCGATTTTAACGTTCTCTGCTACCTTCAAAACCGCGATGTTCTCCTTGTCATTTATGCCCACGATGGTTCCGAACATCCCCGAATTGGTAACCACCTTATCCCCCTTCTTCAAGGTGGAAAGCAGTCTCTGATGTTCCTTCTGACGTTTCTGCTGGGGGCGGATCAAGAGAAAATAGAATATCACAAATATCAGAATCCAGGGAAGCCATACCAGAAGACCTCCGCCCTCCTGACCTCCCTGGGCACTCATAGCATAAGCGACTTCAAACATACATCCCTCCTATCTTATTTTTTACAGAAATCACCCTGATTTTATTTGTTAAAGTGGTTTTCAATTTCCCTCTCCTCAAATCCTTCTTCGGATATATCATACCCTTTTAAAAAATCCTTTTTCCATTCCTGGAAACGACCCTCCAGAATGGTTTCTCTGATTTTTCTCATAAGATCTAAATAAAAATGCAAACTGTGGATAGTGGTAAGTCTCAAGCCGGTTATCTCCTGGGAGTTTATCAGATGTCTCAGGTAAGCCCGGGTGTAATTCTTGCAGGTTAAACATTCGCATTCTGGATCAATAGGAGAAAAATCAGCTGCGAATTCAGCGTTTCTTAAAGGAAGCTTTCCCCACCAGGTGAATACACAACCGTTTCTTGCGTTTCTGGTGGGCAAGACACAATCGAACATATCCACACCCCTCTGGACTGCCTCGATTATGTCCACCGGGGTTCCAGCTCCCATCAGATATCTGGGCTTTTTCTCCGGCAGAATTCGATTAACCAGCTGAATCAGTTGGAAGGCTGTGCTTTTTGGCTCTCCCACCGACAGCCCACCAATAGCATATCCTGGGAATTCAAGCTCCACCATACCACAGGTAGAAACCTCTCTTAAATCAGGATAGGTGCTGCCCTGAACTATCCCAAAAAGAGTCTGGGGATGACCGAATCTGCTACCACAATTATTTTTCTGGTGCTCCTCTGAACATCTTTTTGCCCAATCATGGGTGAAAGCAACCGACCTTTTTGCAAATTCATAGGTGGAGGGATAGGGAACGCATTCGTCCAGACACATGATGATATCCGCTCCTAAAGAATTTTGAATCTCTATAACCCTTTCCGGAGAAAAGAAATGATATGCCCCATCCAGATGAGATTGAAACCTTACCCCCTCCTCTGTCACTTTAGCTAAAGGATTTAAACTGAATATCTGGTAACCTCCTGAATCGGTTAGAAGGGGCAAATCCCAGCTCATAAACTTATGCAATCCACCAGCTTTATCTATTAAATTATGCCCTGGTCTGAGATAAAGATGGTAAGCATTTCCCAGTATCATCTCCGCCCCTACCTCTTTTAAATCTTCGGAAGTCAAAGTCTTAACAGCTGCCTGGGTCCCGATGGGCATGAAAACGGGGGTCTTTACCTGACCATGAGGAGTGAACAAAACTCCTGCTCTTGCGTTAGTATTTTTATCCTTTTTGATTATCCTAAAGTTAAATGAATCCAATCTCTTCTCTTTTGAAATTCCTTTTAAAAAGTAAAAAACTTCCCTGACAAAGCTTCGGACTTTCAAAATCCTCTATTTTACTCTTCCATACCTTCCCAGCATCCGGGATAAACCACCCCAGTACTCTTGAGCTTTGTTACAGTAAATCAAAGGTTTGAATTTTCTCATATCCGGCTTGCCATTTTTATCCAGGTAATTCGGATCAGCATGAACAGCTAAAATCTCGCCTAAGAAAAGGTCGTGAGAACCCAGCTTTAAAACATCTCTTACCGCGCATTCCAGATTAAAGGGGCACTCTTTGATCAAAGGAGCTTTGGTTCTTTTTCCTTCAACCGGTGTCAAACTCATTTTTTTGAACTTGTCTGTTTCTCTTCCGGAGACCGTTCCGCAGAAATCAACTGCCACAAGATGCTCCTCTGAGGTCAGGTTTACCGCGAACTCCTTGGAGCGGGAGATGATCGAATGGGAAAAACGATTCCTTCTTATGGCAATAGAGAGTATGGGAGGTTCGGAACAGCATATTCCCACCCAGGAAAGAGTTATTATGTTCGGTGGTTCATCCCCCCACTGACAGCTGATTAGAACAGCTGGCAGTGGGATCAAAAAAGTCTGGGGTTTTAAAAGTTTCTTTGACATAAAGAACTTAGATCTCCACCACATCCTCACCGCTGAAGGTGTCCAGCTTGGACAGAAGCTCGCTCATCTTCTCCTTCATCTGATTCTGAATCTTCTCCATCATCTCCTCAGCCTCCTCCTGGGTATCCGCCTTGAAAGAGACATCCAACCTCTCAACGTCATGCTCCCCCAGGCCATCGGAGCTGAAATCGATTTTAGGAGGACCGAATTTGTTTATCTTTTCCGTCTCCTCCTCGTTGAAGCCCACCGTTTGGAAACTGATGTGATACTCCCCTCTGACCAGCGACTTTTTGATTTTGAGTTTCATCTCTCCTCCTTTTTGTTTAAGTTAGAACCAACTCCGTCGCTTGACTTAAAATCTTTACCTCTAAGATCTCGATTTCGAATTTGCGAGCAAAGGTTTTGAAGCTTTTATGGGGTATCAGACATCTTTTGAAACCCAATTTCTCTGCTTCTAAAATTCTTTCCTCAACTTGGGTAACGCACCTAACCTCGCCGCCCAACCCAACCTCACCTATCACCACCGATGAATTTGAAACGGGGACATCTTTGAAGCTTGAGATCAAAGACAAACAAACTCCAAGGTCCGCTCCTGGCTCGTCAACTCTTATTCCCCCCACCACATTAACAAATACGTCAAAAACTCCCAAATGTATCCCCTCTTTTTTCTCCAGTATAGCCAGAAGCAAAGATAGCCTCTTGGGATCTATTCCGGTTGAGACCCTCTGGGGAATACCGTAACTGGTTGGAGAAACCAAAGCCTGTATCTCCAGAAGAATCGGCCTGGTCCCCTCGATGGTCGAGATCACAGTTGATCCGGAAAAGGGACTCTGGCTCTGAGACAGAAATATCTCGGAGGGATTGGAAACCTCTAAAATACCCTCCCGGTCCATCTGGAAAACACCGATCTCACCCGATTTGCCAAAGCGGTTTTTCATCGTCCTCAATATCCGGTAGGAATAGTTTTTCTCCCCCTCGAAGTAAAGTACGGTGTCAACCATATGCTCCAAAACCTTGGGACCTGCTATCGCTCCATCCTTGGTCACGTGACCGATCAGAAACAAAGGGATATTATGTCCTTTGGCAAAATCTAAAAATTTCGAGGTGCATTCCCTTATCTGGGAAATGGTGCCAGCAGGGCTCTCCAGATCAAAGCTGTGAGTGGTCTGAATCGAGTCGACTATGGCAGCGACTGGATTCTCCTGTTTCAGCTGGTCTATGATTGCATTCAGAGAGGTCTCGGTCAAGATTTCCAAATCAGGTGAATCTATCCCCAGTCTCTGTGCCCTGAGTTTGATCTGGGTTTTGGATTCCTCACCACTGATATATAAAACCTTGCCATGTTTTTTTGCGATTCTATCCGAAGCCTGAAGAAGAAGAGTTGACTTCCCTATTCCCGGATCTCCTCCCACCAATGCCACCGACCCCTTTACTATTCCACCACCCAGGGTACGGTCCAGCTCGGAAAAACCGGTGCTTGTCCTTTGTTCTTCACCCAGAGCGATCCGGGAAAGGGGGATGGCTTTGTTTTGCCCTCTGGTTTTCTTGCTCGAAGAGGCTCGGGGTGTTTTTAATGACCTTTCCTCGTTCATCGAGTTCCAGGCTCCACAATTGGCACATTTTCCAACCCAGCGAGGCGAGAAGCTTCCGCAGCTCTGGCAGACGTAGACGGTTTTCGTCC
>Ga0111201_1058_pt1 | contig 13148 bp, 22 predicted proteins | sample DeeMarSWOR324_28_FD_80375 | JGI IMG/M metagenome (GOLD analysis project Ga0111201, IMG submission 80375) | candidate division Zixibacteria bacterium SM23_73_2 | reverse complement strand
CCCTGATCTTTTGCAAGAGGATTTGATGATCAGGAAGTACGTCAACACCAGATTGGAACATGCGGGAATTGCCAACTTGGAGATCTTCAGAGCTCCCAAGAAGGTGACCATAGATATATACACCGCCAGGCCCGGAATAGTGATTGGCAGAAAAGGAGCTGAGGTGGATAAGCTCAAAGAGGAGCTTCAGTTCATCGTTAAAAAGGAGATCAACCTTAATATAATTGAGGTCAAAAGGCCGGAGCTTTCCTCCAAGCTGGTGGCTGAGAGTATAGCCCGTCAACTCGAGGGAAGGATTTCCTTCAGGCGGGCGATGAAGAAGGCTATTGCCTCTGCCAGGAAATTGGGGGCGGAGGGGATCAAGATAGTATGTAAGGGGAGGTTGGCCGGAGCGGAGATTGCCAGAGCAGAGAAGTATATGGAGGGTAGGGTTCCACTTCATACCCTCCGTGCAGACATAGATTATGCCACTGCCACTGCTCATACTACCTATGGAACCATTGGGGTCAAGTTGTGGATCTTCAAGGGTGAGATCTTGGGTCGGGGCGTGTTCTTGGGTGAGGAGTTAAAGGAAGGAGCTTCCCGGGAAAGCTCGGGAGCTAAAAAAGGAAAGATGAGGTCCTAAAAGGAGAAATACCAGATGTTGATGCCCAAAAGGATCAAATACAGAAAACAACAGAGAGGTAGACGAAAGGGCAAAGCTATCCGGGGATCGGAGATAGATTTCGGAGAATACGGTTTAAAGGCTTTGGAGCCTGCCTGGCTGACCAACAAACAGATAGAGGCTGCCAGGGTAGCTTTAACCAGGTATATAAAAAGGGGTGGTAAAGTGTGGATTCGCATTTTCCCCGACAAACCGGTCACGGTAAAGCCCGCGGAGACCAGAATGGGTAAGGGTAAGGGTGCACCAGAGTACTGGGTGGCCGTGGTTAAACCGGGAAGGATACTTTTTGAGCTGGAGGGAGTTACACCTAACATTGCCAAGCGAGCGCTTACTTTAGCTTCTCATAAACTCCCTATCCGCACTAAAATGGTAACCAGAAAAGATGTCTTTGGAGGTTAAGGTGAAATCCAGCCAGTTACGAGAGCTGACAAAAGAAGAGATTGTTCAGAAAAGATTGGAAATCGAGGAGGAGCTTTTCAACCTGAGATTGCAGAAAAAGCTCAAGGAGCTGGACAATCCTTTACGGCTCAGAACCTTAAGACGTGAGATCGCAAAGATTAAAACCATTCTAAGAGAGGATCAGCTAAAAATCAGACCTTTGGTGAATGCCCGGGAGGAAAAAAAGGAATAGCGTATGGATAAAAGAGGAAAAATGAAGATCAGGGTTGGAAGGGTAGTATCAACCAAGATGCAAAAGACCATTGTGGTTGAGGTGGAGAGGCTTTTTAGACATCCTAAATATAAGAAGACGGTTAAAAAGACATCCAAGCTTTATGCTCATGATGAGGAAAACCGATGTATCCCAGGAGATCTGGTACGGGTTGCTGAGACCAAGCCGTTGTCTAAGCTCAAGAGGTGGAGGCTGGTTGAGAAGTTGGAAGGAAAGACTGAATAGAGGAGAAGGAGATGATTCAGGAGTATTCAAATCTAAATGTGGCGGATAATACCGGAGCAAGAAGGGCTCAATGCTTTAGGATCTTGGGTGGCACCAGGAAAAGGTATGCAAGAATAGGGGATATTATAGTGGTTGCTATAAAAGATGCCATTCCTGGTGGATTGGTTAAAAAATCTGATATCTGCAAGGCGGTTGTTGTTCGAACTACTAAGGAGACCAAAAGAAAGGATGGTTCATACATAAGGTTTTCCGACAACGCAGCGGTGATAATTGATGAGTTAGGCGAACCTAAAGGGACAAGGATTTTCGGACCAGTTGCCCGTGAGCTCAGGGAGAAAGAATTCATGAAGATAATCTCTCTGGCACCGGAGGTAATCTGATAGGTTAAGAGGTGGATCTAAATGAAGCTTAAGAAAGGTGACACGGTTTTAGTTGTCTCAGGTGACGATCGAGGTAGGATGGGAAAGATTCTTAAGGTTTTTCCCGATAAGAGCAGGGCGGTGGTTGAGGGGGTGAATTTTATAAAAAGACATACCCGGCCCAGCTCCAGAAACCAAAAGGGTGGCATCATCGAAAAAGAGGGATCGGTGAATTTGTCGAATTTGATATTATATTGTACCAAATGTTCATCCCCGACCAGACCGAGCTTTAAGATCATCGAAAGCGAGGGCGGTGAGGGGAAGGCAAAGGTGAGAATCTGCAGGAAATGTGGTGAGATTATCTGATATGGCCAGGCTTAAGGAATTGTACAGAAAAGAAGTAGTACCGGGACTGATGAAGAAATTCGGTTACAAAAACGTAATGGAGGTCCCTTCCCTGGATAAAATAGTAATTAATATCGGAGTAGGGGAGGCAATCCAGAATATCAAGCTTTTAGATGCTGCTGTGGATGAATTATCCTTGATAACTGGACAGAAGCCCATAGTGAAGAGAGCTAAGAAATCCATTTCCAATTTTAAGTTGAAGGCTGGAGCAGCTATCGGCTGTATGGTTACTTTGAGAAAAAACAGGATGTATGAGTTTTACGACAGATTGGTAAACATTACCATCCCTCGAGTCAGAGATTTCAGGGGGCTGTCCCCAAAATCCTTCGATGGCAGGGGAAATTATACTCTGGGGATAAAAGAGCAGATAATCTTTCCGGAAATCGATTACGACAAGGTTCAGAAAATCAGAGGTATGAACATCTCCATAATCACCACTGCTAAAACGGACGAGGAAGCCTATGAACTTCTTAAGGTTTTGGGTATGCCTTTCAGAGGATAAAACACGGGGACAGGAAAGGAGTAAAATTGGCTAAAAAGTGTCTTGTTGAGAAATCGAAAAAAAAGCCTAAGTTTAACGTTAGAAAGTACAACCGCTGTAGGCGATGCGGAAGACCGCGAGGATATATGCGTCGTTTTGGACTTTGCAGGATATGCTTTCGTGAGCTAGCTCTGGCTGGTCAGATTCCCGGAGTGGTTAAGGCCAGCTGGTAGGTGCTTTTAATTCATCTTTATGAGGAGAAAATAAAGTGAGCGTGACCGATCCAATAGCAGACATGTTAACTCGCATAAGGAATGCCTGCGGAGCTAAGCATAAGCAAGTTGATATACCCGGTTCTAAATTGAAAAAAGAGATAGCTCGAATCCTTCACCAAAACAAATATATAGCCAATTTCGTGGAGGTTGAGGATAATAAACAAAATCTTTTAAGGATTTACCTGAGATACGACAAACAGATTCAGAGCATGATCACGGGGATGGAAAGGATCTCAAAACCAAGTTTAAGGATCTATGTTAAACACCAGGATCTAGGGCAGCTGTCCCGTAAGCTCGGAGTAACCCTTCTCTCAACCTCCAGAGGAATTTTAACCGATCAGGAGGCTAAAAAGGCAAAGGTTGGAGGAGAGGTTCTGTTTAGAGTTTGGTAAAAAGGAGAAAGAATTGTCCAGAGTTGGGAAAAAACCGATTCCTATGCCCGAAGAGGTAAAGGTGGAGATAAAGCCGAACAACCAGGTAGTGGTAACTGGGCCTAAGGGAAGTTTGTTCCGGGCGATCCATCCGGCTATTCAGGTGAGGATGGAGGATAACCAGATTGTGGTTGAAAGATCATCCAATTCTAAATTTCATAGATCCCTTCATGGCCTCTCGAGAATGCTCATCGCCAATATGATCACCGGTGTAATTTCAGAGTTTAAAAAGACCTTGACCTTAAGCGGGATTGGATACAAGGCCGAATCCACTGGTAAGCTTCTTAACCTGAGCGTGGGTTATTCTCATCCGATTGTATTTTCACCCCCCCAGGGGATACAGATTAAGGTTGAGAATCCCACCAAGATTGTTGTATCCGGAATAGACAAAGAGTTAGTAGGGATGGTGGCAGCCAAGATTAGGTCCTTTAGACCTCCGGAACCCTATCGGGGTAAAGGGATAAAATATGAAGACGAGGTGGTGAGGAGAAAAGCTGGCAAAACAGCTACATAATAATATGAGAGACAAAAAAAAGAGAAAAGAAGAGCTTTCGGAAAAAAGGAAAAAAAGGGTCAGGGAAAAAGTAAAAGGGAATAGCCTGAAGCCCAGGCTGACCGTGTATAAAAGTCTTAATCACATCTATGCCCAGTTGATCGACGACGAGGAGCAGAGTACCCTTTTAGGGGCATCCAGCCTGAGCCCGGAGATCAGAAAGAGCTTGAATGATAAACAAAACAAAACCCAGATAAGTAAAACCGTGGGTAATTATGTTGCTAAGCTGGCAAAGGAAAAAGGAATCATCTTGGTGGTCTTTGACAGAAATAGATACAGATATCACGGGAGGATTCGTTCCCTTGCGGAAGGAGCAAGGGAGGGAGGATTGAAATTTTAAATTAGTAAGAGGTGATAATTGGCTGAGATCGAAAGAGAGCAGTTGGAATTAGAGGAAAGGGTAATCAAGATTAATCGAGTGGCCAAGGTGGTTAAAGGAGGCCGCAGGTTCAATTTCACCGCTTTAGTAGCTGCCGGTGACAGGAAGGGAAAGGTGGGTGTTGGACTGGGAAAAGCATCAGAGGTATCGAGTGCGATCACCAAGGCAACCGAATCCGCTAAGAGGAATATGGTCAGGGTACCTTTAGTGGATGGAACCTTACCCTATCAGGTTATCGGAAGGTTCGGCGCCACCTCGGTGATTTTGAAGCCTGCCTCGCCCGGAACAGGGGTTATTGCTGGTGGCCCGGTAAGAGCGGTGCTTGAAGCAGTTGGAGTGCAGGATGTCCTCACCAAAGCACTGGGATCGCGCAATCCTCATAACGTGGTTAAGGCTACCATGGGTGGTCTTCTGGAGCTCAAAAGGATCGTGGAGCTGAATCAGGAAAGGGAAAAAACAGATTGAGGTACTCCTTTATGAACCGTGATTTGAAGATAACTCAGATAAAAAGTTTTATCGGATACAATAAAAGTCAGAGGGATACCATCAAGGCTCTGGGCATAAAAAGGCTTTATCAAACCGTGGTTAAAAAAGATAATCCCCAGATAAGGGGAATGATAGAAAAGGTAAGGCATCTTCTAAAAGTGGAAGAGATATAGGAAAAGGAGCAGGAATTGGAAGAATCTAAAAAATTACCATCCGATCTTTTGAGCCTGGGCAAATTGAAAAGGATAAAAGGAAGGGATAAAAGAAAAAAGAGAGTTGGCCGGGGACCGGGCTCGGGCCACGGCAAGACCTCTACCCGAGGGCACAAAGGACAGATGTCCAGGTCCGGTGCCAAAAAAAGACCATGGTTTGAAGGCGGTCAGATGCCTTTACAAAGAAGAGTGCCTAAAAGAGGATTTACTAACATATTCAAAAAAGAATACCAGATAGTCAATATGAGCTCTCTGTCCAAATGTAAAAAGGAGGAGCCGATTACTCCCGAGGTCCTGAAAAATTTGGGATTGATAAAGAAGGGGAAAGAGCCGGTGAAGATCTTGGGAGAAGGAGAGCTTTCCTCCCCTTTGACAGTTTTTGCCAATGCTTTTAGTAAAAAGGCTAAGGAGAAGATCGAGGCCTCCGGCGGCAAGGCAGAGGTGTTAAAATGATCGATACAATCAAGAACATATTCAAAATTCCTGAACTCAGGAAAAGAATATTTTTCACCCTGGGATTGTTGGTGGTATACCGAATCGGAGGTCACATTCCCACTCCCGGAGTTGATGTTACGGTTATGGCGGAGTTCTTCAGAGGTGCCAGGGGTTCTTTGTTTGGACTTTTTGATATGTTCGTGGGAGGTGCTTTCGGAAAGGCAACCATTTTCTCTTTGGGCATCATGCCCTATATCTCAGCTTCGATCATTATGCAGCTTTTGGGAGCAGTGGTTCCCTATTTCCAGAAGTTACAGAAGGAAGGAGAAGAGGGAAGAAGAAAGATCACCCAGTATACCAGATACGGAACGGTGCTTATCGCTGCTGTTCAATCTCTGGCCACTGCGGTGTTTTTGGAGAGCCTGAATGTGGGGGGAAGATATGTGGTTTCCAATCCCGGGGTAGGATTTAAACTTTTGACCATGATCACCTTTACCTCGGGAACCATCTTCATCATGTGGCTGGGAGAGCAGATAACCGAGAAAGGGATCGGAAATGGAATCTCCCTTATCATAATGATCGGAATAATTGCCCGATTGCCCTCGGGACTTATTGAGGAGTTCTTCAGGCTCATGCGAGGAGAGAGATACCTGATGCAGGAGCTTGTTCTCATTGGGGTGATGGTGTCGGCGATCGCAGCTATAGTTCTGGTTACCCGAGCTCAGAGAAAGATCCCGGTTCAATATGCCAAAAGGGTGATCGGGAGAAAGATGTACGGGGGCCAGAGCACCCACATTCCCCTCTCGGTTAATACCGCTGGAATTATCCCGATAATCTTCGCTCAATCGATAATGTTTGCTCCCAGTACCCTGGCTTCATTTTTCCCCAATTCGGAATTCATGCAGTCATTCTCCGTGAATTTCCGTCCCGGTAGTTTGCTTTATTCTTTGATCTACGGGCTTTTAATAATATTCTTCGCCTACTTTTATACTGCCATTGTGTTTAACCCAGTTGATCTGGCTGATAACATGAGGAAATACGGAGGATTTATTCCGGGGATAAGACCGGGAAAGAGAACCTCCGAATACATAGATAAGGTTTTGACCAGAATAACCTTGCCCGGAGCTATATTTTTTGCCCTGATAGCTATACTTCCGTATTTCATGATGAGCTCAATGAACGTCCAGTTCTATTTCGGAGGAACCGGGCTTTTGATCATAGTGGGAGTTGCCCTGGACACTCTGCAGCAGATAGAATCACATCTGATGATGAGGCATTATCAGGGATTTATGAAAAAGGGGAAAATAAAGGTGAGATTTTAATTGAATGTGGTCTTACTGGGGATCCCTGGATCCGGAAAAGGGACACAGGCTGACTTTTTGAAAAATAGGTTGGGACTAAGAACTATTAACACCGGCGACCTTTTGAGAGAGGCGATGAAAAAAAAGACCGAACTGGGAAAAAGAACAAAGGAGTTCATGGAAAAAGGAGATTTGGTTCCGGATAAAATCCTACTCGATTTTATTGAGGAGAAGATCAAGGAACAGAAAAGGTCCTCCGGTTTCGTTTTGGATGGTTTTCCCAGAACTTTGAAACAGGCTGAGGATCTGGATCTTATATTTCAAAAGCTTGGAACAGAACTCGATTGTGCTATAAAGTTGGATATATCTGAGAAAAGAGCCAGAAAAAGATTGGAGGGAAGACTGGTTTGTCCCTTTTGTGGAGCGTTTTTTAATCTCGAAACCAATCCTCCCAAAGACGATATTTTGTGTGATATTTGCGGAAACAAATTAGTCAGAAGGTTTGATGATAATAAGGAGACCATAGCCACTCGAATTCAGGTATATCGAGAAAAGACTAAACCGGTTGAGAACTACTATAAGAAACAAGGGAAGTTAGAGATAATAAACGGAGATGCTGAAGCGGATGTGGTTTCTCGAAGGATTATATCTGTTTTGGGAAAATGATAACTCTAAAGTCCAAAAGGGAGATCGGGATAATCAGAGAAAATGGGAAGATTTTAGCTCAGACCTTGGAATTGATAGAACGTAACATAAAAGAAGGAATTAAAACGAGAAAGCTGGACAGCCTGGCAGAGGATTTTATCAGGGGAAGGGGCGCACTTCCAGCCTTCAAAGGCTATCGTGGCTTCCCTTCCAGTATATGCGTTTCTGTAAACGAGCAGGTGGTGCATGGTATACCAGATGACCGAGGGCTGGTATCCGGGGATATCATCTCGGTGGATGTAGGTGTTTACAAAGACGGTTATTACGCCGATGGTGCTTTTACCTTCAAGGTGGGAGAAGTATCCCCTCAAGCCCAAAGATTAATCGATGTCACACGTAACTCTCTTTATAAAGGGATCGAGTTTTGCTCGGAAGGGAAAAACCTCTCGGATGTCTCTTTTGCCATTCAGTCCCATGTTGAAGCTTCCGGTTTTCAGGTGGTAAGAGAGCTGGTAGGTCACGGTATCGGTAAGGAAATGCACGAGGAGCCGCAGGTACCTAACTTCGGTCAGCCCGGTGAGGGACCGGTGTTGAGAGAAGGAATGGTACTGGCGATTGAGCCCATGGTTAATATGGGAAGTGGTGAAATTGAGACTATGGAGGATGGGTGGACTGTGGTTACCAAAGACAGGTCCTTATCGGCTCATTTTGAACATACTGTGACCATTACCAAAAACGGGCCGGAGATATTAACCAGGATCTGAGTCAGTTTTTAAAGGAGATATGGCCAAAGAGGATTCAATTCAGGTGGAAGGAAAGGTGATCGAACCATTGCCCAACGCTATGTTTAAGGTTGAACTGGATAACGGGCATGTCGTTTTAGCCCACGTCTCTGGCAAGATGAGAATGCATTTTATAAGAATTTTACCTGGAGATAGGGTAACGGTTGAGCTGTCTCCTTATGATTTAAGCAGAGGAAGAATAGTGTATAGATATAAGTAGAGGTGATGAAATTGAAGGTAAGATCATCGGTGAAAGTTCGTTGTGAGAAATGCAGGATAGTCAAGAGAAAGGGAGTAATCAGAGTCATCTGCAAAAACCCGAGACACAAGCAAAGGCAGAAGTAATTAGGAGGTGAGTTTTGGCAAGAATAGCGGGAGTCGATTTACCCAAGGATAAGAGGATCGAGGTGGGTTTGACCTATATTTATGGAATAGGAAAAAGCTCAGCCAAAAAGATCTTGCAAAAAACTGGCGTGAGTCCCGACACCAGAGTTAAGAGTTTAAAGGAGGAGGATGTAGCCAAACTCCGATCTGAGATAGAATCCGATTACAAAGTTGAAGGTACTCTGAGGTCAGAGGTGTCGATGGATATCAAAAGGTTAATCGATATCGGCTCATATCGGGGTTTGAGGCACCGCCGAGGTCTGCCGATCAGGGGACAGAGAACCAAAACCAATTCCAGAACCAGAAAAGGGCCAAAAAAAACCATAGGAACAAAAAAGAGACCAGGCGGCCCAACTCATAAGTAGTAAATCTCAGGATCATAGAAGGAGAGTAAATTGGTTGAAAAAGGAAAAAAGAAAGTCAAAAAGAGAGCAAGAAAAGCCGAACCGTCAGGAATTGCTTTCATTCAAGCAACTTTCAATAACACCATAATCAGCATAACCGACCCCACGGGGAATGTTCTGGTATGGTCCTCGGCTGGTAAATTGGGCTTCAAAGGTTCAAAAAAGAGCACTCCCTTTGCTGCTCAGGTTGCAGCCAAGGCTGTGGCCAGGGAGGCTTTGGATTTAGGAGTTAAAAAGGTCAGGGTATGCGTAAAAGGTCCGGGCTCGGGACGGGAAGCAGCTATAAGATCCCTTCAGGCAACTGGATTGGAGATAACCGCAATAAAGGATGTAACTCCGCTTCCCCATAATGGCTGTCGTCCACCAAAGAGGAGAAGGGTATAGGAGGATATATTTTGTTTTTTCGACGACCGATCGGTTATTTGAGGATTTTGAATTGAAAAAGACACCGTGAAAAAGATAAATTTTTATATAGATTCTGATGAGAGATTTTAAATCAAGTAAATCAAAGCTTGAGGAGTGATGAATGGCAAGATACACTGGTCCTGTGTGCAAAATCTGCAGAAGGGAAGGGGAGAAGCTTTTTTTGAAGGGAAGCCGTTGTTTCTCTGAGAAATGCTCATATGACAGAAGAAGTTATGCTCCAGGTGAACATGGGCAGACAAGCAGGAGAAAGATCTCAGGCTATGGAGTTCAGCTAAGGGAGAAACAGAAGCTTAAAAGGATTTACGGAATAATGGAGAAGCAATTTCACGGTTATTTTGAAAAGGCGGAGAAAAGGAAAGGTATCACCGGTGAGATCCTTCTGCAGATGCTGGAATGTCGGCTTGACAATCTGGTATATCGGCTGGGCTTTGCTCCCTCCAGAAAGGCTGCTCGACAGCTGGTCAGACACGGTCACTTTCTGGTGAAAGGGAAAAAAGTTAACATACCCTCCTATCAGGTGAAACAACAAGAGATCATCTCGGTCCGAGAGGGAAGCAAGAATTTAGATGTTATTCATGCCAGTTTGAAGGAAGCGGGCCGGGGAGTAGATATACAATACCTGAGGCTGGATAAGGTTAAACTGGAGGGTGAACTACTGGAGGTTCCCAAAAGAACGGACATACCGGTTTTAGCACAGGAGCAATTAATTGTGGAGCTATATTCTAAATAAATTCACCTCTTTTTAAGGAGGTTGGCTTTTTATGAAATGGAAAAGCATGGAGATGCCCAAGGAGGTAGTGATAAACGAGGAGACCATCTCTGAGAAATACACCAAGTTTATCATCGAACCTCTGGAAAGAGGATTTGGGCTAACTCTGGGTAATGCATTAAGGCGAACACTTTTATCCTCAATCCAGGGCGCCGCTCCGGTGGCAGTCAGGATCGATGGTATCCTACATGAGTTCTCAACCATTCCCGGGGTTTATGAGGATATTACCCAGATCGTCCTGAACATAAAAAATGTCAGGTTAAGACTTTTGGGGGACGAGCCCAAAACCATGATTTTGGAAAGCGATAAAACAGGTGAACTCAAAGCAGGTGATATCAAAACAGATGGGGATATCGAGATTTTAAACCCGGAGCAGCACATACTCAATATAACCGAAAATGCCGATAAGGTTCATCTCGAGATCGACATTGGCACTGGAAGAGCCTACGTTCCAGCAGAGCTGAACAAAACCTCGGAGGCGCCGGTGGGTACTATATTTTTGGATGCTCAGTTTTCTCCGGTTACCAAGGTTAATTTTGAGGTGGAAAATACCAGGGTAGGACACCGAACCGATTACGACAAGTTGATTTTGGAGATCTGGACTGACGGAAGCATAATCCCAGAGGATGCTTTGTCTTTTGCCTCCAGAATACTGAAGGATCATCTTCAGGTCTTCATAAAGATGGATAAGGAGATAGAGATGGTTGAGGAGGAAGTCGTGGATGAGGAAACCCTTAAGATCAGGAATCTTTTGAAGATGAGGGTGGATGAACTGGAGCTCTCGGTGAGGTCCTCCAATTGTCTGAGAGCAGCGAACATTCAAACTTTAGAGGAGCTGGTTACCAAAACCGAGTCGGAGATGCTTAAATACAGAAACTTCGGAAGGAAATCTCTAAGCGAGCTTCAGCAGGTTCTGGAGGATCTGGGTCTGCATTTCGGAATGGACGTAAGCAAGTATAAAGAACCCGAGAAAAAAAAGTAAACCGCATACCACGGTGAGGAAAAATGAGACACGGGAAAAGAGTGAAAAAGCTGGGAAGGACAAGGGAACACCGAAAGGCGATGCTCTGCAACATGGCGGCTTCTCTTTTAACCCACATTCAGATCAGGACCACCCTTACCAAGGCTAAGGCGGCAAAACCGGTGGTGGATAAACTTATCACTTTAGCCAAAAAGGGCGACCTCCATGCCAGAAGGCAGGCCTACGATGTCATAAGACAAAGAACTCTGGTCAAAAAGCTTTTCGACGAGATAGGACCGGAATTTTCCAAAAGGAACGGTGGCTATACCAGGGTGCTTAAATTGGGAACCCGCAAAGGCGATGGAGCCCAGCTGGCGGTGTTGGAGCTTTTAATGGAAAAGCCGGTGAAGGTAACCGAGAAGGAGAAAAAGGAAAAGGGTGCGAAAAAAACGGCCAAGGCTTCGGAGCCCAAGAAAAAGGAAATTAAAAAAGAACCTAAAGAAACTAAGGCTAAAAGCAAAAAGAAGACGGAGAAAAAAGAGAAATAGGGAAAAAGCACCGAAAGTTTATATTGCGAGGAAACCCCGTACAAATGCGGGGTTTTTTTGTTATAACTTTTAAGATTTTAATTTTCGAGAACTGAATCTGGATTTTATATATTCCTTAATTTATTAATTGAAATAATTTTTCAACAGAGGTTGCAGATAACCTGTGTTACCAGTGCCTTAAACAAGTTTTCTTGTTAAGAAAGTTATTATCCTCTTTACATTTTTAAAACGGAGTGTTAAATTAAAAAGCTTATGGATATTAAAAGAGCTGTGCTTTTGATTTTGGATTCATGCGGTATCGGGGAGTTGCCTGATGCACATCTTTATAAGGACGAGGGTTCGAATACTGTGGTTAACACTGCCAGGGCAGTAGGGGGACTTTCTCTCCCCCATCTTCAAAAGCTGGGCCTGGGGAATATCACAGAAATTCCTGGGGTGCCTAAAACTAAAAGTCCGACTTGTAATTTTGGCAGGATGGCGGAGTTATCCTGTGGAAAGGACAGCACTATTGGACACTGGGAGATCGCAGGAGTCGTATCTGAAAACCCTTTTCCGGTTTATCCAAATGGTTTTCCAAAGGAAATCATAAATGAATTCGAGAAAAGAATAAAAAGAAAGATATTATGGAACAAGCCTGCCTCAGGTACCGAGGTCATAAAAAAGTTGGGTGAGGAGCATATTAAAACGAAAAAACCTATTGTTTACACTTCGGCTGACAGCGTTTTTCAGATTGCCTGCCACGAGGATGTGGTTCCGGTTCACAAGCTTTACCAGATGTGCAGGATCGCAAGGGAGATTCTTTCCGGAGAGCATGGTGTTGCGCGGGTGATTGCCAGACCTTTTGTCGGGGAGAAGGGAAAATTCATTCGCACCGAGAGAAGAAGGGATTTCTCCCTGGCTCCACCAGAGGATACTATATTAGATTTAATGAAAAGAAAAGGATTTGAGGTTGTGGGAATAGGTAAAATAGACGACCTTTTCGGTGGGAGGGGTCTAACCGAGGCTCTCCACACTAAAAATAATATGGACGGGATGGATAAATTGATAGAAGTAATGGATAAGGATGTGAGAGGCTTAATATTTATCAATTTGATTGATTTCGATATGCTCTGGGGACACAGGAATAATTATAAGGATTTTGCCCTGGGATTGGAGGAGTTCGACAAAAGACTTCCAGAGCTTTTGAATAAGATGAGAAAAGATAATATTCTGATTATCACTGCTGATCACGGGTGCGATCCCACAACCCCTTCAACTGATCACTCCAGGGAGTACGTTCCGCTTCTGGTTTATGGAGAATTGCTAAAAAGAGGAGTGAACCTGGGGATAAGGGAAACTTTTTCTGATGTGGCT
>Ga0111201_1057_pt1 | contig 13292 bp, 9 predicted proteins | sample DeeMarSWOR324_28_FD_80375 | JGI IMG/M metagenome (GOLD analysis project Ga0111201, IMG submission 80375) | candidate division Zixibacteria bacterium SM23_73_2 | reverse complement strand
ATGCCGGGACTAAAAAGGGGAAAAGACTTTTCTTTGGTTTAGGAGCTTTAACTGCTGGTGGAATCTGTGCAGTTTTCACATACTCCAGACTCTTTCTCTCTACCCTCAGATCTGCCAAAAGATCATCTACATGCTGATACCTTTCCTCTTTGTTTTTAGCCAAAGCCTTGTCAACTATCCTCTGCAATCCTTCAGGAACATCAGCTTTATACCTTGCTAAGGGCTCCGGTGTCTCGTTTATTATAGAATAGATTATCGCAGCCTCATGCTCTCCTTTGAAGGGTAGTTGACCGGTTATCATCTCATATAAAACTACCCCAAAAGAGAAGATATCTGATCGAGGATCTACCTCCTCTCCACAGGCCTGTTCAGGTGACATATAACCAGCAGTCCCCAGGGTGGAACCCGTTTTGGTTATGGTTGTAGCTCCTTTGAGTTTGGCTAAACCAAAATCCATTATTTTTGTCTTTCCATCCCGGGCGATTATTATGTTCTCTGATTTTATATCCCTGTGGATTATTTCCTTCTGGTGAGCAGCGTTCAAACCCTCACAGATTTGTATTCCGATATCCAAAACCTTCTTTACTGAAAGGATCTCTGTTTCAATTATCTCTTTCAAGGTTTTTCCCTCACAATATTCCATAACTATAAACATCTGGCCCTGGAACTCGTCAATCTGGTGAATGGTTGGGATGTTAGGATGGTTTAAAGCTGAAGCTGCCTTAGCCTCATGCGAAAATCTTTCCTTTTCAACTGTGTCAGAAGTCAATTGCTGGGGTAAAAACTTTATGGCTACCACGCGGTCCAATTTAGTATCCTGGGCTTTGTATACCACTCCCATACCGCCCTCGCCGAGCTTCTCAAGGATTTTATAATGTGAGATGTTTTTTCCTATCATATTGATTAAACTAATAAATTTTATACCTGAACCAAACTTAAATTAACAGAATAACACCTATGGTTCTCGTTTAATCAATGTTTCGTATGGTGGATAACCGGTCAGGTCTCTATAAATGGGATGTAATTTGAAAAACTCAGGACTATAATACCTATTCTCGACCAAAAATTCCATCAATTGCACTGCCTCCTTTTTTTGACCAGCGAGCGTGTAAACCCAGCTGATCTTCTCTGCAGTCTCACCCCATATCATAGTTAAAAGAGAATCACCCAAGCTTTTCCTCACTGTGTCTACTTGCTCCAGGGCTTTTTTTGACTCCCCTTTTAATTGCCAGGCTAAAGCCATTCGTATGCGAGCATAATTCTCTTCAGGTAGATCTGCAAAATCTTTAACCAGAGGTTGATTGAACTGAATGCAGGAATCCAAGTATATCTCCGCCTGTTTTTTCTCCCCTCTAATCAGAGCTACACGAGCCATTTCCACGAACAGATCCTGGCCTGGATTTTGCCGACGGATTCTATTTAAATAATAAGCAGCACTGTCCGCTCGCTCTGATATCAGAAAAATCTCCAGCAGGTACCACAGAGCGTCGCTCCCATTAGGATTTATGTCCATAGCTTTATGAGCCATTCTTTTTGCTTCTTTTAACTCACCCCAACCGAGCAAAAGATAACTCATCTCAGAGTATATAGCCTCATTAGTCGGTTGTACCTCTAATCCTTTTCCAAAATATTCCTCCACCTTTTTTTTATTTCCCCACAGGGCATATAAGTCCATAAAAGCTGAAAATAAATTATGCTCAGTAGGCTTCACCTCTAACGCTTTCATTAAAGCATTCTCAGCTTTTGTAAATTGAGCCTTACCTGTATACCACTGACCCAGAAGTCTCCACGCCTCCCCATAATTGGGATTGGCTTTGACCGCTTCTTCAGCTGCCTGTATAGCCTGACTGTATTTTCCTTCCATCCAGTAGAGTCTGGATAGAGAGCGATGAGCTTCAGCCAAATCCGGGTCTAAAGTTAATGCTTTCAGGCTCGCTTTCTCAGCTTTATCCAGCCATGATCTTTTGAGATCCACTAAAAACATCACATAACTGGAATAACAATCTGATAGTCCCGCATAGGCTAAGGCGAAATTAGAATCTGCTTCCAAGGCCCTCTCAAACATTCCAATTGAGAGTTTTAGGTCCTCTTCGGAAAATGCTCGTCCGAAATAGTATTCTCGACCCTGCAGGTAATAGTTGTATGCTTGCACATTCAGGGTGGGCTTTTTTTCGATCTTCTCTAACTCTTGCGGAGCAAGAACTACCTCCAAAGCCCTGGCAACCTTTTTGGCAACATCTGCCTGAATAGCAAACAAATCATCCATCTGTCGGTCGTAACTCTCCGCCCATGCGTGAAAACCGTCGTCTGCATGAATAAGCTGGCAGGTGATTCTAAGCTTATCTCCATATTTGCGGACCGAGCCTTCCATAATATAGTCGACTTTCAATTTCTCTGCTACCCCCATGATGTTGACCGGCTTATCTTTGAACTGCTCGATGTCGCTTCTGGAGGCTACCCTGAGTCCACCGATTTTGGAGAGCTGGGTAATAATATCTTCAGTCATGCCAGCGGCAAAGTACTCATCCTCCTTGTTTTCTGAGAGGTTCTGCAAGTAGAGCACTGCTATTGAAGGTTTGCCCGAACGGATAGCAGTCGGTTTCTTCTTATTGAAAAACGTAAAATAACCTACAACTAAAATTAAAATCGCCAGACCACCCAGTATAAAGGGGAGAATTTTTTGAGTTTTTGGCTTTTGTGTCTGGACCACCTGAGTGGTATCAGGTCTTTTGACATATTCCCAACCTTTTCTTTCCCGTCTCAAATCTGCTAAAAGGTCATCTATGTGTTGATATCTTTCCTCTCTATCTTTTGCCAAAGCTTTAAAAACCATATCCTCCAACTTGGGTGAAACCTGATTGTTAAAGCGAGCTACTGGTTGAGGTTCTTCATTTAGAATGGAATAGACTATTGCAGCCTGATGTTCTCCACCAAAAGGTAATCGTCCAGTTAAAAGCTCATACAAAACTACCCCAAAGGAGAAAATATCTGATCTGGAATCGACCTCCTCTCCAGAAGCTTGCTCCGGTGACATATAAGAAGCAGTCCCCAAGGTCGAGCGAGTCCTGGTCAGCTTGGTGGCTCCCTTCAGCTTTGCCAGGCCGAAATCAGTTATCTTTACCAATCCTTCTTGAGTTACCATTATGTTGTCTGATTTTATATCCCGATGCACTATCTCCTTCTTATGAGCCGCATAGAGACCTTCGCAAACTTGAATGGATATGCCCAATACCTTCTTTAAGGAAAGAGTTTCTTTTTCAATTATATGTTTCAAAGTCTTACCTTCGCAATATTCCATAACTATAAACATCTGTCCCTCAAATTCATCAATCTCGTGGATGGCGGTGATGTTAGGGTGGTTTAAAGCTGAAGCTGCCTTAGCCTCATGTGTAAACCTTTCCTTTTCAACAGAATCGGAAGTCAGATGCTGGGGTAAGAACTTTATAGCTACCAGACGGTCCAGCTTGGTATCCTGGGCTTTGTATACCACTCCCATACCACCCTCGCCGAGCTTTTCAAGGATTTTGTAATGCGAGATTATTTGGTTGATCATCTGGTTTTTTGCTTGTTTGTCTTTAACTCATACCCTGCCCCTTCTCTTAAAAAGAGAAGGGGGAAAGCAGGTCCCTCGCTTTTTAAGAGAGGTATTTTCCGACTAGGGCGGAAGAGTGAGTTCATCAGCTGAAATGTTTTTGCCGAACATGCTTATCCCGCTGAAAAAGCTTATGTAACACTTTAAATAAATTGAAAAATTGATTGCTTGTCAACCAAAAAAGCAAGGAGAATAAGCAGCAAGGAGTATTATTCATTATCCTGGCATAACTAACAGATTATTTTGCTTATGTTTGATTCTGGGTAAAAGTCATATTGTAGACTGTTATTATCATATTTGAAAGGTTTTTTATTCCACCTCATCCAGATGGAAGATTAAATCATCCATACTAACCAAGGCTGTGGGAAGTTTTATCTGGTACCATGTCACCTCTTTTCTTTTTCCTTCGGTCCGTCCAGCCCTTCCGCTTTCGCCTGCTATCTCCAATTCATATTCTTTGAGAGAGTTAGAATCCAAGTTAATAAGTGCAGGTGCGTCTGGAGCAGCGTAGGATTTTACCGGAATTGTTTCGAATCTTTCCAACGGTCTGAATTTTGGGAGGCGCCTGCCGGTATTTTCATCGAAGATCACTTCTTCTACATATTGAGCTTCTATAAAACCTATATATCTTTTCGGCGGTTTGATCTCGCACCATCCATTCAGTACCCCCAAAAGCTCGACCTGCTCATCTTTATTAAGTTCATCCAGCACTATGGGATATGGCCCCCGGAAGTCACTTGTGGGACAGATATTAGTACCATCTTTACGAATAATTCCTTTTGTAATCTGGTAATGGGTGGTTTTATAGGTGTTTTTATCGATTCTGAATACACCTTTATCAGTGCCTATCCAGAATTCTTTCTCATCCTGCTCGACCTGAAATAAAGCCAAAGGTTCTTCTGGTAAAGGGAGCTCTTTCCACAAGGAGAAATTCTGGTTAGCAGGATCAAATGATACAAATCCTGCAGCAGGTCCTGCATTGCCTTCATAGACAAACCTTGCAGTTGGGAATATAATTAATGTATCATAGATAAAACCTCCTGTGACTGTGCCTTTGAAGATCTCGCTTGGATGAAAATTAAAAGTCTCTTTTTTAATATCGAAGACAGATATGCCCTGGGTATATGCTGCGGTTTGATAAACTACCAGATCATAGGACATGTAGATTTTGCCATTTATGATAATGGGATTGCTGAAGATTGGGATTTTTACCTCAGGTTCAGGCTGAACTTCCATGGGATCAGGGATTTCCTCTGGCAGCGGTGTGTATACTTTTATATCCGGGGGATCTCCCGCAATGACTGAGTCACGATTAACCCGATAACTCACACCATCGAACCTCAATTGAGATACTTTTGGCATGGGTGCTTGTACATTAGAAACGATTTCATAAGAGCCATCTGATCTGCTAAACTTTAGAAGTAGCCCGGCACGGAAGGTTACATAGATGAAATCACCCTCTCTTTGAATCTTTTTCACTTTGCTGACCCGAAAGTTTTCTTGCGGCACCTGCAAAGCTGAATAGTTGGTCCAGGTATTTTTGTTCCGGTCGTAGACAAAAAGCCCGAACACGTTCGTGCCCCAGGAAGCATCGCATCCGCAGAAAACGTAATTTGAGTCGAGATAAATTCTTTGAATCAGAAGTTCAATTATGGGATGTTTGCTTTCTCCCCAGGAGAAGCACATAGATGGAATAATAAGAAAGGCGATAAAAAGAAATAAATTAAGTTTTTTTCTCATCTTTTTATACTCCTTATAATTTAACTGCTTCAACAACTACAGATTGAGGAATTATTAAATGTAGTTTCATTATAGGATGTTTCCTGATTCCCTTTTTTGAGGGTTTGGGTTCTTTTACTCTGGAGATTAAAAATTTTGCATCACGCAGAGCATCCACATAGTGAGTCAAAGTTCGGTGAAATGATGTGGTTTCGAAGTGCTGAGTTAGTCTTTTCATTTTCCAGGGCACGGTGTAGCTGTGAGCATTAAAATAGTCTTTAACTTTGAAATGAATCATTTCCTCTTTGAGTTTATCTTTTAATTTTCTTTTATAGTTTTGTTTCTCGGTTGTTTCGAAACAGGGATGGGGTATACTGAAAAGGAAACGACCTGATTTTAGCAAAACCCTGTATGCTTCTTTTATTGCCTTTTGATAATCTCTTATATCCTGAAGAGCCATAAAACAGACAACGATATCGATGGTGTTGTTTTTGAACATTTTCAAATTGTATGCATCTGCGGGATGATATACTATTCCGAGTTTATCTTTTTTCTCCTTTTGGATTGCAAAATCTATCATTTTTTTTGAGAAATCAACACCCCAAACTTTTGCTCCTTTTTTTGCCATTATCCTGGCGTTGTATCCTTCACCGCATCCCAGGTCTAATATCTTTTTCCCAGATATATTACCCAAAATCTCAAACATTGTCGGGTTGTTCAATTCATCCCGATGATAATCTTTACCCGTTCGCACAAAATCGACCCAGGAAGGGGTGGCTTGATCCCATTGTTTTTTGAGATTTAGTTTTCTCATAGAGTTTAATCTATAAATAAATTCATAAATTGTTTTGATGTCAATCGAAAAGTAAGGTAAAAGGCTAAATTCCAGCTTATTAGCGGGGATCGGTCAATTGTTATGTTGACATCTTTTAGAAATGTTCTATAATTTAGAGAGATAAGAAAGGAGTTAGTGATGAGGCCGGTTTTGAGATTTTTGGAAGATGAACTGATTGAAAGGATAGTATCCGAAGCGAGGGATGTTCTGTGCAAGCTCGGAGTGGAAATTCATAACAAAGATGTTCTTTCAATGCTTGGGGAGCATGGGGCAAAGGTGAATATGGATAAATACCATGTCCTTTTTACAAATGAGATTATCGACAAAGCTTTGAAGACCGTTCCCAAATCCTTTAAGCTCTACGATGTTCTGGGTAACCAGACCCACGATTTTTCGGGATATGATGTATATTATACTCCGGGCTCTGCTGCTTTGAATATTTTGGACTATGATACAAATAAAATTCGCAGGCCGGAAACATCCGATTATATCAAATTTACCAAGGTGGTAAGCGGGCTTAAAAACATTGCCTCCCAGAGCACTGCATTGATACCTGCGGATATTCATGAGAAAATATCCGACAGCTACCGGCTTTACTTAAGCCTTCTTTTCTGCGAGAAGCCGGTGGTCACCGGTGCTTTCACCATCGAGGCTTTCGAGATTATGAAAGAGCTCCAGATTGCTGTCAGAGGAACCGAAAAAGAGCTTGCCCAAAAACCTTTGACCATATTCTCCTGTTGCCCTACCTCACCGGTGAAGTGGAGTGATGTCACCTCTCAGAACCTGCTTGACTGCTCGCGATTTTCTATCCCGGTCGAGTTCATAGCCATGCCCTTATCCGGATTTATGGCTCCGGTTACCCTGGTGGGAACATTGATCCAGCACACTGCCGAGACCTTGAGCGGGGTGGTGATAAGCCAGCTTACCAATCCCGGAGCACCGGTGCTTTATGGTGGCTCGCCCGCCATCTTCGATCTTCGCTTTGAGACCACGCCGATGGGAGCGGTGGAGACGGAGATGATCGACTGCGCCTATAACGAGATCGGAAAATATCTGGGGATGCCCACCCAAGCTTACATATCATTGAGCGATTCCAAGCAGGTGGATGCTCAGGCCGGGCTGGAATCCTCAATGGGGGCAACCTTAGCTGCGCTCTCCGGAATTAACAACATAGCGGGTCCGGGGATGCTCGATTTCGAAAGCTGCCAGAGTACAGAAAAGCTAGTTCTGGATAACGAGATCTGCGGGATGACTTTAAGAATGCTTAAGGGGATCGTACCCAGGGAAGATTTTCCAACCCTTCCCAGGCTGGAGGAGCTTTTAAAGGAGAAACATCTTCTGATATCTGAGCATACCAGAAAATATCTTAAGGAGGAGTTCTATTTTCCTAGTTCGGTGATCGACCGGGCAAACAGAACCAGATGGGAGAAGGAGGGAAGGGTGACCCTTATTAAAAGAGCTCATGCTGAGGTTGAAAAGCTTACAAGAGATTACGCTCCCTCAAGATTACCTGAGGATATTAAAAAGGAGTTGACCAAACTTATGATGGGAGAAGCCCGTCGTTATGATATGAAGAGGTTACCTGAGATAGAGATTTGAATAGAGATACCAGGGGAATAGATGAGAAAGAGATTTGAGATTTCAGTTGAGGATATCGAACCTCAGATGGATGAGGTTTTAAAAACCCAGGGGATACCTTCAGATAAAAGTCCCCCGGAGAAGGTCAAGAGTCTTTTTCAAGAATCAAAAGACATTTTTCTGAAATACTCAGAGCCGGTGGGGATTATCTCGGATATCTCTGTTTTTGAATTCGAAACTGTTTACCGGGGTGAGGGATTAAATGAAAAGGAAACTCCCCTGGATGAAATATTAAATAAAGCAGATAACCTTGTTCTTTTTGCCCTTACCATAGGGGAGAGGGTAAGTGAAAAAATACGTGAGCTTTTTAAAACAAATGATTTTGCTTTAGGTTGTATGTTAGATTCCGTTGCTTCAGCAGGGACTGATAAAGGAGGAGATGTTTTAGAGGAAAATTTTTTCAACCTCCTTTCAAAAAAGGGGAAGGTCAATCTCCAAAAGTGTATTTTAAGGTTCAGCCCGGGTTACTGTGGGTGGCATATGAGCGGGCAGAAAAAACTTTTCGAATTCTTAAATCCAGAGGATATCGGCATTAACCTGACGGATGGTTTTCTGATGATTCCCTTAAAATCGATATCAGGAGTTATAGTCTTCGGGGATAAAGAGATTTTTAACTTCGATGACAATTATCCTTTCTGCAGCGAATGCACAACTCACGAATGCAAAGATAGGATAAGAAAGCTATTTAGAGATTTGAGACCTGAGAAAGAGAAAGGTGGAAGGTAATGGATATTTTAAAAGAGATCTCAGAGAATTTAGAGTTAGGGGATTTTGAAAAGGTTTCTCTTCTTACCAAAAAGGCGATAGAGGAGAAAATACCTGTGGAGAAGATACTTAAGTTCGGTCTTATCGGGGGGATGGACATAGTTGGTGAGAAGTACAAAACTCACCAGATTTTCCTACCGGACGTGCTTATGTCTGCCAGGGCGATGCATGCGGGAATGGATGTTCTGAAACCATTTTTTATCAGGGAGGGGATGCCAAATTCGGGCAAGGTTATTTTGGGTACGATTCAGGGGGATCTGCACGACATCGGGAAAAACCTGGTGGGGATAATGCTCAAAGGAGCCGGGTTTGAGGTCATAGATCTGGGTACCGATGTGTCGCCTGAGAAATTTATAGAGACTGCGAAAAAAGAGGCTGCCTATATCATAGGTATGTCCGCACTTCTCACCACTACCATGCCAATGATGAGAAAGGTAGTAGAGCTGCTTAAAAAAGAAGGGCTGGAGGACAAGGTAAAGACCATAATAGGTGGTGCTCCGGTATCGAAAGATTTTGCACAATCGATCGGTGCGGATGCTTATGGGTATGACAGCACCGATGCAGTTGAGTCGGTGAGAAAACTTTTCAATCAAGCTTAAGATGACAGATTTACTAAAAAGAATAAAAGATGGTGAGATACTGGTTGCAGACGGTGCAGCAGGGACCTTGCTTGTGGAGTATGGGCTCAAATCAGGAGAGCCTCCTGAATCTTTTAATCTTACCCGTACAGATGTATTAGAAAAGATCGCTGGTCTTTACCTTGATTCCGGTGCAGACATAATCCAGGCCAATACCTTTGGGGCTTCGAGCTTAAGGCTTTCCATGCACTCCCTTGAGGATAAAACAGAGATGATAAACAGGAATGCTGTCCGCGCAGCAAGAAAGGTGGTGAAAGATCGCGCCTATATCTACGGTTCCTGCGGACCCACTGGAAAGATTTTAAAGCCTTACGGGGATACTGAGCCGGATCAGGTTTATGAATCTTTTTTAAATCAATTGGAGATACTGGTGGATGAGGGGGTGGATGTTATTTTTGTGGAGACCATGACCGATCTGACCGAGGCAACCCTTGCGGTCAAAGCTGCCAAAGCTTTATCTTCTGTTCCGGTTTTTGCGACCATGACCTTCGATCATACCCCCAGGGGTTTTTATACCTTTATGGGGGTGAGCGTGGAATCCGCTGCCAGGGGTCTTGAAGGTGCAGGGGTGGATGGTTTGGGCTCCAACTGTGGCAATGGTATCGAGAACATGATTAAGATCGCTGAAGAGTATAAAAAACACACCCGGCTTCCGCTTGTTATCCAGTCCAATGCCGGTATTCCCAAAATCGATGGGGATAGGATCGTTTATCCTGAGACTCCCGAGTTTATGTCAGAGAAGGCAAAAGAGTTGATCTCTCTGGATGTATCGATCATCGGGGGGTGCTGCGGAACAACGCCTGCGCATATAAGGGAGATAAGGAGGGTGGTGGATTCGCTAAGTTGATTCCTTGATGCATCGGCATTAGGAAATGCCGATGCTTTAGGCTTCGGTAATTCCTATTACCAAAGCATCATAGGCAGCAGCCCCTTAGGGTATGTATATTAATTTCGTGAAAGCTTGGAAAGTTAATAAAGAAAGGAAGGTAGAAATGAAAAGAACTTTCGTTGGATTTATCTTGTTAGTTTTATTCACAATTTGTATTCTTTTGCTTAGCTGTTCGGATAAGAAAGCTGTGGATTCGGGTGATAACGTAAGCAATACGGATTTTGTAGCAAAACAGACTTTTTCCTTCGGTATCCAGGTAAAGGATCACATCCGATTGAGCCTGGAAGGGGTGAGCGGTTATGTTCTGATCACCGGATTATCGGATACCGATTCGGTGATAATAACAGGGGAGAGGAGGGTTGGCTCGGAGAGCACCGAGGATGCTGAGGAGCATCTCCAACAGCTCGAGGTGAGTGTACAAGATCTGGGAAACGAGGTAAAGGTTAAAACCATTCAGCCTGAAAAAACCTATGGCCGGAGTTATGTGGTCGATTATAATATCACCCTGCCAAAAAACTTTGAGGTCTCAGTTTCTAATGTGAGCGGGTTGATAGATTTAGATTCAATTAATAATTATGTTTCTGTTGCGCACGTGAGCGGGCAGATCGCATTGAACAATATCTCAGGGAGCGTATTTGCCAGTTTAATCAGTGGTCAGATTGAGGGGGATGTAACTTTGCCTCTGGATGGAACAATTTCCATGTCAATGATAAGCGGTAGTATCGAGCTTGACATACCTCAGAGCACCTCAGCTTCATTCTCAGCCAGCGTGGTTATGGGGAGTATTTCTCTCTCCGATCTTGTTCTTAAAAATCAGGTGAGCACACCCGATTCCCTGAGCGGGACCTTAGGGGATGGGGAGGGAACGATTTCTTTAAGCGTGGTCAGCGGGAATATAAGCGTGTCGGGGTTTTAAGAGGGGAATTTTTAGGAGTAAGATTGTAGGCACAGATTTCATCCGTGCTTAAAAACTATTATTATTAATAAACCGACATTGCGAGCCCGAAGGGCGCGGCAATCTGTCTCTCTATGTGGGGGATTGCTTCGCTACGCTTGCAATGACATCCCTGGTTCTGTTTTTGCGATCCCCGATAAATCGGGGAGAAGCAATCTCCCGATGGAAAGTTGGTCAAGGGTGCCCCCACCCTTGACCGAGAAGATGGCGGGGTAAGGGTACCCCGCCAGAACGTTAAGAAATGTTAATTAATAGGGGATTGCTTCGCTACGCTCGCAATGACATTTTAATTGCTACAAAATCATTTAATAAAAAGCTTGACAGGTGCGGGTTTTGTGGATATCTTATTTGAGTAAAAGATTTATTGTGTTTGTATTGGGGTTCGTGAAATTTTCAAAGCGGAAGGTGTTGGTTGTTTCGCAAAGTTAGGGAGATTGGAGTTGCGGTGAGAGAAGTAAATTATATTTTTCCCTGGATGCATCGGGATTAGGAAATGCCGATGCTTTGGGCTTCGGTAATTCCTATTACCGAAGCATCAGAAATATTTTTTGCGGGATATTAAAAATATTGGAATTCTTCATAAGTACACATTTGTTGGTGTTTATGCTATGAGCTTTTAAAAATCATATTAACAAAACTTCAACAAAACTGTAGGTCTTTCATTCCTAAACAAGGAGGTACAAGTTGAAAGAATATGCTAAAGATATCTTTTCAGAGTTACCAGAGGGATTCTATGATGGTTTAGCTTACATAATTCCTGCTACATATTTGCTTATTGGGGTAGAACTATTATATGGTTTTTTATTTCCGTGGACCCACTATTACTTCAGTATCAAACCATCTTGGGTTATAGATCTTCTCCTTGCGCTCGGGATTTTAGGAGGTCTCTATCTTGTTGGTCAGATTCTCACAGTATTCTCTTATTACCTAATATTAATACCATTACATATAATTGGTTTCTATGAAGGGGAAACTTGGTACAAAAAATACAGGTGGATTGAAGTTGAGTTGTCCTCCGTTTCGCTTTTAGTGACGAAGAGATATGCAAGATGGATGTCTTCTTTAAATATGGCTTTGTCAAGCATGATCTTAATAGTATTGAGCTTAATCACAGAGGAATACACCTATGCAGTAGTTTTTCTATTAATGAGCGTGGTTTTTGTCTTTGATTTAGCTGTTAGATACCGCTGGCTGCAGGACTATGTTGATACTATAATTCAGGTTGCAGAGGAACAAAGCCGAAGACCTGCCTCTTCTAAGCGTGAAACCTAAGCTTTGACAATTCATTTTCCTGCGCTACTTGCGGATGTTAGTATCCACAAGAGAAAATCAAGCCAGGATGCCTGCCCTTTCAGGATTAACATCCTTGCTAAGAAAAGAAGCTATTTAACTAACTCATCACAGCTTTCCATTTTTATTAATCTTTTTCATCATCTGAAGCCTCTGGCGAATCTTTTTGTCGAATGCCCTCTCGGATTTGCGGCGGGCTTTCTCGTCTTTTCTTAAGGCTAAGTGCTTTAGCTCCTTCTGAAGCTTGATGTAATTTTTGTATCTTTTTAAATCCAGAGTGCCATCCTCAAGCGCTTTCTGAACTGCGCATCCCGGCTCTTCCTGGTGGGAGCAATCCCTGAAGCGGCATAGGGGAGCTAATTTCTCGATGTCGTCGAAGGTCCGCTTTAGCCCCTCCTGGTCACTCCATATCGAGAGCTCCCGCATGCCAGGGGTGTCGATTAAGATTCCTCTGCCTGGAAGTAAAATCATCTCCCGGAAAGAGGTGGTGTGTCTTCCCCGGCTGTCATATTCACGAACCGGTCGGACCTTGAGACGCTCCGCTCCCAAAAGGCTGTTTATGATGGTCGATTTGCCAACTCCTGAGGAGCCCAAAAGCACTGCGGTTTTGCCCTGGCCCAGGTATTGTTTCAGTGAATCAAGTTTTTGGTTTTCCGTGGCACTGATAGGAAGAATCGGGATATCAAAAGCAACGGACTCGACCTCAAGGATTTTTTCATCGAGATCAGAACAGAGGTCGGTTTTGTTGAGCACGATAACCGGGGCTGCACCGCTTTCCCAGGCAACTGTTAAGTATCGCTCTATTCGCCTGAGATTGAAGTCCTGGTCCAGGCCACTGACCAAAAACACGGTATCCACGTTGGCAGCCAGAACCTGCTCCTCGGTTTTTCCGCCTGTATCGGGCATTCCTCCTGAAAGCACAGCTTTTCTTGAAAACCAGCTTTTCCTGGGAAAAATAGCATGGATGGTTG
>Ga0111201_1088_pt1 | contig 13798 bp, 8 predicted proteins | sample DeeMarSWOR324_28_FD_80375 | JGI IMG/M metagenome (GOLD analysis project Ga0111201, IMG submission 80375) | candidate division Zixibacteria bacterium SM23_73_2 | reverse complement strand
AGTTAATCGCGGTCTTTTTAACGTTCATCTGGGTCCCATACCTCATTCGGTTTTCAATGGTGAGGATCGCTGGCTACAGGTGGGTGTTGGTGGAGTGCCTCTCTCTCCCCGACAAAAGATCGTCAGTGTGGCTTATGCTTATAAATCGATGTGGTCGGATTCTGCCAGCTATGCTTTGGTAGCAAATTACTCCTATTATTCGAATTATGCTGATTCCGCTGGAAAAATAGATGGCTTGGATGTTGGGGAGATCGTGGACACCAGCTCCGATTTTGGAAGATGGGGAGTCTCCTCCATTTTGTACGAGGGGGTTAATCCTTTGAGTTCCAAATACCTGGGGATTAACGCCACCGCTTACAATTCGGATCGTCTGGCTGGGTTCCATGCCGGAACCTCATCCGGAATGGTTCCGATAAGCAATGGAACCAGATGCGTTAATTTAAATGCGGATCTTCTGGATGGATTTCATGCCTCCGACTTTGCCACCAGCTCATCCGATTTTGGAAGGTCGGGAGTCTCCTCCAACCTGTATGAGGGAACTACCCCTCTGGGCTCAAAATACTTAAAGCTAACCGCCCAATCCGATCTCAATATGAACGATTACTCGATAAACAATGCCAGAAGCATTTACGCTTATTATCCCACAGGATTAGCCATTCACGGCCAGAGCAATTCCTCCGGTGCCACTGCTATGAAGGCAGAGAACTCATCTGGAAATGCTTTTTGGGCAAAGAACAACTCTTCCTCCTATGTGGCTTTGTACGCCCACAATCCCCAGAGTAATGCCATTAAAGGTGAAAACTCAAGCACCTCCTATCCAACCATATGGGGACTCAACCACTCAGGCCCTGCTTTAACCGCTGAAGGCAGTTCAGCATCAAATTATATTGCTTCGGTGATCAATAACAATAGTACTACAGCCCCGGGACTATATGTACGAGGTACCATCTTGGCCACCGGGGGAAAATCTGCCGTGGTATCCACCTCCAGAGGGAAAGAGCTTTTATTTGCCATAGAATCTCCGGATGTCGAGTTCTATGCCAACGGCACTGCACGACTCTCCGGGGGAGCAGCAGAGGTTTCATTTGAGAGACTGTTCAGCGAGTCGATCTCGGAGACTTCGCCGATCAAGGTGATCGTTACCCCGGTTGGCTCCTGGAGCGGAATCTACATTACCGAAGTGACCTCCTCTGGATTCAGGGTGAGGTCAGAAACCGGGGATACCAATTGCGAATTTAACTGGATAGCCATCGGAAGAAGAAAAGACTTCGAGCAGAGACCAGAGTTAACACCGGAACTTCAAAGAGCGATAGATAAGGTTACTCCAATAGAGCAAATCCCGGTTGGAACTTCTGAAGCTGGAGGGAATTTCAAGTAAAAGCAGTTGAGATGAAAAAAAGCACTTCATTTGAGGAGGAGCTGCTGTGATTTTGAAAAGGTCGATAATACTGGTTTTAGCATTTATAATAGCTTTCGTTTTAGCACTTAATTCTGATGTTTGCTCCACGAGTTCTTCTCATCCTCAAAACGATTCTTATATTATAGATTGGGATGTGCTGGATACAGGAGGGGGAAGGTTGTCCTCCAGTCGGTTTTCGATTTTGAATTCTATGGGACAGTCTTTGATAGGAGAATCTGAGGCAAATGATAAATCCCTGGGTATTGGCTATTGGTATCTTTTCCACCACTTCTTGGCCGGGGACATAGACGGAGACGGTATGGTCAATGTGGGTGATGCGGTTTACATTTCAAACTACCTTTTGAGATCAGGTCCCCGCCCCCAACCCTTCTGGGCAGGTGATGTGAATTGCGACGGCAAAATTAACCTGTCTGATCCGATTTATCTGGCCAACTACCTTTTAAAATCCGGACCTCCACCCTGTGCGGACCCGTAAGCTGGTTTGACTTTCGAATGATTCAGAACTAAGCTTTTTTAAGAAATCATTCAAGCGTTCTGGAGAGTTTTAGTATTGGTTAATGCCATGGATAAAAACTCATACCAAGAAAGTCCTATCCTCTCTGCATTAGGCGAAGCTTTTGTATTTTCCGAGATAAAAATTCAAACAGATTAAAGCCTACTTTTTGGTTTTTAGCAGAAGAAAGATCCCCAGAGCCATAAAGATTATATTGGCAGCCCAGGCGGAAAGAAGGGGGTGAATTTGGGCTGCATGGCCGAAGCTGCGAAAAGTCTGCAGAAGAAACCAGTAGGCAAAGGTTATGGCCAAGGCGATGGCAAATCCAATTGCCAGGCCGCTTCTTTTGGGGCTGGCTGCAAGGGGTGCCCCAAAGATAAGAATGATTAGGTTTATCAAAGGATACGAAAATTTCAGATAAAGCTCGGTTAGCTCCATGGACACTTTCTGCCCGGCTTTTTTCTTGACGTCCACATATCTGGAGAGCTCCCGGAAGTTCATCTCCTCAGGTTTTTTTTGTGTCCGGGTAAAGGAGAGCGGCTCGGTCTTCAGATCGAAGCGGAGAAAACTATCGAAGGGGAGGTATTTTTCCTCATGTTCTGAGCTTAAGGAGTCGGAGAAGATTCGGTATCTCCCGTTTTCAAAAAGCCATCCATTGTCTTTCCAGACGATTTTTTCCGCTTCGATCTGCTCTTTCAGCTTTCCCCTTTCGAACCTTTGGACCAAAACATCCTTTCCCTCATTTTTTTCCGAGTTAAAGGTGCGGATGAAAATTATCCTGTTGTCCTCTCCCTGTACGAACACGTTATTGAATAAAGTCTGTTCCTGTATTTCTTTTTTCTTGATCTCAACTCTTTGTGTTTTTTCTTTTTTTTGATTGGTCACCGGTAATATCGTTTCGTTTACTCCTACGGTTAGGAGGCTTAAGAAAAATCCCAGGAACAGGAGAGGAGCGAGAATCCGATAAAGGCTTATGCCGGTTGCCTTCATGGCAGTGAGCTCGTTGTTTTTGGCCAGAAGCCCCAAGGAGAAGAGGGTGGACAAAAGCACAGCCACCGGAAGAAGAAAAAAAACAATAAAAGGGGTGTAAAAGAAGTAGTATTTAGCCAGAGTCAAAATACCAACCTCCCGGTCGATAAAAAGATCTATGTGTTCTATAACATCCACAACCAGCCAGATCACCCAGCAGGCCAGGAGGCTGAACAGAAGGAAGTTTAAGAATTTCTTTAGAAGATATTTGTCTAATGTTTTCATTTTCATAATTTTCTAAATCTCTTGGGAATCAGCTTATTGGTCCATTCCCAGGAGATGAAAGTAGTCTCTTTAGTTGATCTTATTATTATATATATTCCCAAGGCACCTATTATAATGTTGGCTGACCACATAGCCAGAAATGCCGAGATGTATCCCCGGTCAGCCAGCTCCTCTCCTCCGATCAAAAAAGCCCAGTACAGAACGAAAAATCCTAAGGAGAGCCCGGAGCCCACTGCCAGCCCTCCCCTTTTTGCCATGATCCCCAAGGGAGCGCCAATTATCACGAAGACCAGACAGGCAAAGGGAATGGAGAACTTTTTGTGAACCTCCACCAAGAATTTGTTTTTATTGCGGAGGTTCATTTCCATATTCTGTTGTTGAACCGTAAGCTGTTTCAGTATAATCCGGTTTTTTTCTGCGATCTGGCTTAGCTTTATTGTTTTCGTTTCTGAGGTGTCGTCATCGATTTTGCTTAAGATTTTTGATATTGAGCTGGTCACGATATCCCTGGTGGTGTTTTTGGCAATCGAGATATTCTCGGTCATTTTTTTTGTTTGCTCCAGCATCATCTTAATGTCCATTTCCCTGTCACCCCGATACTCGGATTGTGTCCTGATGAGTTCTGCTCCAGCGTCTTTGATATAAAGGGTTTGGGTGTCAAAGGTAATTCTTCTGTACCTGTTAGGGCTTTTTTCATCCATCTCGTGAATCTCACCATGGTAAAGTCTCAATATCAGGGTATTGCCGTCCGGAGCGAATTCGACTTCACCAGCCTCAGCGACTATGGTGCGGGGGATGAGCCTGTCTTTCTTATCGTATATGGTGATTCCCTCGATTTTTGAGGAATGGGGATCAACCTTTTTCACCAGGATATGATATCCCGGTATATCCTGAGAGAAGATATTGGGTTGCAAGTTCAGGGTGGGACGTTTGTGATGGATCTCCGACATCAGAATTCTTGATCTGTGATTGGCCTGGGGCAGGACGCTGTTGTTGAACCAGATCAGAAATAGAGCGATTAAAATCGAGGCCCAAAAAGGGGGGGCAACGAGCTTGTATAAGCTCACCCCGCTTCCCTTCATGGCGGTTATCTCGTTGTCCTGAGACAATCTTCCAAAAGCCATCAGGGTTGACACCAGAACAGCCATGGGTATGGACAGGGCCAGCATCCAGGCTAAGTTCAAACCGAAAACCTGTAATACCGTCCAGGGGGAAAGTCCCTTTCCGATAATCAGATTCAAAACGTCTATTATGAAATCCATAATCAAAATGAAGGTGATAACCGCAAGACCAAAAAAGAAAGGTCCGATATGCTCCCGTAAGATATAGCGATATAGAATTTTCATACTTTAAGAAATATAAAATATGAGAGTGCCCAAAACAACAGTTTTTATATTACTTTATTCGCTTAAATTATGAGTTTTATTAGCATCTTAAGCACCGATTTAAATTTTAAGGACTTCTCCAAAAGAGCTGCTAAGAAATGGCTGGTGCGAAGCATTCATACTGAAGTACTCAATCCTTTATGCCCGCTTTTATATGGAAAACAAACAGGATTACTTGTACTCACCCCCTTTTGATTCCCCCTCTCTTGTAAAGAGAGGGGGATAGGGGGTAAGTTACCTACCTTGCCAAACGACCTAAATTTATAAATCTATCTTGTTGCCGATCTTAAAATGAAAAGATGAAATTTTAGATTGAGATCAGGGTGGGGATACCTGCTGCCCCGCCATAACATCCTACAAGAGAGGGGGATAGGGGGTGAGTTACCTACCTTGTAAACGACCTAAATTTATAAATCTATTCCTCTTATCAAGAACTGTAGCAACTAAATTGGAGAAGAAACGAATTTTTTAATTGCAGGTGATATTTAAAAAACGAAACCAGGGGTATGAAAGCTCGTAATATTAATAAGAAAAAGCAGATTTAAAGCAGTATCTAACTTGACAAATAAATATTTTTTGTTATATTTATATGGTTGGATAATTAGCTGCGGTTATAAAAACTTCCATCCTAAATCCAGGAGGATCCAATGTTTAAAAGATTTTTTTTATGTTCAGCGATTCTTATATTTTTTTCCTTCAATTTTAGTTTGGCGGAGAAAAAGACCTTTACCCTGAATTTCTCACAAGAGGATCTATCCTTCACCAAATCCAAAGGTTATGATATCGTCTATCTGAAAGGCGGGGAGATCACCGATAGGGTAGGTGAGCCCCAGCTCCCTATGAAGATGGTATCGCTCGCTATTCCAGCAGGATCGAAGGTAGAAAATGTAGAGATGATCACATTTCGGAAAGAAGAACTTGAGGGTGAATTTGAAATTTTTCCTGCGCAGCCGCCTCAGACGCTTACCGCCATCAACAAAAAGGAAAAAATACCCTTTGTTGAACCGGATTTGAAGGTTTATTCGTCAAAGGATGCCTATCCCAGAAGGGTTCTGGAATTGGCGGGCACCGGCAATATGGTAGGTTATGAGGTAACCAACCTTTTTGTCTATCCTTTGGAATATCACCCGGATTCAAAAAAATTGTCATTATATACGCAGATCGAGTTTGAAGTCGTATATGAAAGATCTAATTTAAAAGGAAACCTCCAAAAGAGAAAAGCGTTTTCAGAGAACACTGCTTTTAAAAGAGCAATCCAGAAAAAAGTTTTAAATCCCCAGGATCTGGAAGCTTCACCTCAGGAGTATCAGGCTCAGAACCTGCTCGAGCCCGGGGATTACGAATACGTTGTAATAACCAGCGGTCTTTACGAGTCGGGATTTGAGTCCCTGGTGGAGTGGAAGACCAAAAAAGGAATACCTGCCAAAATAGTCTTAAACACCTGGATCTATGTTAATTATTCTGGGGTGGATTTGCAGGACAGGATAAGGAATTTCATAATCGATGCCCGCCAGAACTGGGGAACCAGATGGGTGCTTTTAGGTGGCGATAACAATGCAATTCCCGACAGGAAAGCCTTTGCCATGGATTGTGAATACGGGAGTATGCCGGACGAGAACGACATACCCTGTGACCTCTATTACTCCGATCTGGATGGGAGCTGGGATTCAAACGGCAATCAGATCTACGGCGAGGTAGCTGACAGCGTGGAAATGTATCCGGATATGTTCGTGGGGAGGGCTCCGATTCGTTCTGCGGATGCGGCCTCTAATTTTTGCAACAAGGTAATCACCTACGAGAAAAATCCACCTACGGATTACCAGACAGATGCCATGTTCACCGGTGAGGTGATGTGGTGGGATCCATTTACCGACGGTGGTGATGCCAAAAACCACATAGACGACCAATATTTCCCTCCCCGCTTCGACCCGATCACCAAGCTATATCAGACCCTGGGTAATCTGGACTTCATCTCGGTTTGGAACGCGATTCACCAGGGGCAGAATCTGATGAATCACAACGGTCATGCCTGGATAGAGATTTTGAGTATAGGCTCGGATTATCTCAGTATGTGGGATTGCGATTACATGTATAATAGTCCCAGAAACGGAATACTTTTCTCCATAGGCTGCTGGCCCGCTGCTTTCGATTACGACTGCTTCGCGGAGCGCTTCGTCAAGAACGCCAACGGGGGCGGGGTGGCTTTCATCGGCAACTCCAGATACGGCTGGGGCTCACCCGGGAATCCGGAATACGGTTACTCCGATCGTTTTGACCAGCAGTTTTTCCGGGCATTGTTTCTGGATGATATAAAAAACATCGGAGCTGCCCTGGCTGATGCCAAGGCAACCTATGTTTCCAGGTCCGGGCAGGAGAACGTTTACCGCTGGTGCCAATACCAGATAACCCTTATGGGAGACCCGGAGATGCCCATCTGGACCGATACCCCCCAGAATCTGATGGTTTACCATCCGGATACCCTGCCGCCGGGGCAGTCGCCTTTCACCGTTACCGTGACCTCCGGTTTTAGCCCGGTGGAGGATGCTCTGGTCTGTCTTTCCAAGGAGGATGAGATATACCTGAGGGGAAGAACCGATTCTCAGGGGCAGATAACCCTTCAGATTGAGCCCAGCACTTCGGGAAACCTTTATGTCACGGTGACTGCACCTGATTTTCTGCCGTTTGAGGGCATTGCCAAAGTTTGGAGCGTGGTCCCTCCCTATCTTGTTTGTCAGGACCTTATAATAGACGATTCGGAGGGGAACTCCGATGGGGAGTTTAATCCCGGCGAGACCTTGAGCCTGTCCTTCAATTTGAAGAACCTGGGACTTGATTCAGCTTACAATATAAACGGATATCTGAGAACCGAAAATGGCGAAGTGACCCTGCTTGACAGTTCCGAAAGCTTCGGAGATCTGGGGTATCTGCAGGAGTTGGAAAGCCAGAATCAATTCCGCTTCTCCTTATCGGAGAACCTGGAGAATGGCGAGGTGGTTTATTTTGATCTTGATTTCGAGGCGGACTCCTGGGGTCCCTGGTCAGCTCAGATACCGGTTCAGGTAGCCACCCCGATGCTGGCATTCCATAGCTATACCGTGGATGACCGGGATGGTGACCACGACGGAATCCCCGATCCAGACGAGATATTCAATCTAATGCTCACCTTGAAGAACCAGGGCTTGGCCACTGCTAAAAACGTGGAGGCGAAGATCTCCACTTCTGATCCCTCCCTGAATCTCATCGATTCGGTCGCATCTTATGACGATATCAGGGGCGGTTGGTTTGGAACCCAGGTCTACCGGATTCAGTGGACTCCCGGTTCTTCGGTCTTAGCCAAATCACCTGGGTCAAAAACAAATATCCAGGATCTCTGGAAAAGCTTTGTGGGTGACATAAAGACCATAAACCTTGAGATTGAGGCTGATGAGGGGTATTTTGAAAACGACAATTTCAACCTCAGTGTGGGGATAGCCTATTATGAGGATGATGTCGAGGACGGTACTGCTGGCTGGACTCACAGCGGAACCAGCGATCTCTGGCATATCTCCGAACACCGCTCCCATTCATCCTCCCACAGCTGGTATTGTGGCCAGGAGGGGACCTGGCAATACCTTAGCGGAATGGACTGCTGGCTGGTTTCCCCCTATTTTGAGCTGCCTCCCAACTCCTATCTTTCCTTCTGGAGATGGTTCGACGTTGCCATATATGGGGTGAATGGTTTCTGGGTGCAGGTGGACTGCGGTTCCGGGTGGCAGACACTTGATTTTATCGGTTCGGGAGGTGCTCTGGATTCAGCTTACATGGGTGATGACTGGCACATCGAGATCTACGACCTCTCCTCCTATCCGGCTGGAAACTCCTGCCGGCTCAGGTTCAAATTCACCAGCGATAACGAGCCTATTGCCGAGGGCGCATACATCGACGATATCAGAGTGGGTACCATTTCTTTTCCAGGTGACGTTAACTGCGATAAATTGGTGGACGTTTCGGACATAATGTTTATAGCCAATTACAAGCTGAAAGGCGGACCCTCTCCCAATCCGAAGTATATGGGAGACGTAAACTGTAACGCCGGAGTTGATCTGGCAGATGCCATATATTTAGCCAATTACATTTTCAAATCCGGACCACCCCCCTGCAGCCACTAAAGGCTTTACTCAAAAAGCCCTCTCACCTTTGGCGAGGGGGTTTTTTTATTCTTGAAGGACACGTCAGATTGTGTGAAAACCTTTATTTTTGTTAGCCACAGGCTTTAGCCTGCGAAATCGGGGTATTGAATTTCAATGACTTACGCAACCTATCCACCGTAGGTGGGTTCGCCTTTGGCTGAAAGGTTTTGGCTATCACTAAAACGAAATCTTTGAAATATTTAGATAATATAGATTGCCGTTTCTCTTTGCAAATATTTCAAAATTAAAATTGACATTTTAAATTCCTCTGACTATTTTAATTAAAACTAAAAAAGGAGGTTGGTTATGCTTCGCAAGACTTTGTTTTCAATTTCGGTTTTGGTTCTTTTCTTTTTTTCATTATCAGCAGCAGACGTGGTTTACACCACAAAAACTATCACCTCAGGTATGATGGGAATGGGTGATATGGAGACAGAGACTGTAACCAAAATCAAAGGAGATAAGAAAAGGGAGGAGTCGACCACCAAGTTTGCCGGCGGGATGATGATGAAGATGATGAAAGTAAAAGATCAAAAAGACCTCTCCATCACCCGCCTGGATAAGGAAGTTGTATGGGATATCGACTTAGAAGAGGAAACATATACCGAGCTTACCTTTGAGCAGATGAAAAAGATGATGGAGATGGTAAAATCTCAGGTATCCGATGAGGATAAAGAGGAAATGGAGGCCAAGACCACATTCGACATTAATCGCACCGATAAAAAACAAAAAATCGGAGGCTATGATTGCGAGGAGGTTTTGGTGAAGATGATAACCGAGGGAGAGGATCCGGAAACAGGCGAGGAAGGTAAATTCACCGTGGATATTCAGATGTGGATTACTCAAGAGGTTAAGGAATCAGGTGAGATTGAGGAATTCAACAAAAAGATGGCAGAGAAGCTGGGGATGGGGGATTATGCAGAGAAAATGTTCGGAGGAATGGCACAGTTCGGGATCGATACCGAACTTCTATCAAAGAAAGCTGGGGAGATAAAAGGATTTCCCTTGAAAACGGTGGTTCAAATGAAGCCGGAGATGGAGATGGAACCTGAAGATGAATTAGAAGAAGATGAAGAGTATGAAGAAGATGAAGAAGATGAAGAGGTTGAAGAAAAGGAAGATGAAAAGTATGAGGAAGAAGAGGAGCTCTCTGCAATGCAGAAGCAAATGATGGAGAAGATGGGTATTTCTCCTGAGGGATCAAAAGGTGGCATACTCTTTGAAACAACCACCACTATCGAGGAGATTAAAAAAGAGAAGGTAGCTGATTCGGAGTTCGATTTACCCGAGGGGCTGAGCAAGAAAAAAATGGAAATGGAGTTTTAATCAAGTTTATGAATTGTAGATTTTAAATATTAAGCCAAGGTAGTGTATATGAGCGATGAGGTTCAGATAATAAGCAACACCGATGTTTCCAAGGTCACGCTCCATTCGGTTGAGGACAGACCAGGGATAGCAGCGGACATATTCAGCACCCTGGGAACGCAGGGTTTTAACATCGAGCTGGTATCCTCCGTACCGGTATCAAAGGGTAAAGCCAACCTCTCCTTCGTTATAGCCAAGGAGGAGCTTCCCTCAGTTCTGGCAGCGATAGAGCCTTTGAAACGTGAGGTCAAGGCGGAGAAGATCTCCCACGACTCGCGGATAGCTTTGGTCTCGATCAGCGGACACGAGTTGATTCGCCAAGCCGGGATAGCGGGAAGGATGTTTAAATCCTTATCCTCTGCGGGGATAAATATCGAGATGATCTCCACCTCGATGTCCTCGATAACCTGCATCATCTCCGAGGAATCGATGGTCGATGCGGTCAAAGCTCTGGAGCGGGAGTTCGAGATAAAGCCTCATAAGTAAGTTTTTGCTTGGGTCTCTGGAGTGTTAGCCTTCAGGCTAACCTGGTTAAGCGTAAGCTTGACACTCCAAAAGTTAATGGAGTGTCAGCCTTTTAGGCTGACTTGGTCAGGCAAAGCCTGACCTTTATTATTTATCTTTATAGCAAATCCTATTGGATTTGCAGGTCAAGCTGAAGTCGTAGATCCCGACCTAGGAGGGGCTTGACACTCCAGAAAGTAATTTCTCCTTGACATTCCTTTCAAAAGGGTTAATTTTTAACCCGATGCAAAGGATTGATTTCCAATGAATGAGATTTTAAAGTTTTCTTAAACAAAATGCATAGATTTCAAAGAACCATAAAGAAACCCGCCTCTTATTCCGGAACGGGTCTTCATACCGGAAACAAGACCACCATCACCTTTAAACCGGCTCCGGTGGATCACGGAATAGTTTTCGTTCGCAAAGACCTGGATGGCTCGCCGGAGATCCCTGCGGATATCGACCACGTGATCGACATAACCAGAGGAACCTCAATTGGAAAGGGGGAGGTGAAGATCTGGACAGTGGAGCATGTCCTGGCTGCTTTGGCCGGGCTGGAGCTGGATAACCTTAAAGTTGAGCTCGATTCCAATGAACCTCCGGTTGGTGACGGAAGCTCCCTTCCCTTTGTCCAGACCATTCTTGATGCGGGCGTACTCGAACAGGAAGCGGAAAAGAACTTTCTGGATATCGAGACACCCCTTTTCTATTCGGAAAAGGACAAGGGTATCGACATAGTGGCACTCCCTTCGGATGAGCTGCGGATAACCTTTTTCGTCGATTACCAGAACCCAGCTTTGGGCTCCCAGTACACCTTTTTGGAATCTCTGGAAAAGGAGTTCGTGAAAGAGTTTGCCCCTGCCAGAACTTTCTCCTTTCTGCACGAGGTTGAGATGCTCAAGGATCAGGGATTGATCAAGGGGGGGACTCTGGATAACTCCATCGTTATCTGCGATATGGACATCGATTCAACAGAGATAGAAAGATTGAAAAAGAAATTCAATTTAAAAAGGAACGTTTTCGTTGGCAAAACCGGCATCTTAAACGATGTGCCTTTGAGATTCTACAACGAGCCGGTAAGGCATAAAGCCCTGGATCTTCTGGGCGATCTGTATTTGATCGGGGTTCCACTGAGGGCTCACGTTATGGCTGCCCGCTCGGGCCATTCCGCCAACGTGGCTCTGGTGAAAAAGATAAGGCAGGAATACGAGAAAAAAAAGATCGTAAGAAGATATCCCGGAAGGAAAAAAGGCACGGAGTACCTTCTGGATATAGATGCGATTCTAAAGATAATGCCTCACCGCTACCCTTTTCTTCTGATCGACAGGGTACTGGATCTGGAGCCCAATAAAAAAGTGGTTGCCATAAAAAACGTTACCATGAACGAGCCTTTTTTCTCCGGCCATTTTCCCGGACATCCGATTATGCCCGGGGTTCTGATCATCGAGGCTATGGCTCAGGCAGGCGGGATTTTGCTTTTGAACACGATTGATGATCCAGAGGACAAGGTTGTGTATTTTATGGGGATAGACCGGGTGAGGTTCAGGCGACCGGTTCTTCCCGGAGATCAGATAAAATTCGAGCTGGTGATGCTGCACTTCAGAAGCGGAACCTGCAAGATGGAGGGAAAGGCATTTGTTGATGATCAGCTGGTGACCGAAGCCACCCTTTTGGCGACCATCGTGGAGAAAAACAGATAAAACCTTTCTTATACCTTATCTCTATGGCCAATATACATCCAACTGCAATTGTGGATCCAAAGGCTGAACTTGCAGAGGATGTTGTGGTGGGCCCTTATAGCATAATCAATTCCGGAGTTCAAATCGGAAGAAAAACCAAAATAGGCTCGAATGTCCTTTTGGATTCGGGAACCGAAATAGGAGAAAACTGCCAGATATTTCACGGAGCGGTTTTAGGAACCCCTCCCCAGGATCTGAAATTCGGAGGGGAAAAAACCTACCTGAAAATCGGAGATAACACCGTTATTCGAGAATATGCCAGCTTAAATCGTGGAACGAAATGGAGGGGAGGAACCATAGTCGGTAAAAACTGCTTTATCATGATGTATGCTCACATAGCTCATGATGGACTTCTGGGTGACCAGGTGATTCTGGCTAATTCGGTCAACCTGGCAGGTCATGTGGAGATCGGGGATTATGCTATCGTTGGCGGGGTCGTTCCGGTGCACCAGTTCGTGAGGATAGGGAAACACTCGATAATAGGCGGGGGGTTCAGGGTTCAGAAGGACGTCTGTCCCTATATGCTGGTGGGGGGGTATCCTCTAAAGACCGTGGGGCTGAACCTGGTGGGTTTAAAAAGGAGGAGATTTTCGGACAAAAGCATCAAGTTATTAAAGGAAGTTTATAAAATTCTCTTCAGGTCGAATCTTAATACCACCCAGGCGCTGGAGAAGATAGAAAAAGAAGTGGAGCCTGTTCCTGAGGTTAAAACTGTTCTGGATTTCGTAAGCTCCAGCGAAAGGGGAATCGTTAAATAGAGATTTTAAAGGGAATTTATTTAATTTCCTAACAGGTCAGGGAATTTATCCTTGGCAATGTTTATTTTCAGCCGGAAGCTTTCCCATCAATAAATTATTTGATTATTCACAACAGATTTTATATATTTTCATAACTTAAGTCGTTTATTCAGGTATTTTAATTAAAAAGATTATGGATAGGATTAAAGCAGGCGTCGTGGGTGTGGGTCATCTTGGAAGGCATCACGCCAGAATCTACTCGGAGATTCCTGAGGCATCGCTGGTGGGTGTTTACGATGTGGATGAAAATAAAGCTCAAAAGATAGCCTCCCAATTCAACACTAAAGCTTTTGATGATCTGGATTCTCTTCTTGACCGGACAGAAGCTGTGAGTTTGGTTGTGCCTACCTCTCTTCATTTCGAGGTTGGCAGAATAATTTTAGAAAGGGGACTTGATCTTTTAATAGAGAAGCCCATCACCCAGACAAAAGAACAAGCCCAAATTTTAGTTTCCCTGGCCCAGGAGAAAAACTCAATTCTTCAGATTGGACACATCGAGAGGTTCAATCCGGCTTTCAGGGCAGTTGAGAAAGATGTGCATGAGCCAAAATTCATAGAATCGCACCGGTTGTCATCTTTTGCTACCAGAGGAACTGACGTGGCGGTTATCCTGGACCTTATGATTCACGACATCGATCTGATTCTGTCTTTAGTCAAATCCGAGGTTGAAAA
>Ga0111201_1056_pt1 | contig 13803 bp, 8 predicted proteins | sample DeeMarSWOR324_28_FD_80375 | JGI IMG/M metagenome (GOLD analysis project Ga0111201, IMG submission 80375) | candidate division Zixibacteria bacterium SM23_73_2 | reverse complement strand
ACCGCTTCCGGTCTCAAGTATGTAAACACACTTAAACCTCTTCTATGACAAAATCAAAATCAAGCCAGATCGTTTTAATAGGTATTTTTATAGGAATTTTAGCTGGTGGCTTTTGCGGCTGGGCATTCGGGGAGAGTATGCTCTCGGTCAAGTTTTTGGGGGATATCTTTTTAAATGCTCTGAGGATGATAATTGTCCCCTTGATCATCTGCTCGATGATAACCGGGGTAACCAATTTAGGTGATATCAGAAGGCTGGGTAAAACCGGTTATAAGACCATTCTCTACTACATGGCTACCACCGGCATCTCGGTTGTGATTGGGATCATTCTGGTTAATCTCATCCAGCCGGGAATAATCGAAGGTGCTGGAAAAGGAGTTTTACCCGAGCTTTTAAAGGGAAAAGAGGAGTTCTCCTTTATCGATGTGCTGATGGGGCTTATCCCCTCGAATCTCTTTAAAGCAATGACCGAGATGCAGATATTACCCCTTATTATATTCTCCCTTCTTTTCGGAGGGGTGCTCACCACCCTTGGTGAAAAGGCAAAACCGGTGATAAATTTCTTCGCTGTATCCAATGAGGCTATAATGAAGATCGTGCATCTTATTATATACTTTGCTCCTGTTGGTATCTTCGGACTGGTAGCTGGAAAACTGGGAGCAGTTGGAGGTGGCCAGGCATTTTATCTTGAGCTATCCAAGCTGGGCAAATATGCTTTGACTGTGATCGTTGGGCTTCTGATTCACGGGATATTTGTCCTGCCCCTTTTGCTTTTTGTTTTTACCAAAAGAAATCCCATCTCTTATCTCTACAACATGATCACCGCTTTAACCACCGCATTCTCCACCGCCTCCTCCTCAGCCACCCTTCCGGTTACCATGGAATGCGTGGAGAAGAAAAATTTAGTCTCTCAAAAAGCATCCAGTTTTGTTCTACCCTTAGGAGCAACCATAAACATGGATGGAACCGCCTTGTACGAAGCTGTGGCAGCGATATTCATCGCCCAATCCTTTGGAATACATCTTAATTTTTCCCATCAGGTGATAATATTTTTCACCGCTACCCTGGCAGCTATAGGTGCAGCAGGAATTCCTGAAGCGGGTCTGGTAACCATGGTGATAGTGTTGCAATCGGTCAACCTCCCAATAGAGGGAATCGGTCTGATTCTGACCATAGACTGGTTTTTGGATAGATGCAGGACCACGGTCAACGTCTGGGGAGATTCAGTCGGCGCCGCGATAATCGCCAAAACAAAAGAGATAGAAAAACCTACTAATCGAATTTAAATCCTCTCATCGAGTACACAATGGTAACCCTTCTCATAACTTTAATTAAATGCTGTTTTTGCATTTTTAATAAGCCAGGGAATTAAAAGACTAAAACTCATCTAATATAGGTCTAACTGAAGTTGGTCAAGGGTGCCCCCACCCTTGACCAATATCAGCGTGGTAAGAGTACCTCGCCCAAATATGTAGGTCGATCCGAAGGATCGATCCTTCGGACCGATTTTCCAAAATCGACAATTATATATTCAACATTCTTTCGGGAGTAATCGCTCAATTGAAAAAAACGCCAAGAGAAAACTTCTGACGACACATCTGCGTTGGCCAAGGGTGCCCTCACCCTTGACTCCACAAGCAAGTAGCCACGGGTACCCTTACCCTTGACTCTTAATTATGATGTTATCTTAAACTAAAAGTTATTGTAGTTCCGACATGAAAATCATCCCGCACCACCACCGGAACCTCCTGCTCCTCCACCCCCTCCTCCCGAAGCACCGCCACCAGTGCCTGCTGAAGAACTCACGGTCGTTGAAGCAGAGGTCATCAAAGTGGACAACGCTTCACCAAATCCAGAAGGCGAAAAATCAGCATGAGCACCGGTGTAAACGTACCAGGGAATAAATCTACTCTGCTCTCCCTCAGGTACAAGCTCTGCCATCTTCTTTACCACTTGTGAGGGAAGACCCAAAACCACCCCGTAAACCAAAAATTTCCCGATTTCCTCTATCAAAAATCTTGTGTTCGATTCTCTAAAATGATATTTTACTAAATATTTTTTCAAAGCTTTCCATTTTTTAGCTTCCAGCTCGAACTCGGGAGTTCTCCTGGGAAGAAAAAACGATATAACCATAATTATTGAACCTGAAATAGCCGAGACAATTGCCCATTCCTGGATAAAATATGCACAAGCTCCTGCTATCACAAAAAGTATCACGCTCAAAACTATTCCTTTATTCCTCGCCTTTAAGCTTCCCTTTTCCCAGTACCCCTTTGATTCACCCAGCTTTTTGACCTTTTTCTGCCATTTATTGAACCAGGGGGTAAATTTACCGCGTCTTTTTTTCAAAGTTTTGAAATCTATCGTATCTTTCCCCTGGGAAAGATCATTGAATATGAAATTCAAAAGATCCTCTTCAAAATCCAGAAGCTCACTTTTACTTTTAGAATAAATGTCTCTGTCAAATTCCAACCAGTATCTCCGTTTTTTAAAGCTGCCGAAAATCGTCTTTTTCATCTCCATTTCCTCTCTGATCTTCAAAAACCCTCTTCGGGCTAAATCCAACAAAGTGCCCACCAACGCCCCTCCACTAACCTGCCCCTGGTATAAAAGACAGCTTAACAAAGCGGGTGGTATATTCGATGGAATCTCCGAGTAAAATGTTTCGGGAAAATGTACTTTGTGTTTTCTCCCATGGCGATTATAAAGATTGTAACATATCAAAAAAGCGATTCCACTTAATCCAAAAACCAACCAGGCACCATATCTTTTTCTTGCCTTTTCAACCTCTTTCTTTTTGATCCACTCCTCCCTGGTTCTGTTAGCTTCCTCGGCCCATCTTTTCTCCGCCTCGAGTATTTGTGGAAGTGTCTTTTCAGGTATTTCTGTTTTTACCTCTGAGAATAATTGAACCGGATATATAGCTCTTACCTCCCAGAAGGTGTGAGCAGGTAAGTTTTCGACATTGGCTTTTACTACTCCATTATCAAAGATCTCAATTTTACCCCATAATGGACCATGCGCCCAGGCTCTGACCTCCTCCTTGGAAACCGATTCCGGAGGATTTATATTGACTTTGACCTTCGAGGAGAGCTTCTCCCAGCCGGTTCCCACGAATTTATAATACAAAACCGCACAATCCTGGTATACTTTAACCACATCTAAGATCCTGAAGGAGATAACAAATGTTTTATGCTCATCTTCTGCATCAAAGAACCACTTGACCCGAATCATATCCGGACCCTCTTCATACTGGTAGGTTCCCTCCGCCCCTTTATTACTTTCAAGGTAAGGTCTCCCCTCCTCTCCTACTGAGAAGTCAACAATCCCACCGATCCCCTTAGTCGGCAAAAAATAAGTAGCCCAATGGAAATGCCCGCTGAACATGTATGTTCTTTTCTCCCTTATCTCCATACTTCCATCCGGGTTCAGCTGAGCATCGATTTTCACTGATTGAATGAAATAATCCTTCGCAAAGGAATACTCGGCAGAAAAGAAAACGGTAATAAAACAAAAATATAACAGGACAAAAATTGTCTTTTTCAAAAATTGAATCAAGTTATATTCTTTCATTATCAATCCTTTCTAAATCAAACTCTTTGTTATAAAATTGTCGGTCTGTTTCAAAAAATCAACAATTTTCTTTTTTTAATGTTTTTAGTAAACTTCTCCATAAAAAAACACCAGCCTGTCCCACCAGGGGAGAAAAACTCCGGACACCACCATGAATCTGCTCAATCCGTTAAATCCGCTGACCAATTTGTTCCATCCTTTGACAAGTTTTGTTGCTACATTTTGAATGCAGCAAGAAATTGCCAAATTATAAATTCGGCAACAACAAAGGCACATTGGTCAGGTATGCCCTCACCCTTGACCGATATGTAGCAGGATAAGGGTACCTCCCCAAACATACAAGCAAATATAAGGATTATTCAAAATAAAAAAGCGTCAGGAGAAAACTCCTGACGCCATAAGAATCAATTAAAGTGTTTCAGGCTGGGATGGGTACCATGAACTATATACCATCAACCAACAACCGTGCTACGCACTCCTCGGATGGGTAGCCCACTTGATAACCGAGGGGCTGGTCCAGACCAAGAGGTTCAAAAAGCTTCCCGCCTTGTTATTGGTTCCGGAATGCCCGTCCCCTCCAAACCACTGGCGGGAAACGATGGCACCAGTGGGCTTATCGTTTATGTAAAGATTACCAGCTCCGTTTACCAAAATGGGAATGGCCTTGTTGATAAAGTTTGAATCGTCTGAATAAAGAGCTCCGGTCAAAGCAAACTCAGAGGATTCAACTACTTCATGCAAAGCTTTGTGGTAATCACTTTCATCAAAAAGATAAACAGTTACCACCGGTCCGAAGATCTCCTCTTTTATCAATTTATGTCTCGGGTTTTTGGTCAATACTAAAGTGGGATCGATAAACCATCCCGGATCATCCCACGACTTTCCACCGAAAACGATCTCGCAGTCTGGATCATTTTTAGCAACGTCGATGTATCCTTTTATGCTCTCCCAGGAGGATTTATTAATCACCGCTCCCATTCCAACATCCGGATCCGTTACATCCCCGACTTTCAGTTTAGACAACCTCTCCAGAAGAAGCTCTTTTAATTTTGGCCATATATTCTTGGGAATGTATATTCTGGATGCGGCACTGCATTTCTGACCCTGATAACCGTACCCACCGGCCACGATAGCCCAGGCTAAAGAATCGAGATCACAGGACTCGTGAGCAAAGATGAAATCCTTACCCCCGCACTCGGCAACTATTCGGGGAAAGCCCTTTGAGGTATTGGCACCAACCTTCTCCGCCAGCCATCTCCCTATCTCCAGAGAGCCGGTGAAATGAACTCCTCCCAGTCTCTGATCCCCGATTAAGCTCTTGCCCATTACGCTTCCCCGTCCGAACACCAAATTGATAACACCCGGAGGAAGACCCGCCTCCATAAGACAATCCAGAATCAGGGATGCAGTCAGAACAGCATCGGATGAAGGTTTCCACACCACTACGTTGCCCATTATTGCAGGTGAGGTAGGCAGATTGCCTCCGATGGCTAAGGGGAAATTCCACGGAGTTATTGCAGCAACGAAACCCCTCAAGGGTCTCCACACGCAGGAATTGGTCTCGCCCTTTACCGAATCTGGCTGTTCCGGATATATCTTGGTTAAAGCCCAATAGGGATTGAAATCCTGAAAATCGATCAACTCAGCCAGATCGCCATCCGCCTCAAAAGCGATCTTGTCCACCTCCAGCATCGCAGCTGCAACCAACTCATGCCTCCTTTTCCTCATAACCTCCCCGCCTCTCCAGAAAATCTTGGCCCTTTCAAAGGGTGAAATGGAAGCCCACAACTTCTTGGCTTCCAAAGCCGAGTCAATGGCAGATTTAATGTCATCTTCGGAACAGAGGTGATACTTTGCTAAAACAGTTGACCAATCACCCGGACGTCTGGTCTCAGCCATATCTTTTGTCTTAACCTCCTTGCCGTCGATTATGGGAAAAAGCTCTTTTGGCTGGGTGAAATCTTTTAATGCTTGATTCAATTTCTCCCTTTCCTCAGATCCTCTGGGGTAGGAAAAAACTGGCTCGTTTGTGGGTTTGGATATACCCGAATAAGTCAAATCCATGGTCTACTCCTTTTATTTAAGCTTTCAAATAACGTTTCCAATTAAATAACAGACGATTATAAATAAAAAAATAATAACTTTTGTCAAGAATTTTCCGGAATCTTTGGTCTAAAAGCCCCATTTTTCAATATCTTTAAGCACAAACTCAATTCTTTTTCACACACTTTAAAGCTTTAAAAAGGAATGCAACGACTTGTTTTTGCAAAAGATATCCAAGAAAAATCTTAAATCTTATACCAAAAACAGTTGACTTTTTGGAGAAATCTTGTATTCTTAAATGAGAGAGATAAAGTTTTGTGATGGTAAACAGAAAATCCCCAGGAGGATAAAAGACTATGTTTCAAATAACCGCTAATACCGAAGTAGCAGCGATCACCTTAAATCTGGTTCCGGATCGCCCTGGAATCGGGGCTCAGGTTTTTGGAAGTTTGTGGACCCGGGGAATCAATGTTTTTCTGGTCTCCTCCACACCTTTGGCCGGAGGAAAAGCTAACATCACCCTTTCGGTTAACAAAAAGGACCTTCAGCCCGCTATCGTGACCTTGAAAAAGGTCCAGCACGACTTAGGCGCAGACAGTCTCTCTACCGATTTCGACGTTGCATTGATCTGTCTGGAATCACCGAACTTAGCCACCACCCCCGGGGTAGGCAAAAAGCTTTTTGAAGTTTTCTCAACTAACAAAATCAACGTGCATGCGGTATCCTCCTCAGGAACCTCACTTACCTGCATGATCATCGGAAAAGATGCCCCCAGAGCTGTTCAGCTTTTGAACAAGGAGTTCGAAATCGGGAAAAAGGAAAAATAGTTCAAAACAAAAACTACTCTGCTTGAATAAATATACAATATTATTTCTGAATACCACCAACCCAAAGAAAAATTAAAAAGATAGATTTTTAAGATAAAAAAAGCTGTCCAATCTTTTTACCTGAAACAAAAAGAGGCTTCCGAACATCTCGGAAGCCTCTTTTCACATTAAAACTTTTATCTCTTTCTAATCGGCGATGTGATCAAGTATGAAAACATATGAGCGGGCGTAATCCTTTATCACCTGGGTCTTTTTTGCAGCACCATGTCCTGCCTCGGTCTCCTCGTAATAGAGCACGTCCTTTCCTAAATTGTCAAGCACCCAGGAGAACCTGCGGGGATCGCTTCCCGGAACCCGGCGGTCATAGAATCCAGCAGTCACCAGAATCGGTCTTTTCACGTTCTCCGAGTACCAGATCGGGGAAAGCTCCCTGGTCAACTCGCTTCCGGTAGGACCCATCTCCCTTTCCCAGCCTTTCTGGAAAGTAACGTCAGCATGGGTATTGGTGTGATCTATGTCTGATACCCCGATCTCCGAAACAGCGCAGGCGAATTTATCCGGAGCCTTACCGCTCAGGTAATCCACCACGTATCCGCCATAGGAAGCACCCCAGATAGCAGTTTTCTCCGGTCTGGACCAGCCCTCTTCAAAAAGGTAATCCAGAGCTCTCTCGCAGTCCACCAGTGACTGTCCCCTTCTCTCTAAGTTATCAGCCTCCTCCCAGGCGGGACCGTAACCGGTTGAGCCTCTTACGTTGGGGAATAAAAGGATCAATTCCCTGCTCAGGGCAAAGGCTATGTTTCTCTGGAAATAGGGTCTTGACTGCCCAGGGGGACCGCCATGATAAACCACTGCAGCAGGATTGGAACCATCCTTTTGAGCATCGGAGGGGGTATACAGAAGTGCGGGGATATCCACTCCATCTGAGGATTTATAATTTATTACCTCAACGTTGACCTTGGAGAAATCGAATCCAAAGGAGGCTACTGAAGCGATTTTGGTCAGTTTCTGTTCTCCCAAATGGAACTTAAAACAGGAAGGGGGTGTTCGGGGAGAGGAGAAATCTAAAACGATATCGCCTTTATCGTTGCCCGAAATGCTGAACATCACCCCGATATCAAGCTGGGGACAGGGTACCAGATTACCATTTAAGTCAAAGGCTGCCAGCTTCGAATACCCATCTTGGTTGAGCATGGCAACCACGGTACCAATATCTTTGGCAAAGGTGTAGTCATCGGCTTCGATCTTGGGATCGTACAGAAGGTTTAACTTTTTAGGTTCCTTAAGGTCAACCACGGCAAACTTGGTGAACTCGTCTTTATCTGACAAGGCTGAGGTCAGGGTCACGACTCTTCCACCCTTGGTAAATCTCCCTCCGTAATAAAGACCCTTTTCAGTTAAATCCCAGCTCTTTTTGGTTTCAGGATCAATTATAAAAAGCTGGCTTTCGGAAAAGGAGAACCACCGGTTGCACAAAAGCTTGCCATCCTGGTAGTCTATCGGGCTGAAATATTCATCCTCGGTATAAAGGGTATCCAGCTTGCCGGTGGAGATGGTGTATTTCACCAAGCTCAGGGTCTTCATATCGTTGGATACCAGGAAGAACTCATCCTTGTTTTTAAATACAATCGACCTGTACATTATATTGGGATCCTCTAATAGCGGCTTCCATTTTCCATCCCGGTCAAAAAGGTGAACGTCGAATCTCTCAGATCCGTATTTCATCACCCCGACCACGACGAATTCACCTGAAGGGTAAACATCGAAGTAGCCGATGGAAAGCCCTATATCAGACCAGTTATTCGGGGTGATCTGCCGGGGCCATCCCATGGGCTTATCCAGATAGAATAGAGCAGCGGTCTCCCCGGTGATCCTCATCTGAAAATACATTCTCCCGGTCTCATCTATCTGAGGCTCGGTAACGTAATCGATGCTCATCAAAAAGCTCAAATCCTGAAAGGTCTTGTCCCAGTTTCTGGATTTTTCCAGGGTGGTTATGGTATGACTGTTACAGCTGTCGATATAAGCCAAAATCCTGGTAGTGTCCTCGGTTATCCAGGTATCCGCCTCCTTCAAAATATCTTCCACCCTATTCTGGGCAGAGGGCAGGGAAGCAAAACACAGAATGATAAAGAGGATAACCAAAACCCCGGCTTTTTTGAGTTTAAGCATAAAAGCTCCTCGGGTTAAAAGGTTTAACTGTTGAAATCAAAGACATAACCGATAATTAAAATAAAATAAATTTATTTTGTCAATAGTTAATATTGGGTGGGCTAAAATTTTCATCAAAAAATTCTGAAATATTTAACTTGACAATCGAGTTTTTAACTGTAATATGTTATATAATTATGGCTGAGTAGCCAAAAACGAGCTGGGGCTGTAGTTCAGCTGGGAGAACGTCTGACTGGCAGTCAGAAGGTCACGGGTTCGAGTCCCGTCAGCTCCACCAAAAATGTTTTTAGCTACAGAGAGAAATATTAGATTTTCTCAAAAGAATAGGAAGGGAAGCCAAAGATTTGAAACAAGAAGGATGTTTTTTTCGCAAGTAAAAAATATTAGTTGGCATTTGATTAATATTAAGTAGTCTGTACCGAGAAAATAGAATGGGGATGGCTGATTGAAATGACGGTTTCCCCCAGCCCCCCTCCGTCTTTCAATTGATGCTGTCCTCATTCTTTTTAGATCTCAAATTTGTAAAACCTAAATACTTCAAAAGAACAAAAAAACACTCAGAAGAAATCTTAAAAAATTATCTGTTTAATCTGTTGGGAAAAAAACAAATCTTTCTGATTATCACAAATCTATTTGCCCTGAACATAGGCAATAAAAATCCCGCCTTTGGAACCAGGCGGGATTATGAATCACAAACTAATAAGTTATCTATATTTTCATTTATAGTTCATACAATCATGCGGTTCTGGACCACCTTTGAAAAGATAATTCGCCAAAAAGATCACATCTAACAAATCGATGGTATGATCACCATTGGCATTAGCCCGGCAAATTGGACTTGAGGGTGGCTCACCCCCTTTGAGGATGAAATTTGCTAAGTGTATTACATCCGTTAGATTTATCAAACCATCGTTATTAATGTCTCCGCACAAAAACTCAACCGATATTGGTTCAATCCCTAAATCCTCCAATGCCTTGTGTAAAACCTGTGTCGCCTCCTCTTCCTCTATGAAGTACAAAGGAAAATCAAAGAAAACAAACTGGTAATCATCGCCCAGGTATCTGTAACCTACCGGTTTCCCTTGTCGTTCAGAAGTATCCTGATAGGAGTTGAAAGTATAGATTATATCCAATGGTAAAGTGGAGGTGTCTTTTGTCGTGAAATAGCCCACTCCAGGAAGCTTACCCTGAGGAAGCATCAAGAATTCTAACCAGTTCATATCCACCCTGGCACTATCCACTTCCAAATCAGGATAACCAGGAATATTACTGAAAGCACCTTTAAATTCTGCATTACCAATATAATATTGGGAAGGATGCCAATTTGGTAAACAAATCTCCTCCATCTTCAGATAATCGCAGGGAAACTGCGAAAGGTCTCCGTAGGTTTGACCTGAACAAAGGTCGAGCATCCCATACCAGTCATATGAACCATAGACACAAAAAAGTAAGATGGAATTGTTCCTTCCTGAAAAAATTAGCTTTCCTCCTGCATTAAGGTAATGCTCAAGCACGGTTATGGTACTATCCCGTTGAGTGCATATGTTTTCCGAATGCAGTATGATTACTGGAAAATGATTTAAATCCTTAAGATCTATCGGTAGATAATTATACTCGATACGGAAATAATCGTAACCAGAAAGCGCTCTCTGATAAAATGCATTAACGCTGTCATCGATATCCTGATAATGACATAACTCATTATCAGTTTTGTCTGCCAATCCTATCCCAAGATCAAAAGCCATGGGAAGGGCATATGCCGAGTCAGAGGGATAGCTCTCCAAACCCATGGTATCAAAAGCGGTTACCTGATAGTAATGGACAACTCCATTCTCTACTATATTATCAACATAGGTCGTATCCGTTTTAATCGAATCAACAAGCTGGAACAAACTATCATAAGACCCTATCCTGTAGATTTTATATCCCTGCAGATCGGGCTCCGAATTTTGATTCCACACAAGGCTCACCTGGCTTTTTTGCGCCTCTGCTTCCACTCCCACAGGTGGAGAAGGTCTCCCTGGTAAAATGGGTATCTCATTCGAGCGTGTTCCCTCCCGATCATCGTTATCCACGCAGGTGATGGTATAATAGTATATCTGCGAAGGGCTCAAGTGTACGTCTTCGTAAACTGTATCTGTCAGGATAACCGTGTTCAAAGGAGGGGAGGTTGTGTCCCCTGAGGTTGTACTCCGGTAAATATTATATCCTTTTAAGTTATAGTAACTCTTGGGGGACCATAAAAACCTGACAGCCAATTCGGATATCACCTCAACTCTGAAATTATAGGGAGGACCAGGAGGAGGCAAAGTGTACCCGCTCTGGTACACCTCCTCCGCTTTCAAAGCATTTTGTACCAGGTCAGAAAAATTCAAATTCTGATAATATACATCTGGATTATCAGGAAGATTCAATCTGTTAAGAGGATCTGTATGAAAACCATCCCCTGCTACAACTGCAACAACCACAAAAATCGAATCATCGGTAGGAATATCAAAAGGACCAAAGGATACAAGATACCGGGTGTCGTATCCCTCAACAAAATCTTCTGCAACCGACGGTGCGGTGGGTGGAAGCCAGCCGTCACTCGTATGATCCAGCGCACAATATATTTGATCATAGTCTGTCTCCTGATTCGATAAAACAAAATACTTTGACCTATCACCACCCGGAGTTCCTAATACATTGTCAGGAAAATACCCATTAGATCCATAAGGATTAATCGAATCCCAAATTGTTTGATTTGAATCCAGCCAGGGCCCCCAATCCTCTGGATAACCATCAGAATTTGATATCCACCAGTTGTAAGACAATTCTGGATTTGGATTAGAGCAATCGAGAAGTTTCAATCCTATCACTCCCGCCGGGCTTTTCTCAGTAAAAATTCCTGTATGTTTATCAGGTTGTCCATCGTTATCAGCAGCCCAGGCTATATTTACCTCAGTGGTCTCCCCTGGTGAGGTTTCAAACTCTTTCAGAAATCCAGTTAGGTCATCATGAGCACCTTCTTCCACCGAATATGGATCCTCATCAAGGTGCATTATATCAGTATCCATAAAAAATCCAACATAGCTCTGATGAATCGTGTCCGTACCAATATTCTTTAACCAGTATTCCAAAATAACGAAGTCATCATAGGGCGGACTTTCCCACGAATATGAATGCTGGATTATCTCCAAACCCAATGGCATATGAGGTCTTCCGTCAAAATCCTGTTCAACCGGCGTCTGGGTTAAAGGAGGCGGAACTGCAGTATCATAATAAACAGAAATACATTCCTGGTCACCATAAGGACCTTCACTTTCAAAAATGTTCCCACCACTTCCAGCTTCAGGAGCCATCTCCCGTATCAAGAACCAACCATCGCACCCAACCGTCACCAGAGTTTCCTGATTGACTATTCCGCCTATCCAGATACTTCCCATAAAGAGATACTCCAACTCAGAGCCTGAAGGAAACTCAAAGGACTCAGCATTGTACCAGATATCATCAGGATGATCACAGAACAAACACCCAGGAGTTTCGAAAAAATCCCTTATTTGGCTTCCTGAAAATCCCCAGTTGGTTAAACAGAAATTCCCATTCCATCTCCGCTGAACCCTCTGCTGAGCCTCCACCTCGCTATTGGATATCTTTTGCAATTTATCAGGATTAAGATCCCTCGAACAAAGATCAGGGGATTGCAGAAAAACAAAAAAAGCCAAAAACAGACCAAATAAAAAACATTTTTTCATCTTAGCCTCCATATAAGAAAACAAATCCAATAAAACCCCAATCACTAAATTTTTGTTCTTAATTAAATTTACAAAAGTTATGTCTTTTAGTCAAGGGAAAACGTGAAAATATCAATCTATCTGAGTTTTAGCCCAAAAAAACCTTGACTTTTTTATCACTTGATATATAATATTTGAATAAATTTTTGATTTACACAATTATTTATTGCATTATCACAGGCTTTTAAAGTGCAGAAGAAGGAGGAAGATAAGTATCAGCAATACAAGCAGATAGGACTTTTAACCACCATACCGTTTTTACTTCTCGCTGGTCCTACTGTTGGGTGGCTTATCGGCAGTTTTCTGGACAAAAAATTCGGGACAGAACCATATCTGATGTATCTTTTTATTATATTAGGATTTATTGCAAGTGGGAAGCAAGTATATAATATCATCATGAGAGCAAGTAAGGATAATAACAAATAATATATGTAGGTTTTCGATGGGCATAGAATTCATAAACAGAGTAGTAAAAACCTCATTAATAGTCTCAGTAATAGCCTTTGTCTTTATAACTTTCTATTACAATTTTAAGTTTGGCTCAGGCATATTAGTTGGAACTGGTTGGAGCTGTCTTAATCTTTATTTTCTTGCGAATCTAATAAAAGAGGCTTTAAATCCCCAAAAGCCAAAAAAAACAAAAATTACCCTTATCATCTTAGTTAAGTTCCCTTTGCTATATTTTCTGGGTTATCTGATTCTAAGATTGAACTACTTCCCAGTGTTGAGTCTTTTAGCGGGATTCACTTTGATCTTTTTGGTGATATTTCTGAAAGCCTTGGGAAAATGGTTTCTATCCCTCTCCTCTGAAAACAAGTCAGCTTTAGGGAGCGTGGAAAGAAAATCCAAAGGTTAAACAGACTATGATTTCAAAACTATGTTTTTTGATACTATCTGCAGTTCAACACACTAAAGGGCAGGCCCATTCTTCAGGTCATCCGGAGCTTCCCAATTTCATTACCCTCCTTTATCAGAAATACGGGGAAAAGGCATTTGTTCAATTTTTGCACACCTGGGAGAATCTAATCTTTTCCCTTCTGGTTGTTGCCTTTCTGGGGACAATAGCTTATCTGGCTTCCAGAAAAAGCACCTTGATTCCCGGGAGTCTGCAGAATTTCGTTGAACTCTGTGTTGAAAAACTCGATAATTTCGTCTGCGGTATTTTGGGACCAAGGGGCAGGAGGTTCACTCCTTTTTTAGGTACCCTGTTTGTCTACATTCTCTGTATGAACGTTTTGGGTCTTCTTCCCATTATGAAATCACCCACCTCCAGCATTAACACCACCGCAGCTTTAGCCATATGCGTTTTTCTCTACGTGCAGTACACCGGAATAAGATCTCTGGGATTTTTGGGCTACCTCTCACATCTGGCGGGAGAGCCCAGGGATTTTGTGGGCTGGGTTCTGATCCCTTTG
>Ga0111201_1055_pt1 | contig 13849 bp, 14 predicted proteins | sample DeeMarSWOR324_28_FD_80375 | JGI IMG/M metagenome (GOLD analysis project Ga0111201, IMG submission 80375) | candidate division Zixibacteria bacterium SM23_73_2 | reverse complement strand
ATCATCGTTATCGCCGCCGTTAACGTGGTCTTGCCATGATCCACATGCCCTATCGTCCCTATGTTCACATGGGGCTTGCTCCGCACAAATTTCGCCTTGGCCATTTTATTTACCTCCCTCTTTTTCCTTCTTTTCTTCTAAAAACTCTCATTTTCATAACTAATATTTCCACTTCTAAATCAGTTTAATCTTATCTCAATGTAACAGATCTGAACTATTAAATCATTTCTTAAACTTATGCTTGATAATTTATATCTGCAATTTCCTTCTACTTATTTATTGTTCAAAGCCCATGACCGGGATTGAACCGGTGACCTTCCTACGGATGCTCTACCTGATTAGATTTTTCAATAATCTGTAATTTCTCCTTGATACCTTCTTTACTTTTCAACATCCTTTCTCTTTTAACAGCTTCACCTCTATTTGAAAAAGCTTCAGAGTACATTATTTCCCACGGTTGAAACCGACTAGTCCATCTTTTCTTTTTACTATTGTGTTCTTCTAATCTCTTTTTAAGGTTCTGAGTTGATCCTATATAATATCTGTCCTCTGTTCTACTCTTTAAAATGTAAACCCAAAAAGGCATCCTTGATTTCTTACAGCCCATGACCGGGGTTGAACCGGTGACCTCATCCTTACCAAGGATGTGCTCTACCGACTGAGCTACATGGGCAAAATAATATACCTAATCAAATTAGGTAAAACAATATAATACGAAATCAATTTCATTTGTCAAGTAAAAAATCTTTTATTTTCGTTTCCGGTAAATTTATATCCACATTATCATTTTCCAACCTAACGATCCTTCCTGGTGTTCCAACAACAGTACTGTTATCTGGAACATCCTTCATCAGAATGAAAGTATTGGCTCCGATCCTCACGTTGTTCCCAACCTTTACTGGACCTAAAAGTATGGCTCCGGTCCCAATCATCACCTTATCACCTATGGTGGGGTGTCTTTTACCCCGATGTTTGCCCGTTCCACCCAGAGTCACGTTATGAAATAAAACGCAGTTATCCCCAATTTCAGTTGTCTCTCCAATCACCACACCCATTCCGTGATCGATAAAAAATCCCTTTCCGATCTTTGCTCCGGGATGAATCTCTATTCCGGTCAAAAATCTCGATATCTGTGAAATCACCCTGGGGATGAATGGAATTTTTAAATTCCACAAAAGATGAGTGAATCGATGTAGAATAATCGCTTGAAATCCTGGATATAGCAAAAACTCGACGTTTCGAACTGCTGGATCGTTTCTGTAAATAGCTTTTATGTCTTCAATTAAAGTATTAAACATTTTATTACTCAAAAACTAATTTACTTCTTCTTTATTCTTAAAAAGCTTGGTGCTCAAGTACCTCTCAGCCAGATCGGGAATTATCACCACAACAACTTTACCTCTGCCTGCCCTTTTTGCAATCTCTGTTGCCACAAAAACATTTGCACCAGCAGAAATCCCAGCCAGAATCCCTTCATTTTTCGCTAATTTTTTTGAAATCTCAAAGGCATCTTCGTCAGGTACGCTGAAAATCTCATCAACCATATCTGGATTATAAACATCAGGCAAAAATCCCGCGCCTATCCCTTGGATTTCGTGTTTGCCCGGCTTTCCTCCAGAGAGAACAGGAGATTTTTTTGGCTCCACCGCAATGATTTTACAACCATATTTATCCTTAAGAACCTCACCTGCACCGGTTAGAGTCCCCCCTGTTCCAACACCAGCTATAAAATAATCCAGGTTCAGATCGCCCAGATCCTCCATTATCTCCTCTGCTGTGGTCCTTCGGTGGATCTCCGGATTAGCAGGATTTTTGAATTGATTAGGTTGAAAATAACCAAAATCCTCGACCAGCTCCCTAGCCTTATCCACCGCACCCTTCATCCCTTTCGATTCCTCAGTCAAGACGATCTCTGCGCCCAGAAACTTCAAAAGTGCTCTTCTTTCCAAGCTCATTGTTTCCGGCATAGTCAAAACGCATTTATATCCTTTTACTGCCGATACCATCGCCAGGGCGATCCCGGTGTTACCCGAGGTAGGCTCCACAACAGTCATTCCCGACTTCAACCATCCATCCCTTTCCGCAGCTTCGATCATGGAACATCCAACCCGATCCTTAACCGAGCCACAGGGATTAAAGAACTCGAGCTTAGCTAAAAGCATGGCACCGTCTTTTCCAACTAATTTGTTAATTTTCACCAATGGTGTTTTCCCTATAGTTTCCAGAATGTTATTGAAAATCATAATGATTTATAAGTTCTAGCTCTGGCAAGAGGTTTCACCACGAGAAAAAATTCCCATAATAAAAAAGCAAGACTTTAGAGTTATTTCTGTAAAATCTTTGCTCACAAAAACAGTTTACTTTTTTAATACAAACTCAGATTAAAATTAGCATCTGGAAACTATCGAGGCAAAAATCTTCTATAAGAATCTTATCGAACAAAAAGGAAATTTCTAAACCCTTAATAGAAAGAAATTTAAGAAAAGAAAAAAGGCGAAAAACTCTAAATTTCGCAAATTTTTATATCTTAATATTTCCTTTACGATTTATATAAAAAAAATCACCACCTTAGATAAAAAAAATAGTTAAAAATTTCTATTTTTCATCAAAGCTAAAATTCGAATTTTTATACGCTTACAAAGAATTTTTGTTTGTTTGATGGGAAATTATTTTTGAGTATTTGAAAATAAATTCAAAAGGAAAATTCTTAATCCTAAGAAAATTAGCTTATTTAAAAAATCAGCCGGAAAAGTAATAACGAAAATCTCAAATTCAAGTTAAACTATCAACCATCAACTATATACCAACCACTGAAATTTTGTCTTTTTGACAAAATTTCAAAGCGGGAGACGGGACTCGAACCCGCGACCAACAGCTTGGAAGGCTGTGACTCTAGCCAACTGAGTTACTCCCGCATGAAAGCAGTTTAAGAGTTTAAAGTTTATAAGTCTACAATCATTTAAGTTTACAAGTTTATTAGTTTAATAGTTTATAAGTTTAACAATTTTATCTTTAAACTCTCTAAACTTTTAAACTTCTAAACCTTCTTAATCCTAAACCTTCTAAACTTTTTAAACTTTCTAAACTTTCTAAACTTTCTTCCTGGAGGGGGGAGGATTCGAACCTCCGAAGGCTTCGCCGACAGATTTACAGTCTGTTCCCTTTGGCCACTTGGGTACCCCTCCAAGTTCAGTTTAATAGTTTATTTGTTTAAAAGTTTATTGGTCATTTCTTTAAAGAGTTAATCAGGCCTACTAAAAGTGTTAAAACCTCCTTAGATTTTAAAATCAGTTCATTATATTCCGATATGCTTAAGTATTTCTGTCTTAAAGCAATCTCCAAGTAGGTTACGGTTTCGCCAAGAGAACCTTTGGCTACATACAGAAACTGAACAAATTCCTTTTTCGATCTCCTGAAACTTCCTTCCGCAATATTAGCTGAAATCGAGTTAGCGCATCTTAAAAGCTGAGGTACCAAAACAAAAGATTCTTTTCTTGGAAAACCTCTGACAGCTTTATATACCTCCTCTGCTAAATCAACTGCTTTTTGCCAGACAACTAATTTTTTAAAGCCAAACTCCCTTTCTTTTGCTTTTTCCAACTTCTAAACCCTTAAACTTTATAAACTCCTAAACTGCCTTTGCCAAGCCGATGAGAGGATTCGAACCTCTGACCTAGTGATTACAAATCACTTGCTCTACCACTGAGCTACATCGGCGAAAAGTCGAATTACAATGTCAAAGAACGTTAGTATCAATACGAAAAAATATACCCAAAACTTTCTTTGTCAATATAAATATTCAATTGAAAACTAAAGTAAAACGAAATCTAACCACCTTTTAATTGATCCTATGAAATTTTGAATTTTAATCTCATCTTTGAACTTTCACATGCGAAGAACCTAAAGCTTCTTTTTAACCTTGGGTCCCTCTGGCGTATCCTCGATTGTCATCCCCAGCTTCTCAATCTCTAATCTGATCTTATCCGCTTTATCCCAGTCTTTTTCCTTCCTTGCCTGTTCCCTCTGCTCAACTAATTCTTTTAACTTCTCATCTAAAACCAGCTTCTCTTTTTCCAGAACACCCAAAACCTTATCAAAACTTCTCATCTGTTTTTCTACTTTTAAGGCATCGCTTTTAGAAATCTTTTCATCATCGATCAATTTATTAACGTCCCTAACCAGATCAAATATAACCCCCAATCCCTCTGAGATATTCAGGTCGTCATTTAAAGCATCTTCAAATTTACTTTTTGCCTTTTGCAATAAATTAAAAACTTCAGGATTGTCTTTTTCTCCTTTTACCGTTTTGAGATTATCAAGAAAATCAAAAAGCCTCTGTATCGCATTTTTAGCCGCTTCCAGTCCCTGAAAGGTGAAATTCAACTGCTGCCGATAATGGGTGGACAGAAGAACATATCTGACCATTTTGGGATTGTATCCCTTTTCAAGGATATCTCTTAAGGTGTAAATGTTGCCTAAAGACTTGGACATCTTCTTTCCTTCAACAATCAGATGCAGGGAGTGAAGCCAATAGTTGACGAATTTTTTACCGGTTGCCGATTCCGACTGTGCGATCTCGTTCTCGTGATGGGGAAACATATTATCTATTCCACCGGTGTGAATGTCGAAATGCTCGCCCAAATATTTCATGCTCATGGCTGAGCATTCGATATGCCATCCCGGTCTTCCTTTGCCAATCTCGGTTTCCCAGAAAACGTCTCCATCCTTTTGGTCCCATCCCTTCCACAAGGCAAAATCCGATGCTTCTTCCTTCTCGTATTCGTCTGATGCAACCCTTGCTCCAACTTTCAGATTCTCAAGCCTCATCTTGGAAAGCTTACCATAATCTTTAAAGCTTGAGAGTTTAAAATAGATGTCTCCATTGGAGCGATAAGCAAAACCTTTATCCAGAAGTTTTTTAACCAGATCGACCATCTCCTTTATGTGAGTAGTAGCCTCAGGGTAAAACTCGGCTCTCTCTATGTTCAATGCATCCAGATCCTCGAAAAAAGCATCTTTAAACTCCTTTGTATACTCGGATATGGAGATCTTTTTGGCGCGGGAGCCAGCAATGGTCTTATCATCCACATCGGTTATGTTCATCACCTGGGTCACTTTAAATCCTTTATATTCCAGGTATCTCCTCAAAAGGTCCTCGAACATATAGGTTCTGAAGTTTCCGATGTGGGCATAATCGTAAATAGTAGGACCGCAGGTGTACATACCAACTTTACCAGGTACGATCGGAGCGAATTCTTCTTTTTCTCTTGTAAGCGTGTTAAAAAATCTCAAAGCCATCTTTTTCTCCTTCAGATTTCAAAAAACCTCAAGACCTCGTCTTTAAGCTGATTTAAATTATCTATTTTCCCATCTGGAACAACCTGTTTGGAATAATCCCTTCCCTCTTTAAAGAAAAGAATAGCAAAAAGCCCAACTTTTTGTGCACCTCCAATATCCTCCACCAATTTGTCCCCGACAAAAATCGATTGTTTTGGACTAACATTCAATTCTCTAAGACATAGTTCAAAGATCCTTGGATGGGGTTTTTTGTTTCCAACGCTTGACGAAAACAGATGCACATCAAGATACGGTAATATCCCGAACCTTTTTAACTCATTCAAGTGAAACCTTTCGGGAAATATGGTATTGGATACCAGCCCAATCTTTGTCTTTCTATATTTAAAGAACTTTAAAACGTCCAAAGCTCCATCAACTATTGTCAGCTGCTCGGCAACCGGCTTGTAATAAGCATCGAGAAACTCAGAATAGAGTCCATCGGTGACTTCGATATCATATCTTTTAAAAAATGATGCCATCATCTCTTCAAATTTAATCTCCTCCAGTCTTTTTTCTGAATTCTCAAAAGCTTTTTTGAACTCGGATTCAAGCAAAAAAAACCATTCTTTATAATCTATTTTAATTAACTCTCTTTTACTCAGAAACTGATAACCATTTTGAGCGCACAGCTTATCCAGAACCTCCCACGAGGAGTTCTCGAACTCGATCAGCGTGCTCCCCATATCGAAGATCACAGCATTCAATTTTCGTTTTTTCATCTTTTTTTGCTGTTCAAAGCTAAATTTACTATTTTATCTACAAGTTCCGGAAAATCAATACCGATCTCTTTTGCAGCTTTGGGTACCAAACTTGTTGCGGTCATCCCCGGTAAGGAATTAACCTCCAGACAAAAGAATTTTTCATCCTCAGAATACCTGAAATCAACCCTGGCATAATCCTGACAACCCAGGGCTTTAAAAGCTTTTTGTCCGATTTGTTGAATCTCCTTTGTCTTTTCATAAGAAAGCTCTGCCGGGCAAACGTAACGGCTTTTCCCGTGAGTATATTTACACTCATAGTCATACACTCCATGCTCGGGAATTATCTCCACCACCGGAAGGGGCTCTTCACTTAATATGCCCACGGTCAGCTCCCTTCCCCGAATATATTCCTCAACTAAGATTGTATCGGTAAATTCCTTTGCTTTGTCAAAAGCCTTCATCAGATCTTTTTTATCCTCCACCAGTGAAAATCCCACAGTTGAGCCCTGATCATTGGGCTTGACCACGCATGGAAAACCCAGTTTTCTTTCAATCTCTTTTTCTATTTCAGCTCTATCGGTAAGATTTTCGGATTCCAAAAGCAGCCATTTTGGAGTTAAGATACCCTCGCGCTCGAAGATTTTTTTTGACATATCCTTGTTCATTGCCAGAGCGGAAGCGAGCATCCCCGAGCCGGTATATGGTTTTCCAGCCATATCCAAAAGGGCTTGAATGGTTCCGTCTTCGCCCTGCCCACCGTGCAGAGCCAGGAACACAACATCGGTATCTTTTAAATTAGAGGATTCAATCGCTTTTAAAGTTAACTCTTTTTTCATCTTCTCAAGGGATTTAAAGTCGGGTGGTTCTTCTTTAATCCCATCAGGTAAAAATTTAGCTGACGATGACAAAAGCTTTTTCCCCTTTGCAGCATCAACAGGTATAACCTGATGACCCTTTTTTCTCAAAGCCTCAACTATAGCCTCTCCGCTTGACAGGGAGACATCCCTTTCAAAAGAGGTTCCTCCCATTAATACCAGAACTTTCAAGTCCTCTCCTCTAAGTTTTATTTTGTGTGTTTTTGGACTTCTTTCTGATCCATAAGAATAAAGCTGCGACAAAAAAAACAATAACTAAAGCTAAAACCGCTCTGTTGTATACTACGAAGGTTTTGTACAAAGCTTGCCAGTTTTGTTGAAGTTTAGCTGCCAGAAATATCAAAAGCCCGTTCCATAAAGCTATGCTTATCGAACTGTAGACGATCATCTTTTTAACTTTTACGTTTCCCAGCCCCGCGGAAAGCGCTACCCCCGATCTTATTCCAGTTAAAAATCTTGAGGCTAAAATAACCTCCTCACCATATTTCTTAAACCAGACTTCGATTTTAGCCAAATTGGACTGATTTAATATCTTTCCATTTTTGAAAAATCCCCTTCCCTTCCTCTGGCCTAAAAAATATAAAATCATAGCTCCGGTCAGGCATCCCAAAAGGGAGATCAAAAAAACCCCTAAAAAGCTTAATTTTTCAGCAGAAGCCAAATACCCGCCAACCAGGATCACCGTATCCCCGGGATAGGGAGGAAAAATGTTTTCCAGCACGTTGCTGAAAAACAAAAAAAAATAAAACCAGAACGCACCGTAAACAGCGATTATATTCGAAAGGTCCTCAGCCCTGGTAAGTAAGAAATCAGCCATTTAAATTCCTTTAATCTCCACCAAAACCACAGCAAAAGCAGTCATCCCCTCACCTCTTCCAGCAAAACCCAATCCCTCGGTGGTGGTGGATTTTACCGATACCTGTTGGATATTTATGTTCAAAGCTTCTGAGATGTTTTTTCTCATTTTCTCTATATAATCTTTTAGCTTGGGCTTCTCAGCCACAATTGTGGAATCGATAGAAAGAATTTTTGCATTTTTATCTTTTAACTTTTCATTTATCATCTTCAAAAGCTTCAAGCTGGATATACCCTTATATTTTTCGTCCGTATCTGGAAAATGTTTTCCCAGATCCCCTAAGGCCAAAGAGCCCAGCAAAGCATCTCCAACAGCATGACACAGAACGTCCGCATCGGAGAATCCCAGAAGCCCCTTATCATATGGGATCTTTACCCCACCTAAAAACAGATCCCTCCCCTCAACCAACCTGTGAACATCGTATCCAAATCCGATTTTTAGCATCTTTCCCTCTCTACGAAAAATACTCTCGAACTTTTCGAAATTTACATTTATTTACTTTAGAAACAATTATCTTAAACAATCAGTTATCTCAATTAAGGAAGAGGACTTCGATATTGGTAAAATTGTTATACTCAATTTTTCAAAATTATAGGCAAAAAATGTTAATTTTTAAGAATGATATAATAACATCAATCCACATACAAAAACTTCGATTCTTTGCGATTCCCAATTTTTATATCGCAAATGTATATACCCTTTTTTACCTTTTCACCATCATTATTTACGCAGTGCCAAGCCATACTATGTTCACCTGCACCATACCAAGCTTCATGAGTCCACACAGTATAGCCGGTAGCATTCTTGATTTCAAATTTTACACTACCTGCCTCAGGTAATGCAAAACATATATCAATCCCTTTATCATTTGATACCGGATTCTGACAACTAAAGATTATTAATATCAACAAAAATGAGAAAAATATGCTTGAAATATTTTTTTCCATTTCTTGTCTCCTTAAAAAGTCATACCTACTTTACTTAAAATGTACCATCCTCCAACATTACCAAAATTCCCGATCTCCGGATCTCCCATAATCGTATAGTCAACTTTTCCTTCTATTTTAAAAACAAGAAAATCCCCAAAAAACCATTTCATCCCTACCAAACCAGCTAAACCTACACCTTGATCCCATTGTTTCTGTTTAGATTCTTTCGATTCAATAAGCTCACCAAATTCATCATATATATTGATAACAGTTGGAACGGTCACTTTGGCATAATAGTATCCTAATCCTGTACCCACATAAAGATTTTCATTTACAGTTAGAGGTTTCCATAACACAATTGGTACAACAGAGTACATTTGAAATCTTGCAGGATATTTTGACTTCTTCAAATTTGTGTACGTTAAATCAGCTCCTATTCCTATCTTTTCCGTAATATTATAGCTCATACCACCACCGTACCTGAAATCGCTTCCATAATATTGTCTAAAACTTTCTCTCAGAGGAGAAAAATATCCAATATTCAAATTGATTTCGAATCTCCGTGTTTGATTTGATATGTCTTTTAACTCTTGACAATAAGTAATGGGTATAAACAGAAAAAAATATAACAATAGAAAAACACAACACAAAAACATTTTTTTAACACACATAAAACCTCCTTCCTTTTATTTTTTTGAACTTTTCAATATCTCTTCCGCAAATATTAAATCCTTTTTTGTGGTAATCTTGATATTGTCATAATCACCTTCTAAAACCTTAACCTCAACTCCCAGCCTCTCGACCAAGGAGGAGGAATCGGTGCCTGAAAATCCATCCTCTTCTGCTTTTTTGTAAGCACCCACAAGTAGTATATAATCAAATGTCTGTGGAGTCTGAATGCTCCATAATTTTTCCCTATTCAAAGTAGTGATAACAGATAGATTCTCAACTCTCTTCACCGTCTCTTTAACAGGAACCGCTAGTATCACAGCCTTACATTCCTTGCATAATCTAATGGATTCTTTTATCTTGGACACTTTTACCAGAGGTCTCACCCCATCGTGAACTACAACAAAAGACGTATTGGCTGGGATGGCTAAAAGGCCTTTATACACTGAATTCTGACGCTTCTCTCCTCCGGGGATTATCTTATTCAATTTCTTGAAATGGAATTTATTCACCATCTCCTGACTAAAACTCAAAAAATCCTCTGGCACCACCAAACAGATCTCATCCACAGAATCGCAAAGCTCGAATTTCTCCAGAGTGTAAACCACAACCGGTTTTCCCGCAATCTCGGTAAACTGCTTGGGAAGCTTACCTTCGATCCTTGTCCCCTTCCCCCCTGCAACGATTACAGCAACCGTTTTCATCTTCTCACTGATAAATCAATATATCATTTATTCAATCCGCTAAATCCTCTAACTCATCCGTTACATCTGTTTAATCCGTTGGGAACTCCTTTCAATCCGCTGAAAATCTTCTATTCTATCCGTTTAATCCGTTCATTCCGTTGACCACTCCGTTCAATCTGTTCCATCCGTTGACCACTCCGTTCAATTCGTTTAATCCGCTGAATATTCCGCTCAATCCGTTGACCAATCCGCTGACTAAATTAAAAACATCGCATCCCCATAACTGTAAAATCTGTATCTTTTTCCAATGGCCACTTTATAAGTATTTAAAATCATATCCCTGGATGAAAATGCTGAAACCAATAGAATTAAAGTCGATTTGGGTAAATGAAAATTGGTGACTATGGCATCAACTAACTTGTACTTATAAGGGGGATAGATGAACATATCGGTCCATCCTACTTTGGATTGCAGAAAACCATCGTCACCTGCTGCAGTCTCCAATGCTCTCACCGTTGAGGTTCCAACGGCTATTACTCTTTTCCCTTCTGATTTAATCCGGTTAATCTTTTCTGCAGAATCTTTTTCTATCCTGAAATACTCAGGCTCCATCCTGTGCTTTTGTGGCTCATCCACCTTGATCGGCCTGAAGGTTCCCAATCCCACGTGAAGAACTAAAGGTATGATCGATACTCCTCTTTCTTTAATTTTTTTCAAAAGGTCCTCGGTGAAATGAAATCCCGCGGTTGGACCAGCAACAGCACCCCTTTCTTTAGCATAAACCGTCTGGTAATTCTCCTTATCCTTCTGCTCCGGCTCCCTTTTGATATAGGGTGGCAGAGGAACAACTCCTATTCTGTCAATTATATCAAAGAAATCACCCTGATAAAAAAATCTCGCCACCCTTCCGCCAGAGGGAGCGTGATTCAGAATCTGGCAGTTTAATTTGCCTTGATTGAAAACAATTCTTCTTCCGATTTTAGCTTTCCTTCCAGGCTTAACCAAAACCTCCCACTCATCGTCTTTGACTTTTCTCAAAAGCAAAATCTCAATCTTTGATGATGTTTCATCCAGATTGCCAAAAAGCCGGGCTGGAAATATCTTGGTCTGGTTTATGACCAGCCCATCCCCGGGTTCTAAGTAATCTATGATCTGATAGAAAATCTTATGTTCTATCTCACCGGTATCCTTATGCAGAACCAAAAGCTTGGAATGATCTCTTTTATCCAGAGGATACTGGGCGATCAAATCCGGAGGTAAGTGGAAATCGTAATCAGCAACTTTCATCTCTTCTAATAAATGCAGCCGCAGGCTTCAGCCTGCGTATTTCTTATACCAGTAAAATATTCAAGTGGGATTAATTCCCACTAATATATACCAAAACAGAGCGGGGAATTTATCCCAGTCTACATATCTTCTATACCTGACCTACTTTTTAAAAATTCCAAAGAATATAAAAATCAAAGACAACACAATGCTAATAAGAATACAGGTTGTCAAGGGAAAATATAAATCGAAGTTTTTTTTATGGATGTGAATATTACCCGGCAGCTTTCCCAAAAAGGGTATCTTCCCTACGAATAAAAGGAAGATCCCTGAAATGAAAATTATCCCTCCCACTAGAATTAAAAGCTTTCCTAAATTGATAAACATGACAGAACTTTTTCAAATCGCATTAATCCTTTTTCTTCTTCTGGTATCTATCCCTTTCGCTAAACACACATCCGCAGTATTTTTGACGGTAGATGTTGTGTTCCTTGGCAAAGTTTTTCCCCTCGTAAAATCCCGGCCTGAAATCCTCATAAAAAAATTCGATCCCCATTTCCTTTCCAGCCCTCTCACCGATCTGGTTTATCAAAGAATGGTCCTGATAGGGGCTGACCAGAAGTGTGGTGGTGAACCTGTCGAATCCTTCCTTTTTAGCCCTCTCCGCAGCTCTGAAAAGCCTCAACTGGTAACAATGCTCGCACCTTTTATCCAGATCATCCATCACCCTCTTCAAATATTTTTCCAGCTCGTAGGAATCCTCGTATATCACCGGTAAATCCACTACCCTCTCCAGATAGCTTAAACCCTCCATCCGATTACGGTATTCGGTGAAGGGATGGACATTGGGATTATACCAGAATCCGGTTACCTCGAAACCTTTCTCCTTCAATCTTTTCAAAGGGAAGACCGCACATTGAGCACAGCAACAGTGCAGAAGTATTCTCATAATAGCCTCTTCTGAATGTCCTGATCGTATTCAACTCCCAGATGTTTGTAAGCGTAAGGTGTTGCTGCTCTTCCCCTGGGGGTGCGATCGATAAAACCCTCCTGTATCAGATAGGGCTCGTAAACCTCCTCTATGGTCTCCCCCTCCTCTCCCACTGCTACTGCCAGGGAGCTGATACCCACCGGACCGCCGTTGAATTTGAAGATTATGGTTTTTAGAATTCTTTTGTCCATCTCATCCAGACCTATCTCGTCCACATCCAGCAGCCTCATAGCATTCACAGCCACCGATTTTTCGATTTTGCCTTTTGCTTTAACCTCGGCAAAATCCCTCACCCTTCTCAAAAGTCGGTTTGCCACTCTGGGAGTTCCCCGGGACCTCTTAGCGATCTCCTGTGCACCTTCGGGGTTTATCTCTATATCCAGTATCTTGGCCGATCTTTTAATTATCTTTTCCAGATCAGAAGAATTATAAAAGTCCAATCTTCCGGTAACTCCGAACCTCTCCCTTAAAGGCGAGGTTAAAAGACCTGCCCTGGTTGTGGCTCCTATAAGGGTGAAGGGTTTTAGATTCAGTTTCACCGAACGGGCAGAAGGTCCCTTGTCGATCATTATATCTATGGAGAAATCCTCCATAGCCTGATACAGATATTCCTCCACCACATGGTTAAGGCGGTGGATCTCGTCGATGAACAAAACCTCCCTATCTTTAAGATTGGTGAGAATCCCTGCCAGGTCTGCCGGACGCTCCAGAACAGGTCCTGAGGTGGATTTGATCTGAACCCCCAATTCCCTTGCAATGATGTAAGCCAGGGTGGTTTTACCCAGACCGGGAGGTCCGTAAAAAAGAACGTGATCCAGTGCCTCACCTCTTTTCATCGCTGCCTGGATGAAAATCCTTATGTTATCCTTGACCTTTTTCTGACCAACGAACTCATCCAGACAGACCGGTCTTAAGGTCAAATCGAATTCAACCTCATCCGAAAAGCGGTTAGGTGTGGTCAATCTTTTTTTCATAAGCATCTCTTTACTTAGAGCTTTTGAGTGCTTGTTTTATAAGCTCCTCCAGACCAAGCTTTTTCCGAGAATCCTCAATAACGCTTTCGACCGCCTGTTTAGCCTGATATCTGGTAAGACCCAGGGAGATCAAAGCACCTATCGCCTGTTCAGCCAGATCGGGCTTTGCCTTTCCCCTGGATGCAATACCTTTTTCGATTACGTATGTTTGGTCTATCTTGTCCTTCAGCTCAACGATTAACCTTCTGCCAGTCTTTTTGCCTATTCCGGAGATCACGGTCAAGGAATCCAGCTGTTCTAAAGAGATAAACCGCATGAAATCATCCGGGGTTATACAGGATAAGATACCCAGAGCTATCTTCGGTCCGATCCCTGAAACTGACAGAAGCAATTCAAATAGATTTTTCTCCTCCGAGGTTGCGAACCCAAATAACTTGAAGGCATCCTCCCTCACGTATTGATAGGTTAAGACCTTGACCCGGGAGCCGTTTTCACCCAACCTCTCATAGGTGGATAATGGAATCTGGAGATGATACCCCACCCCCCCCACATCCAGAACCAGCTG
>Ga0111201_1052_pt1 | contig 14812 bp, 9 predicted proteins | sample DeeMarSWOR324_28_FD_80375 | JGI IMG/M metagenome (GOLD analysis project Ga0111201, IMG submission 80375) | candidate division Zixibacteria bacterium SM23_73_2 | reverse complement strand
TGTCTCATTTTTGTGCATGACACCAGCACCGGCTGTCAATACCATCCTGGTGGAGAGATAGAGTGGGCTTGCTGGGACATTGTCAGAGTAGCTACCTGGAACGATCCTCAGCAGATTGATACCATGAGTGGTTGCGGATATCCGATCTATCCCTTAGAGGTACAGGGAGCGGAGATACTCCTTTATTTCCCTGATACCAGCACCGTGGTTTATCAGATGGCTCTGTTGGATTACTACTGGGATCACTGCTCTCCTTTCCCCTATTATCCGGAGATAGTTCTTACCGATACCATAGTAGTTGAGCAGCCATCAGGGTTGGTCTATCTGGGTGCTTACTTTGATCCACCGGTTTGCGTTTACGACCGTTTCTTCGCTGCTTTCTATCTTTTGAACAGCAACGACTTTCTGGATCCAGATTACTGCCCGGATGCTCGCTATCAGTGGCAGCCCTCAGCCATCTTTGACTATGCCGGTTGGTGCGAGAGGACCTACTGGGATCCTTATGAACCCAGCTACTGGTATGATGCGGTATGCGAGCTTCCTGAATATGGAATGGGCTGGCCCGGTGTTGTCAGGGTGAGAGCCTGGGGCGCCACTGCTGACGAAAACACCTGCCCGGATTCGTTCTTCGTGTGGCAGAAGGAAGGCTTCTATGAGGAGGATACCCTGGGCAACGTGATAGCCTATGCTCCTAGCGGAGTTCCTGATTTTGACCAGAAGTTCAAGGAAAGGGTACATCCGACCATCGATGCACCCTGGGACGGCCCCACTGCTTTGGCCAACTGCCTGTGGTGGATGGCAGCTGCTGGAATGCTTGATCCTTTCTGGCAGATATACTGCAGTTACGTGGGTCCGGATCCCTGGATGCCTGAAAATCCTCCGTGCCTGATCAACCTTTTGGCCAGCTACATGGAATTCGGGGACTGCGGTGTTACTCCTGAGCAGATGAACGAGGGTCTTGAGGCTCTCAAGACTGATCTTGTTCTGTGGTTTACCCACGAGGAGATCGATGCCCCTACCTGGGAGCAGATCGAGTACAACATCAGGATCTCCCAGAACGTTGTGCTCCTTTTAGGTTTCTGGTGGCAGGATACTTCAGGTGCATGGCTCAGAATCGGAGGGCACTGGGTAACCTGCGCTGGGGTTGACTATATCCATGGCCTTCTGAAGATATCCGATCCTGACCTGGATATCAATTGCAGTGGTCAAGGCATCTATTATGTTCCGCATCTACCACATACCCCCGGGGATGATACTCTCCACATGGATGCAGGCAACGTGTCCCATGATATCTATCCGGTTATGGAGTCGATCACTCCCTGCGGGGTATTGATGTTCGCTCCTGATACCTACCCCTGGTGGGATCTTGACCTGGACAAATATCTGGGACACAACCTCAACCCGGACTGTCAATATCCTATTATGCCCTGGGATGGACTTTCCGAGATCTATGTTGAGATCGAGGCAGCCAAGATAATCTGCCCGGAGATTCCCTTCAGATGCGAGACCATCTGGAACTACAGCGAATCGTTTGATCGCTGGACTGGTATGACCAAATCCAATTACGGTAGAGAAGGATGTATAGATGAAAATGCTTTCTGGTGGGACCCATATGGGAATGCCCTGTTTGATGGTTCTATCATTCTTGGCAACGATGCATCAAACCTTGCTTTCTTCGGAGGCGACAACGATCCTGCTGGAGAGTTCTGGCCCTACGTACCTCTGGATTATCAGTACTATGAAGGCACGGATAGCTATGTGCTTGGCGATTTTTCCATCGGTGAAATTTATATTAACGTTCTTTACACCAAATACTTCCATAATTATCCAAGGGATGCTGGTCTCCCCCTTGATATTGAAATGACAGCGGTTGGATTTGATGATGCTGCTGGATATGGAGCTGGTAATGGAGTGTGGCAGGTGTACAAGATCACCAATACGGGAACAAGTCAGATAACCGGTCTACGATTTTCCATCTGGCTGGATTGGGACCTTTTGAATGATTTGTACTCGGACGCTACTGGTGCTGATGCCAATTTGGGTATGGGCTGGCAATATAACATTGCAGCTTATCCTGAAAATACCTTTGGTACCCTGATTCTTCCCGTTAACGGAATCTTTGCCGACAGATTCTTGGGTGTGGACAACACAATATACGTACATCCTAATGGAGGATGGGGTTGGGATCGTGATAGCTTGTGGAACGTAATGAATGGGCCGGATCATGGTGTTTTTAATACCACCCAAGGTCCCAATGATATGTCCACTTTAATTACTACCAATGCTTTTGATCTTGATCCCGGAGCTTCCGTCGATATCATCACCTGGACTGGTGAACCACCACCTTCTCCTATGCAACGTTACCTTGCATTTGAACTAAGATTCGTAGGATTTTATCGAGGAGATGCACACTGTGATGGGGAGTTGAATCTCGGTGATGCAATTCACATTGCCAAATACTATTTCGGAACAGGGATTCCACCTCAACCTTTCTCGGATCAAGGCGATGTCAACGGTGACCGTATGGTGAACTTAGCAGATGCAATGCACTTAGCGCACTATTATTTAGGACATGGAACAGTACCGATAGACTACGCTCGCTTCCCTAATGAAATTCCAATCGAAGATCAGGAAAGTATCTCTACAGAGCCTGGATACAATCTTGATTGGGAAAACTGCTGCCTCTGCAACGATGGGCTATGCAAAGACGCAAGTAGTGAATATATATGTGCTTCACAGTGCGACAATTTATGCAAAGGCCATGGAGGTGTACAGACATATCATGAACATGGCCATAAATGCGTTGGTACTAGCTGTCAACCAGTACCCTAACCGAACCAGTGCAAGGCAGGATAGTAAAAGAGACCGTTTTCAACAATTAAATGAAACCGACCCCACAATATGCGGGGTCGGTTTTTGTATAAAATTATTCCCAACAGATGGAACGGATGTAACAGAAGATTGGTCAGCGGATTTATCAAAGGATTAAACGGATTTAGTGGATAATCAACAATGGGTAGGATTATTTCAGTGGTATGGTCAGATCAAAAAGACAGAGAAATGTTTATTCCAACTCTAAAAGAAGCTCCTGAATTGCCCTTTCCAGTTGGGGATCACGACCCTTAATCATATCCTCAAGGGTTATCTCGACGGTAATATCCGGATATCTGGGATTGTTCTCCAGATTCTCGCCCTCCACAGTATAGGCTCCCCAGGACGGTTTTCTCAGATAGGAGCCATCGATAAGCTGCCATTCGCTTGTTCCGATTACTGCCCCAGCAGTTGGCTGACCGATTATTTTACCTAAATTTAAATTTCTGAATCCCTGGGCGAATATCTCCGCATTTGAAACCGAATGCTGGTTTATCAGAAGCACGGTCGGCTTTTCCAGGGCATTGGACCTGTATTTATTCTCGGATATCTTTTTCGATTCCCTGAAATTTCTCATAACATAAGGCTTTTTAATCAAAATCTCCAGTATGTAAACCCCGGTCCATCCACCTCGATTACCCCTTACGTCTATGATCACCCCCTCTTTGTCAGCAACCTGGGAGGTGACCTCCTTTTTGAACCGGTCCAGAGAACTCTTATTCATTGCTCTGATATGAAGATACCCCAATTTATCCTTACTTTTCTCTTTAACCGTACGCCTGTTTCCCTCCACCCAATCCTCATAAACCAGATCGACGTAATCACTTCTTGAAATCGGTTTGATAAAAACCTCCTTGGCAGATTCTGTTTCAGGTTTGGAATTAACCAGAAGCTTCACCCTTTTGCCGATTTTGCCATTTAAAAATTCATAGAGGTTTTTACCCTTTTCCAAAGATTTACCATCAAGGGAGAGTATGTACTCGCCTTTGTCCAATTTCGAATCTTTATGATCTGCAGGTCCTGCAGGATAGACATATCTTATTTTATACAACTCCCTTTCCTTTAATACCTGATAATCCAGCTCGATTCCCAGGTAGCCGGTCTGATTTTCAGAACTCACCCCTCCATCTGTGGAATAGATATTTAAATGGGAAGAATTGAGCTCCCCGATCATCTGCTTGATTAACTCAAAAAAGTCCCTTTGAGTTGAAAGGTTTTCAAGAATGGGATAGTATTTCTCTTTTACGCCCCGCCAGTTGGTTCGGTGAAGATCTTTGTCATAATAATAGGAGTTGAGAATTCTCCAGGATTCGGAAAACATCTGCTCCCTTTGTTTGGGGTAGTCGATATCCAGTTTGGCTGTGAAGGGAAGGGAGGAGGTCTTTTTATTTTCCAGATCAACAGAGTGCACCTTCCCCTCAGATAGATAAAAAACCTTTTTGTTATCCGGGGTCACCATCAGGTGGGTTTTGTTTTTTTCTGTAGTGGTTAGCTGTTTTAATTCCTTTTTCTCCTCTTCAAAAGGGAGGCTCCATATATCCTTTTTTCCCAGAATATTGGAGACGAAAACAAAGGTCTTGCCATCCGGAGTTAAAACCGGAAAGGTCTCGTCATTGATTATCTCGGTTACCCTCTCGACCCTTTTTTCTATGTTTTCGAAATCGATTTTCACCTCTTTTATTTTTTCTTTCTTTTTTTCTTCTTCTTTGTCTTCCTTTTCTTTTTCCTCATACAGGCTGTCTAAGACATCCTCTTTAAATTCGATTTTCTCAGGTGAAAGTTTTACTTTGTAAATGTCTGTGTTCTCATTCAAAGTTGAGGAAAAATATATCATCTTCCCATCCTCAGACCATTTGGGACGAAAGTTGTATTTTGCAAGTTGGCTTATGTTGTGAGGTTTTTCCCCGTTTAAGGATTTAACCCAGATGTCTGTGTTATAATCAGGACCCAGCATAGTATAGACTATCCATCTGGAGTCAGGTGACCATTCGAATTCCCAGGTGGATTCTGTTGGAAAATCGATGAAATTTCCTGAGGTGAAGATTTTCTCCTCTCCTCCCCCAACCGGGAGAAAGCAGATCTTATCGGTGTCCTTATAATAGGCAATATATTGTCCGTCAGGTGAAAAACGCGGTTTGGTCTCGTTCTCCGGGGTTTGAGTTAATCTTTCTTCCTGAACGGTTTTTATATCCACCAAAAACAAATCCTGGTTTCCACTCCGGTCAGATACATAGACGATTTTTTTGCTATCCGGTGACCAGGTTATCTGAGATTCGCGCCATGGGGTGCGGGTCAATCTTCTGGCTTCGCCACCATCCTCTGCAGGAACTGCGAAGAGTTCACCTCTTATCAAAAGGGCAATCTTTTTCCCGTCAGGAGAAAGGGAATACTCAGAAACATCGGAGCTGTAAGTCTTTTTATCTTTGATGTTGATCTTAGGTTCAGATTTTACAATGATTTTAACCTCCTGTGCTTCTCCTCCGGAGGTAGGGATTTTCCATATCCCGAAATCATATTCGTAGGTTATTGTTTTACCATCCAGTGATATGGAGGGCCAGCTAACGCCACCCTCTTTATGAAAGGTCAATTGAATTGGCTCGCCGGAACCTGCAGGGATTTTCCAGATATTGGGTATGCCATCCTGGTTGGAGACGTAAAAGACGTGTTTTCCATCTTCTGACCACATGGGCCAGAGATCGTTTCCCTGAAAGGTGGTTAGTTTTCTTGAGATGAAGCTTTCAGATGATAAATCGAGAATATGGATGTCCGAACAGGTGGGGGAGAGGATCTTTTTTCTAACCCAGTTCCGGTATCCCTCACCGTCATTGTAAGCGATATACTTTCCATCCGGAGAATAAGCTCCATAAAATTTCGGCTCGTTCCACCCGCTGGTGAGTTTTATCGGTGTTCCTCCCGATGCATCAACCTGGTAAAGATCGCTCCATCCATGTCTTCCGGAATAAAAAAGGATTTTCTTACCGTCGGGTGAACATGAGGTAGCGTAATCATTGGTGGTGTGAAAGGTAATCTGTTTGGGAATTCCGCCTTCTTTGGGGATTATGAAAACATCGTAATTTTGGTTTCTATCGGAGGAAAAAGCGATGTGCTTTCCATCCGGTGACCACACCGGGTATATATCATCAGCCAGATGATCGGTTAACCTTTTCGCCTCTCCACCAGTAGAGGGAACGGTCCAGATATCCCCGTAATAACAAAAAGCAATAATTTTACCATCAGGTGAAATTGCTGGATAACGGGCAAACCTTATTTGTTCATCTGAAAGAGCTTGCATTTGAAGAGTTAATACCATAAGTATTAAAAAAAGAGTTCTTTTTCCCATTTAAACCTCCGGATCGTGGTTTTTTATAAAAGCTTTCAGCCAAGTTAACATTTAATAAAAGGTTGTCAAGGTTTTTACTCGTATATTATGAAAAGGACACAAACAGATAGCTTTATCTGTTGAGCCGGAGATAAATAATCTATTTAACCTGATGATATAATTGGAACTTATGGAAAGCAGGTTGATTTTGCTTATTCTTTTTTTTCAAAAAAGCTCAAAAAATTATTTGACAAAAACCTGATATGCTTATATTAATAGAGATTTAAACATCAACAGACAGGAGGAGAAAACCTATGAAGATTAACTCTCACACCAAAGATGATATCGTGGTCTTAGAGCCTGTGGGCAAACTTATGGGCGGACCTGACGTGGGGGAGCTGGATGAGAAGCTCTATGCTCTTTTGGGAAAAGGGCAGGAGAAGGTGATAATCGATCTGGGAAGGACCGACTGGATGTCCTCTTCAGGCATCGCCCTTCTTATCCACCATCATACCAAGTTCAAGGAAAGAGGCGGGAATCTGAAATTAGCTAATCTCACCAAAAAAATTCAGGAGATCATTGCCATTACCAAACTAACTTTAGTTTTCGACGTTTACGATACCCTTGAGGCTGCTTTGGAAAGTTATAAGAAGTAGATAAGGTATAAAGTTTAATTATCTTAAAATATGAGGGCGGAGCTTTTCTCCGCCCTAAATTTTATTTTTGAGGTTTCAGATGGAGTTTTTTGAAGCAATAGAAAGAAGACGATCGATCAGAGCTTATAGGAAAAAAAAGATAGAAGAGGAAAAAATAAAAAAGCTTCTGGAGGTGGCAAACTCAGCCCCCTCTGCAGGAAATCTTCAGGCTTACCAGATATTTCTGGTAAAAGATGAAGACAAGAAGAAAAAGCTGGTAGGAGTTTCCTATGACCAGGAGTTCATCGCTTTAGCTTCCGTGGTTTTGGTCTTTTGTGCAGCCCCACAAACCTCTGGTCAGAAATATGGGGGAAGAGGACAAAATTTGTATTCGATTCAGGATGCCACCATCTCCTGCGCCTACGTTCATCTGGCAGCAGTTGCCCTGGGATTGGGAAGCGTCTTTGTGGGTGCATTCGATGAGGAAAAGGTAAAAAGAATATTGGGCATTCCACCCAATCTCAGGCCGATAGTTATTTTACCGGTAGGCTATCCTGATAAGAGCCCTGAGAAAACGCCCAGGCTCAGCCTGAAGGATTTGGTAAAAGAGATTTGAAAAGATTTTTAATGAATTAATCAATTTCTTTAGCCCAAGCCAAATCAAAAGATCTCCTCTGTTATATACTCTGACACAAGAGTGGTTATTCCCACTCAGTCGTAATTATTAAAAATATTGACACTTTTGTGTCAAGAAATCGTATTCTTTTTTTTGGCGCCCTTAAGGTTTGTTTTATTAACCTGGATCGATATTTGAGCTTGATGGAGTCAATCGGTTAAGACTTTTTATTTATGGAAGAAACAAAAAAGATATACGACCACACCGAGGGAAGCATAATAAAAAGCATCTTCCGAATGGGCTTCCCTTCCATGATCGGATTTGCAGCCTTGAACATCTACGATCTGGTGGATATGTTCTGGGTTGCGAAATTAGGAGCTGAACCTGTGGCAGCCATAACCATATTCTCTTCCTTTTACTGGGTGATATCCGCAGCCAATCAGATTGTTGGAACAGGCTCGGTTGCCGTGATCTCCAGACGTTATGGAGAGAAGAACTATCCTGAGACCGAAAGAGCCATAAAGGACACCATTATTTTGAAATGGATTCTGGCTTTATTCTTCGGCTCGATAGGATATATCCTGCTCGATAAGATATTGGTACTTTTAGGCGCTAAGGGAGAGGTGGTCAATCTGGGAATAAGATATGGCAAGGTGCAGTTTTTAGGCTTGGGATTCGCTTTTTCAACTTTTACCATCTATACTGCATTGAGAAGTGTAGGAAATCCTAAAACAGCAATGGCCATTATGCTGGGATCAACAGCTTTGAATATGATTCTGGATCCTTTTCTTATCTTCGGATGGTGGTTTTTCCCCAAACTGGGAGTGCTGGGAGCAGCAGTTGCCTCTGTTATATCTTTTACCACAGCTTTTTTAACCGGTCTTGTTGTTTTCTTTTCAGGGAAATGCAATGTAACCTTGCATCTGAGAAGTAAGATCAGTATCAAAATAAAATCTCTGGTTAAAATCATGGGAATTGGCCTTCCCACCGGGATAAATGACATATCGTTCCATTTCGCTCGACTTGTGATTATGCCCCTGGTTGCAGTCTTCGGCACTGAGGTGGTGGCGATCTATGGAATGGGAATGAGGATCTCCGCCTTGGGTATCATGGTAATTGTAGGGTTGGGACTGGGTCTTTCCTCTCTGATCGGACACAATCTTGGAGCAGGGAAGGTGGATCGGGCTCAAAAGACAGCTAATCAGGCTTCTCTATTGGCTGTAAGTATTATGCTTTTCTTCGGGCTTGTTAATTTCGTATTTGCTCCTTTCATTGTTAAAATATTCTTTCAGGCTTCAAATTTAGTCTCTCTGGGAACGATACTTTTAAGAATCCAGGCAATATCACTACCCTTTTTGGGTCTGTACATAATCCTGGAGATGGTCTTTTCTGGAGCCGGAGACAATGTTCCTCCAATGATAATAGGTATGATCTATTCCTGGGTTCTGGAGATTCCTTTGATACTCGTTTTCACCAAAGTGTTGGGTTTCAATCAGAACGGGGTCTGGTGGGCAATCGTTTTAGCTACCATTATAGGATCAGCCCTTTTCTACTTCTGGTACCGAAAAGGTAGGTGGCTGAAAAGGGAGGTTTGAGAACCTGAATTATTATTTCAATATCTTTTTGTTTGCTGGTTCAAAATGAGATGCTACATATTTTGCTTAAATATTTTACTAGTTGGTCGATTCTTCAGAAAAGTGGATTGGGAATTAAAAGATAATCGCCCGATTAGTAATCATAGGGACTGCAGATAAGTGCGGAGATTGATTTCATTGTTGACCAGGTTTAATTTCTTTCTGATCAGCTCGCGATACTTGTGTACCGTCATAAGAGACAGATGTAATGCATCGGCAATTTCTTTTGATGTCATTCCATTTTTTATCAGGCGACAAACCTCCAGTTCTCTTGGGGATAGTTTAGAGTAGTTATTTTTCAGCGTTTGAAGAAAAGGTGAGACAATTTCCTGTAGATCTTTTTCCAACATCTCGAAATTCCTGGCGAGGGACGGATCAGAAGATTCTTTCAGTCTGAGCAGAGTGGGAATTATTGCATGTTCGACGTTGGTAGTAATATGTTGCTTTAGATTATTCTTTTCCGCATCGATCTGATTGAGGATTTCGCGTAACGTAATGTTTTTCCTTTCCAGTGCCTCTCGTTCAATCTCCAGTTGTCTGGTCGCATCTTTTAGTGCTTCCTCTGCACGCTTACGTTCGGTGATATCCATCGAATAACCGATCATTCCAGCAACGGAACCACTCCTATCCCTGAGTAAGGAGACAGAAAGGTGAGCGTAAAAGTCTTCTCCCGACTTTCTCCGCATCCGCACTTCAACTTCATGTTGCCCCTTCTTTTTGAGAGGCTTGATCACTTTTAGTTGGAGAAATTCGTGTTGATCTTCGGGATAGACAAACGATATATGCTTGCCCAAAGCCTCCTTTGCCGAGTAGCCAAACAATCTTTCTGCACCTTTGTTCCAGCTTGTCACATGCCCATCCAGGTCTGTTGAGACCACCGAATCGTGGATCTGATCTATTATTTGGGCTTGATTACGAAGAGCTTCTTCTGCAAGCTTACGCTCTCTTCGAACAACTGCTTCTTTTAACTCCCTCTGGATAGCGGGGCCAAGTCTGGTTAGATTATCTTTCATAAAGTAATCATGTGCACCGGTTTTCATCGCTTTCACTGCTGTCTCCTCGCCGATCTTGCCGGAGATGATGATAAAGGGAAGGTCAAGCCCGCTATTCTTTAATATACTCAAAGCCTCAAGCCCGCTGAATTTCGGTATAACATAATCGGAGATAATAATATCCCATTTCTGCTGCTTCAGTTCTGCAGACATGACCTTCGCTGTTTCTACTCTTTTGAAAACAGGTTCATAGCCAGCTCTTTGCAGTTCCCGCACCAGCAAGGTAACATCATCTTCCGAATCTTCAACAATAAGTACCCGCAGTGGTATACTCATCCTGTCTCTCCTTTTCGGCGGGGATGGATCCTTTAAGAGTGTTCAATACATCCCCGGTTTTTTGATTGCACAGCAGAAATTGTCAAAGTTAACCGATTTACCAATGTTCGTTTAATCTCTAATCTACAATTATCCTCAAAACTTTCCTGCTCATTTAATTATAGGGTAAAATAGAAGGTTGCACCCTTTTCCACCTCGCCCTCACCCCAGATGCGACCTCCATGACGATTTATGATCCGGCATGATATTGTTAGACCGATGCCATTGCCCGGAAATTCAGCAGTTGAGTGAAGACGTTGAAATGGAATAAAGAGCTTGTTGGCATAAGTCATATTAAAGCCGACACCGTCATCCCGGACGAAATAAACCATCTGTCCCTCCTTATGTTTCGTGCCGAATTCTATTTTCGCTTTTGAATGCTTCTCGGTGAACTTCCATGCGTTGCCTAAAAGGTTTTCCAACACTGCATGCAATAATCTCCCATCCCCATATGCGATAACGTCTTTCTGTATAATAAACTCCACCCGACGCCCTGGTTTAATTTTTTGGAGCTCTAGCGAGATGGTTTGTACCATTTCACTTAGATTAATCTTCTCACGTTTTATCTCGGTGCGCATCACAACTGAAAGATTCAATAAATCATCAATTAGCTCTCTCATGTGCTGGGTTGCTGCACGAACCCGCCTGAGATAGTCCTTTCCTGATTCATCCAGCTTGTTGTCATAGTCTTCCTGTAATGCCCGGCTGAAGCCATCAATAGCCCTTAGAGGAGCGCGTAAATCATGGGATACGGAGTAACTGAATGCTTCCAATTCTTTATTGGCTGAGGCAAGTTCTGTGGTCTTGGCTTTCAAGCTTCTATTCAATTTTTGAATTTCTTCTTCCGCTAACTTGCGCTCGATGATTTTTCCCAATCGCTCGGCAACAGCGTTGATCAAACTTCTCTCTTCTGCGATGAAAGGTCCCTCATCCCTTTCGGGTTTTTCTTCCAAATAATACACCTCTAACCCACCCACTCGATCGCCGTGCACAATTATGTCGGACACCTGTTTCCAGTTGGTCTCCTTGAAGTTATTGGTTTTATAAATTTGATTTTTTAGAACAACTCGGGCACAAGTGATCTTCGGATACAGCCAAGCGGGGGGCATTAGCTTGACCGTCCCCTGAAGTATCTCCTCAATTGAAATATCTTGCTTCTCAATTAAATTAGAAGTGCTGTACAAACAGTCCAGTTCCTTGACTCGCTCATTAAGTTGATATGTTCGTTCCTTCAATGCTTCCTCCGCCCGCTTACGCTGGACCGCCATGGCATACAGTTCAGCCAGCCGTTTGACTGCCTGAAGCTCACGGTATTTATAGTCCTTGGATGAATTAGCTAAAGCTATTTGTCCCACTAATTCTTTTCCTATTATCGCTGGAACAGATAAGAAATTTCTAATAGGGATGTGCCCCCCAGGAACACCTCGAGATGCCTCATGCTTGTGCGGGGCATTGGTTAAAAAAGCCTCCCGTGTGTTTAATGTATGACCCCAAAGCGATGGATATAGGCCATCAGCGCCTATGGGAAATCTAATTCTTCTATTTTCATCCCCAACTGAGCATTCCTTTCCCATCATCCTGGTCAGAGTGTAGGCTATGCTATCAAGTGTTTTGGGGTCTATGGATGAGACATACCCATGCTCGCTCTGGGTGAGGCTTTTAGCAGAATCCATCACAATATAAGCAATATCCTGTATGGAAGATGAAGGAGTATTTAACGCGCCAGATAATTTAGCGATTGCAATGTTTACTGCCAGCTCCCATTGGAGCGCCTCCTCTGCCCGTTTACGTGCGGTGATATCTCTGACCAAGCTCTGGATGTATTGCTTATCACCAATTCTTACGATCCTGCTTACGAACTCAATAGGAATAAGATCTCCGTTGGGCTTTTGAAAGTCGAGTTCCCTGGAATCGCCTGCTCCTTTTTCTTTTACCTCAAAGAATTTTTTCTTAGCTTTCTTCACCTTTCCAGAAGGTCTCAACTCCCATATCTTCATTTTCTTCAGCAGTTTTTGCGCTCTTCCGGTTAAATTTTCGAATTCTGGATTACAGTCAACGATTTTTCCTGTTTCCAGATCAATTAATACGATACCGTCTCTTGCTTGATTGAAAAGCAAGCGGTACCTTTTTTCACTCTCCTGCAGTGCCTTTTGACTGCGTTCAAAGCTCGCCTTACCGCTCCCTGATGCTCTGATACCAGCCCTGGGATATCCCTTTTCTTCCTTATCCATTAAATGTGTAGGTTTCCCAGTCTGTTTAGTTCTTTTGGGCGCTTTTTGGGAATCTGACTTTTTGGCTTTCAGTTGTCTAAGTTCTTTTTTCTTAGATGGCATCCTGACTACATCTACAAGATATTAAATAAGAGAAAATTTCAATGTAATATTTATATTATATAATATTAATCGTCTTGACTCAACAAAAAAATAACCCAAAACATCCTCTGGACTTCTACTAAATCTATCACAAAATTTTGAGAACTCATGTTGCTTCAACAACATAAGGTGTCTTCTTTCTATTTATGGTTTTCTTCTATTCAGTGAAGATTACACCTTTTGTCTTTCTAAATCAAATGCCAATTTCCCACACAAATATTTACGTTACCGCTTTCGAAGCACCAGCCAAGAGAAAGTGATGACTAATTTGTTTTAACAAGGCATATTATGTTCTAACGAGTTGAGACTAAGAAATAAGTAGTTCCTCAAATTCGTAAATCTATGTTTTGTAATCAGAAAAAAGCATTTATCTTTAAGATTTCTGAAATGGATAGTTACGTATGAGAGTTACGTAATCACTATGGCAACTATTAGTATTGACCAATAGTTTTATTTTTCTATATTTAAGTAAAGCTTAGTAGAGCTTTTTAACAAGAGTATAATGAAAAATATACTTATAGTTGATGATAACGAAAATGACCGGATCTTGTGCGAAAAAGAGTTCAGTGATGAAGGTTATATTACACATACGGTTTCCTCTGGTTTAGAAGCGTTGGAGTTCCTTAACAATAATCCTCACCTTGATCTTATTATTTTAGATATTAGAATGCCTTTATTAGACGGTATCGAGGTTTTGAAACGAATCCGGTCCGAAAACTATGATATTCGCATCATATTGTATTCGGATTATTCGAATTATAAGGACAATTTGGTTGCTTGGCTTGCTAACGGTTATGTTATAAAATCATCTAATATGAAGGAATTGAAAAATAAAGTCAGGGAATTACTAAGTTTTGAAGGGTGAATTGTTGCTAAATTCGAGTAAAATCTCTACGAAAAATGTTCAAAAGATAATGTTCTTTAACTGTTGTTGGGGTGGATGCCAGATTTTAAATAGAGAGGGGATGTCCCTATACGTATTATGTCTACGTAAAGGATACGTTACTTATCTGTATTGACAGATGTATTTAGATTTGTATATTGCGCTTGGGGGATGAGTTTAGATTAAGTTATTAAAAGTAAGATAATGGGAGAATATTTTACATGCGCAAATCGATTATAATTATTTCTATGGCATATATGCTACACCTAAATAAAAGTAGAACAGGCGTGCGAAAATCAAAACGTCTGCTATCCGCAAAAAAGGGGGGCGAGTTTGGCTTTAGATCGAGAGGAGAATATAAGAACAAAATCCACGCTTTGCGTGGCTCAATGGACGGAGGTGATGTGTATAGTTTACGATAAGATGTTTAAAAGTTGTAAGTAAACCCTGAAAAATGAAAGGAGGAGTGCCCTGGTACTATGTAGAGAGAGCGTTGCTTTAAAAGCTGCAATGCTTACACTGGCAATGGCTTTGGCTATTATAGGCAGACTAAAATTTTTTATTTATGTTACATCAAAAGAAGATAACTTTAAAGAAGTGTTTGATAGATCTGACAACTAAGCCCTTGTGGGACAATAGTACCAAGCTGGTTATAACCTAAATAGTCTAAATATACCATGGCGAGTGATATGCTTAAATATAGGAGAAAATTAGCGTTAATCTACAAAAAAGGCTTGACAGGTAAAATGAATATTTTATATTAGAGGTATAAGGACGCAGGAGAGGGGAGAGGGGAGTTGAGCTACTCTATATCCCCAAAATTTGTTGTGACGTTGAATAAGTGATAGAAGTATAAGATGGATAAAAATATTGAAGAAGAGCAGATTAAATGAACGTTTTTTTATAAAGGAATATATTAATAATTATTACTGTTATCGTTCGTGTTCATTGCTTCGATTTCAGGAGGGTTAGTAAATTCATAATGGTTGATTCAAAAATAACAATCAAACCCACATTCTGTGTGGCTACTAATCGGAGGTGATGCCTATGCGTGAAGTAAAAAATCTTTTAATCTGTATCTAAGCTTTGAAAAAGAAAGGAGGAGTATTAATGGT
>Ga0111201_1051_pt1 | contig 14847 bp, 11 predicted proteins | sample DeeMarSWOR324_28_FD_80375 | JGI IMG/M metagenome (GOLD analysis project Ga0111201, IMG submission 80375) | candidate division Zixibacteria bacterium SM23_73_2 | reverse complement strand
ATCATCGTTATCGCCGCCGTTAACGTGGTCTTGCCATGATCCACATGCCCTATCGTCCCTATGTTCACATGGGGCTTGCTCCGCACAAATTTCGCCTTGGCCATAGTTATAAACCTCCGTTAATATTTAATATCATCAATATCCTCTTATTTTCGCTATGATCTTTTCAGAGATCGTCTGGGGAACCTCATCATAACGGAAAAATTCCATAGTATATATAGCCCTTCCCTGAGACAAACTTCTCAGATCGGTGGCGTATCCGAACATCTCGGAGAGGGGAACAACCGCATCAACTGCCTTGGCATCCGGTCTGGGGTGAACTCCCAAAATCTTCCCTCTTCTCGAATTCAGATCCCCCATTACCTCACCCATATATTCCTCCGGCACTATTACCTCCACCTTCATCAAGGGCTCCAGAAGTCTGGGTTCTCCTTTTCTCAACCCATCCTGCAACGCCATAGAGGCTGCGATCCTGAAGGCAAGTTCGGTGGAGTCCTCCTCATGATATGATCCATTCAAAAGAATAACCTTGATGTCCATAACCGGATAACCAGCCAAAGAGCCATTCTCCATAGCCTCCTTTACTCCCTGCTGGATCGCGGGTAAGAACTCCTTGGGAATTACCCCGGACTCGATTTTGCTCTCGAACACGAATCTACCTCCCCGGGGCAAGGGCTCAATCCTTAACTTCACCACTCCATATTGTCCTCTCCCTCCACTCTGCCGAATGAACTCTCCCCGGGATTCAACCGGCAGGCTTATGGTCTCCTTATAAGCGACCTGTGGTTTTCCCACGTTAGCCGAGACCTTAAACTCCCGCATCATCCTTTCAACTAAAACCTCAAGATGGAGCTCGCCCATTCCTGAGATTATAGTCTGGCTGGTATCCTCATCCACCCTAATCTTAAAAGTAGGATCTTCGTCCGCTATTTTTCTTAAAGCTCCGAACATCTTGTCCTGATCAACCTGGCTTTTGGGCTCAATGGCGATGGATATGACCGGCTCAGGAAATTTCATCATCTCCAAAACCAAAGGTTTTCTCTTATCTGACAGGGTATCTCCGGTATAGGTCCATTTCAAACCCACGCAGGCCGCAATATCACCAGCATAAACCTCGGAGATCTCCTCCCTTTTATTAGCGTGCATCCGTAAAATCCTCCCGATCCTTTCCTTCTTCTTGGAACTGGCATTAAAAACCACTTCTCCGGTTCTGAACATCCCTGAATAAACCCTGATATAGCTTAATCTCCCCACATAGGGATCGCTTACTATCTTGAAGACCAATGCGGTGAGAGCTTCGGAATCGGAAGCAGCTCTTCTCTCCTCCTTGCCGGTATAGGGATTGAAACCAAAAACCTCCGGAAGGTCTTCGGGTGAGGGGAGGTAATCGACGATCGCATCAATAAGTTTCTGAATGCCCTTATTCCTGATGGCGGAACCACACAAAACTGGCACCACCTTGGTCTCTATCGTTGCCTTTCTCAAAGCACTTTTCAACTCCTCGATCTGAATCGGTTTCTCGTTAAGAAATTTATCAGCCAAACTATCGTTGTAATCGGAAAGAGTTTCGATGAGCTGATCCCTTTTAACCTTACATCTTTCGATCAGGTCCACAGGCACAGGATACTCCTCATAAGTTGCGCCCAAAGTCTCCTCATTGTAGACCCTGAAGGTCATAGTTAAAAGATCTATTATTCCGGTAAACATATCCCCTGAGCCGACTGGCATTTGAATCGGAACAGCCACAGCGCTCAAACGTTCTCTGATCTTCTTTACCACATTCTCAAAATCAGCCCCTGCCCGATCCAGTTTATTAACAAAGGCAATCCGGGGAACCCGATAATGTTCAGCCTGTCTCCAAACTGTTTCAGACTGGGGCTCGACCCCTCCGACTCCACAAAAAATGATAACGGCACCATCCAGTATTCTCAACGACCTCTCTACCTCAGCGGTAAAATCGACATGTCCGGGAGTATCGATGACATTTATCCGGTGGTCGTTCCAATAACAGGTGGTTGCAGCCGAGGTTATGGTTATACCTCTTTCTTTTTCCTGATCCATCCAGTCCATCACTGCAGCACCATCATCCACCTCTCCCATCCTGTGGGTCTTTCCGGTGTAGAAAAGAACCCTCTCGGTAGTGGTTGTCTTTCCCGCATCGACATGAGCCATCAAACCAATATTTCGAATCTTTCTCAAAGGGAAATCCCTCATCATAAAAATGCACTCCCGTAACCTTTCGGATATCCTCCACTATAAATGGAGACAATATAAAATCTTTACCTTTCTTTTGCCAAAATCTTTCCTGACGTTTTTTTACCATCTAAAATGAGCAAAGGCTTTGTTCGCTTCTGCCATCCGGTGAGTATCATCCCTTTTCTTTATAGCTCCTCCTTCGTTTTTGGAGGCAGCCATAAATTCCGAGGCGAGTTTCTCAGCCATACTTTTTCCTGCTCTTTCCTTTCCATAAAGAATCAGCCATCTGATTGCCAAGGCAGTTCGACGGTTAGGTCGAACCTCCACCGGGACCTGATAGGTCGCTCCTCCGACTCTTCTTGATTTAACCTCCAGCATGGGTTTAACGTTATTAATCGCCTTTTCAAACAAATCCATCCCGGGCTGTCCGGTTTTCCTCTCCACTATTTCAATGGCTTGATAAAACACTCCTTCAGCTAAGCTTTTTTTGCCTTTTTTCATAAGATTGTTTATGAAACGAGTAGCCAGAAGGCTGTTGAACTTCTTATCTGGAGGCATTTCTCTTTTGATTACTTTTCTTCTTCTGGGCAAATCTTCTACCTCTCTTTATCCATGGTTATGTGTTTATCAGTAACTTTCAAAAACAGTTATTTAAATCGGATCCAAAAGATTATTTTTTGGGTTTTTTAACTCCGTATTTGGATCTTCCTTGTTTTCTATCCATCACTCCAGCTGTATCCAGAGTCCCTCTTATAATATGATACCGGACTCCGGGCAGATCCTTAACCCTGCCGCCTCTGATCAGTACAATGGAGTGTTCCTGCAGATTATGGCCCTCGCCTGGTATGTAAGAGGTTACCTCCACTCCGCTGGTCAATCTCACCCGGGCAACCTTCCTCAATGCCGAATTCGGTTTCTTAGGAGTAGAGGTGTAAACCCTGGTGCAAACTCCCCTTTTCTGAGGCGAGCCACTGAGAGCTGGAGTGCTCAATTTTCTTTTTAAATCCCTTCTGCCTTTTCTTATCAGCTGGTTTATCGTTGGCAATTTACCTCCTGGATTTTCACATAGTTTTTAAAATAATTTTTATTCTGTTGTTGTCAAGTTCTTTCCAAAGGTGCTAATACAAATCTTTAATATTCACTTACTCTTTCAGCCAGTTATTTTACATAATTCAAAAAAATCTTCCACTTGAGATTCAATTATCCTTTGCCATTTCGTGTTTTCAAACTAAAAATCATTCTCAACATGCTCATTCCTTCAACACCACTTCTTCCTCTTCTTCTATGGGTTTTCCCTCCTTCTCCTCCTTTATCTGAATCTCCCTGTATCTTTCCAATCCGGTTCCAGCAGGAATCAGATGCCCGATGATCACGTTCTCCTTCAATCCCAGCAGGTAATCGGTTTTTCCATTAATAGCTGCCTCAGTCAGAACCCTGGTGGTTTCCTGGAAGGATGCAGCCGAGATGAAACTGTCGGTGGTTAAAGAAGCCTTGGTGATCCCCAAAAGCAAAGGTTGAAAAGTAGCTGGCTCACCACCCTCGGCAATGACCCTTTCGTTCTCCTCCCTGAAACGATGTTTATCCACCTGTTCTCCTTCCAAGAAGTTGGTGTCTCCAATATCCACAACTTTTACCTTCTGGAGCATCTGTCGAACAATGACCTCGATATGCTTATCATTTATCTTCACACCCTGAAGACGATAAACCTCCTGAATCTCATTGACCAAATATTCCTGAACCTCATTGGGTCCCTTTATGGTCAAGATGTCATGAGGGTCTATGGGTCCTTCGCAAAGCCTGTCGCCCGCTTTAACCACATCACCAGGATGAACCCTTAAATGTTTACCATGAGGGATAAGGTACTCCCTGACATCTCCGGTTTCACCTCGAACGAATATCTGGGTAGCACCGCGGATTATCTTGCCAAACTCAACCACCCCATCAACCTCAGAGACTATTGCAGGATCCTTGGGCTTTCTGGACTCGAAAAGCTCCGCCACTCGGGGTAGACCTCCGGTGATATCCCTGGTCTTGCTGATCTCACGAGGAAGCTTAATCAAGGGATCACCTGCTTGCACCTTATCACCATGGTGAACCTGAAGGTAAGCTCTGGTAGGTGTGGAGTAGTTAGCAATCTTTTTACCCTTATCGTCGAGGATGAAGATCCGAGGTCTTAAGGACTTATCTTTAAGCTCCATTATGATCCTCTGCCTTAATCCGGTGCTCTCATCCAATTCCTCACGGAAGCTCACGTCCTCGGCTAGGTCAACGAACTTAATCGTACCGCTTTTTTCGGTTAAGATGGTGTTGATATAGGGATCCCATTCGAATATTACATCATCTTTTTTCAGCTGAGCATTATCCTCAATTTTCAGAACAGCCGCATAGGGCACATTTAATTTAGCCCTCATCCTATCTTGATCGTCCAGAAGGTTTATCTCCCCCTCCTTTCCTAAAACCACGCTGTCGCCATTGGATCTTTTAACGCTCCGGACGTTCTTGAAAACCACCTTGCCTTCGATGCGAGCGTTAACCTGAGATTGTTCAGCTATTCTGGCGGCTGTACCTCCAATGTGGAAGGTTCTCAAGGTAAGCTGGGTGCCGGGTTCACCAATGCTTTGAGCAGCAACAACACCCACGGCCTCTCCCAGATCCACCATCTTCCCGGTAGCCAGGTTCCTGCCATAACACTTTGCACACACCCCTCTTTTGGATTCACAGGTCAAAACCGAGCGAATCCTTACCGTTTCAATGGCGCTTTCGTCGATCCGGGTAGCCGCCTCCTCGTCTATCTCATCGCCAGCCCTGACCAGAACCTCATTGGTGATCGGATCGATCACATCCTCCAGGGCAACTCTTCCCAATATTCTATCTTTTAGGGACTCAATTACTTCCTCAGCTTCCTTCAGAGCTCCGATATTCAGACCCAGGATAGTGCCACAATCCTGCTCGTTTATTATCACATCCTGAGCCACATCCACAAGCCTTCTGGTTAAATAACCCGCATCCGCAGTTTTCAAGGCGGTATCGGCCAATCCTTTCCTAGCGCCGTGAGTGGAGATGAAATACTCCATCACACTCAACCCCTCCCTGAAATTGGAGGTTATGGGAGATTCTATGATCTCTCCTACCTGTCCGGTGATCCTCTTCTGCGGTTTGGCCATCAATCCTCTCATCCCGGCCAGCTGCCTTATCTGTTCCTTTGATCCCCTGGCACCGGAATCCGCCATCATGTAAACGGGATTGAAACCCTTCCGGTCCATCTTGAGATTCTCAAACATAACCTCGCTAACCTGAGTGGTTATGTGGGTCCAGGTATCAATTACTTTATTGTATCTTTCCCCTGAGGTTATGATCCCTTTTTCGTATTGTTTTCTGATTTTATCCACATCCTTATTTCCGCTCGATATAAGCGATCTTTTCGCCTCCGGTATAAGCAAATCCTCTATTCCCACAGTAATCCCTGCTAAGGTAGCATACTCAAATCCGATCTTTTTTATGTTATCCAGAAGCAGAGCCGTCTTATGGTAACTTAACTGATAATAGGCTTTACTCACCAAATCACTAAGCTTATCTTTATTTGCCACCTCATTAAAAAATCCCAGTTCCGGAGGAACGATCTCGTTGAAAAGAACCCTTCCCACCGTGGTCTCCACAAGCTTTTCGTTTATCCTGACTTTAATTTTTGCGTGGAGCCCGCAGGCTCCGAAATTATATGCTGAGATAACCTCATCGGTGGAAGTAAATATTTTACCTTCACCCTTATCCTTTGGTTTTTCCTTGGTTAGATAGTAACATCCTAAAACGATATCCTGGGTAGGAGCGACAATGGGCTTTCCGCTGGAGGGGGAAAGAAGATTGTATATGGAAAGCATGATAATCCGAGCCTCCAAAAGTGCCTCATAGGAAAGTGGAATATGGACTGCCATCTGATCACCGTCAAAGTCAGCATTGAAAGCTTGACAGACCAGAGGATGAAGTCTGATAGCTTTACCCTCAACCAAGACCGGATAAAAAGCCTGGATACCAAGCCGATGCAGAGTAGGGGCACGATTTAAAAGGATAGGATGATCAACAATTATCTCCTCCAGTATATCCCAAACCTCAGGACGTTCCTTTTCAACTAATTTCTTCGCCGATTTAACCGTTTGAACATATCCTTTTTCCTCCAGTTTCATTATGATGAAGGGTTTGAAAAGTTCCAATGCCATGGTTTTGGGCAAACCACACTGATGAAGTTTAAGCTCAGGTCCCACAACTATGACCGATCTTCCGGAATAGTCAACCCTTTTGCCCAAAAGGTTTTGTCTGAATCGACCCTGCTTCCCTTTCAACAGATCGGATAAGGACTTCAAGGGTCTTCTGGAGTCTCCTCTGACAGACTGGGAACGCCGTCCGTTGTCAAAAAGCGCATCCACAGCTTCCTGGAGCATCCTTTTCTCATTCCTGAGAATGACCTCGGGTGCCTTTATCTCGATTAGCTTTTTTAAACGATTGTTTCTGTTGATCACCCTTCGGTAAAGATCATTCAAATCCGAGGTGGCAAATCTTCCACCCTCCAATGGCACCAGCGGTCTTAGATCAGGAGGAATCACCGGAATGACTGTCATTATCATCCACTCGGGTTTGTTTTGCGATTGCCGGAATGCTTCGATCACTCTCAGCCTTTTGAGAGTATCCTTTTTTCTCTGAGCTGAGGTTTCCACTTTGACCTGAGCTCTTAAGGATATGGAAAGCTCCTCCACATCCAGCTGTTTCAGAAGTTCCAGGACAGCTTCCGCTCCCATCTTAGCCACAAACTCCTTGCCCGCATCCTCCAGTTCCATATATTCTTCCTCGGAGATGATCTCCTTGTATTTCAAATGGGTGTTTCCCGGATCCAGAACGATATAGGATTCGTAATAAAGTATCCTCTCCAGATCTCTGACACTCAGATCCAAAAGATACCCGATGCGTGTAGGGATAGACTTAAAAAACCAGATATGTGAAACCGGCACAGCCAACTCAATTAGACCCATTCTTTCCCTGCGAACCTTGGATTGAGTTACCTCCACTCCGCAACGATCGCATACTATCCCCTTAAATCTAACCCTTTTGTATTTGCCACAATTACACTCCCAATCCTTGATGGGACCGAATATCCTCTCGCAGAAAAGACCGTCCCTCTCCGGTTTAAAAGATCTATAGTTGATTGTCTCCGGCTTGGTCACCTCCCCATGAGACCATGATCTTATAGTCTCGGGAGAGGCCAGCTGAATTTTAATTGCATAAAAATCAGACGGTTTTTTTAAACTTTTTTGTTGGGTCTCTGGCACTTCGAACCCTCCCTAAGGTTTGTTATTTAATTTTCTATGAGTTGCACGTCCATCCCCAGACTCTGGAGTTCTTTAACCAGCACATTAAAGGATTCCGGGACTCCTGGTTCCGGGGGATTGATACCTTTGACTATAGCCTCATAAACTCTGGAGCGACCGGTTACGTCATCGGACTTATAAGTGAGCATCTCCTGAAGGGTATAGGCTGCACCATAAGCTTCTAAAGCCCACACCTCCATCTCACCAAATCTCTGGCCTCCGAATTGAGCTTTTCCACCCAAAGGCTGTTGGGTAACCAGGGAATAAGGTCCGATGGAACGAGCGTGAATCTTATCATCCACCAGATGTGAAAGTTTCATCATATAGAGGTAACCGACCGTCACCGGAGAATCAAAAGGCTGACCGGTTTTCCCATCATATACATCAATCTTACCAGATTTCGGCAACCCGGCCTTTTCCAAAGCCTTTTGCACTTCCAGAAGATTAGCACCATCGAAAATAGGGCTGGAAAAATAAAGTCCCAGCTTCTTTCCTGCCCAACCGAGATGAGTCTCCAGAATCTGCCCCAGATTCATCCTCGAGGGCACGCCTAGGGGATTGAGCACCATCTCTATGGGAGTACCATCGGGAAGATAGGGCATATCCTCCTCCGGTACGATTCTGGCGATAACGCCTTTGTTTCCATGCCTTCCAGCCATCTTATCACCAACCGAAAGCCTCCTTTTAGTGGCTATGTATACCTTAACCAGTTGAACCACCCCCGGGGTAAGCTCAGCACCCCTTTGTATCTTCTCAAGCTCAAGATCCAGATGAATTTGAGCTTCCGAGATCGCTTTTTTATAACTTCCTAAAAGCCTGTCGATTTTGCGGTTAATGGTTTGATCCTGAGTAAATCCATCTTCAGCAAAAAGATCCCCGATATCAATACCATCCAAGGGCTTCTCCTTGAATTTGTAACCTGCTCTGAAAACCACGGAATTATCCGATATTTTCCTTATAGTACTCGCCAACTGGTCTTTCAAAAGCTTCTTCAGTCGAATATTCATTAAATCCCTTAAACCCTCCATCTTTTTCTGAAAAGCTCTCTTATGACGTGATATTTCATTTCTCTCCGCTTTTTTTGAGTCTTCATTTCTCTCCTTACGGGAATATATCTTGGTATCAACAACGATTCCTTTCATCCCCGGGGGAGCTTTCAGGGAAGCGTCCCTGACATCCCCTGCCTTCTCACCAAAAATTGCCCTCAAAAGCCTTTCCTCGGGTGAAAGCTCGGTCTCACCTTTGGGAGTAACCTTACCTACTAAAATATCGCCAGCCTCGATCTCCGCTCCTATTCTTACAATACCCCTTTCATCCAGATTAGCCAATGCCTCCTCAGAGACATTGGGGATTTCCCTGGTGATCTCCTCAGCACCCCTTTTAGTCTCCCTGACCTGAAGCTCAAATTCCTCGATATGGATCGAGGTAAAACGATCTTCAGCTACGAGTTTCTCGCTTATTATAATAGCATCTTCGAAATTGTATCCTCTCCAGGGCATGAAGGCAACCAGCACATTAGCACCCAAGGCTAACTCTCCCCTATCGGTGGCAGATCCGTCAGCTATACATTCTCCCTTTTTTATCTTCTCCCCCATTTTCACCAAAGGTCTCTGGTTGATACATGTGTCTTGGTTAGAGCGCTTGAATTTTTCAAGATTGTATTCATCATATCCACCCAGGTCAAAAGAACTTTCGTCCTCATCGGTGTACTCAACCACCACTTTATCTGCGGTTACGCTTTTTACAATACCGGATCTTTGGGCAAGAATCATGGATTTAGTATCCAAAGCAGCCTTTTTCTCCAAGCCGGTTCCGATGAGGGGAGCTTCCGAGGTTAAAAGAGTCACCGCCTGCCTCTGCATATTCGAACCCATCAGAGCCCGGTTAGCATCATCGTGCTCCAAAAATGGAATAAGACCAGCGGCTACCGAGACCAACTGTTTCGGGGAAACATCCATATAATCGATTTTCTCCGGTGAAACTAAAGGAAAATCACCTCTGAATCTTGCGCTTATGATCGGATTGGCAAACCTTCCATTCTTATCCAAAGGTTCATTAGCTTGTGCAATGTGAAATTTATCCTCTGTATCTGCCGAAAGGTACTCGATCTTATCGGTAACTTTACCCTTCCTCACCCTTCGATAGGGGGTCTCCAAAAATCCATATTTATTTATCCTGGCGTAAGTGGAAAGGGAAGCGATCAATCCAATATTGGGACCCTCGGGAGTCTCGATAGGACACATTCTTCCGTAGTGGGTATGGTGAACATCCCTCACCTCAAAACCAGCTCTTTCTCTGGTCAACCCCCCAGGTCCCAAAGCGGATAATCTCCTTTTGTGAGTAAGCTCGGCTAAGGGATTAGTTTGATCCATAAACTGGGATAGCTGGGATGAACCGAAGAAAGTCTCAACCACCGCGGAGACAGTTCGGGCATTTACCAGATCGTGGGGTGTGATAGCCTCGCTGTCCTTCAAACTCATCCTCTCCCTTATGGTTCTTGCCATACGAGAAAGACCTATCAAGAATTGAGTGGATAAAAGCTCGCCAACTCTCCGCACCCTCCTGTTACCCAGATGGTCTATATCGTCCACCGTTCCTTTGCCAATCCTCAATTTCAAAATATATTTTATTACGCTAAGAAAATCCTGGTTGGTAAGGATGGTTGTTTCTAAGGGGATCTCAAGGTCCAGTCGCTGATTTATCCTGTGACGACCTACCTCACCCAGGTCGTATCTTTTGGAGGAGAAGAATAACCTTTCCAAAAGGCCCATGGCCATTTCCATGGAAGGAGGTTCACCTGGCCTTAAAAGGGTATAGATTTTGGATAAAGCTTCCCCTTGAGATTTCGTGGAATCTTTCTGAAGGGTATTGATTACGACTTTGGGATCGTGAGATAAATCCGAGGAGATGGTTTTGATCTTGGATATCTTTAGATCCTTTAGCTGCTCCACAAGGGAATCGGTTATGGTTTCACCAGAGGACAATATAATCTCACCGGTTTTTGGATCCACCACTGGCGAAGCACAGATTTTTCCTTGAAGTTTGGAGGAGTTTTTTCCAGAAACTGGTGAATCCTCCACCTCATAGAAAAGTCCGATGATCTTCTCATCGGTGGAATAACCCAAAGCTCTTAAGAATGTCGCTACCGGTAGCTTTTTTCTGGTGTCGATGTGAACGTACATAATATCGTTGACATCTAAATTGAATTCCATCCAAGAACCTCGATAAGGAATTATCCGAGCAGAGTATAATCTTTTTCCGTTAGGATGAATTTCCTCATCGAAAAACACCCCGGGAGAACGGTGAAGCTGACTTACAATCACCCTCTCAGCCCCGTTCACGATAAAGGTTCCGGTGGGAGTCATCAAGGGAAGTTCACCTAAGAAAACCTCCTGCTCAATTATATCCTTGACCTCTTTTCCCTTTCCCCCGGGCTCTCTTATCACCAGCCTCAAAGTAGCTTTAAGTGGTGCTCCATAGGTCATGTTTCTTTCGCGACACTCCAAAAGGGAATAACGGGGTCTGCCCACCATGTATTTCACAAACTCCAGGGAGTATTTCTCATGCACATCGGTAACCGGGAAAACCTCTTTGAAGATCGCTTGAAGCCCCCTGTTTTCCCTTTTATCCGTATCCGTATCCAGCTGGAGAAAATTATTAAAGGAATCCAACTGGATATCCAAGAACCCAGGAAGCTCTGCTTCTTCTTTTAATTTAGAGAAAGAAATCCTTTCAATTTTTGTGTCTTTTGACAAATTAATCACGCTCCTTTAAAATTCGTGGATGTGATTTTATACTATTCTTTCAAAGAAAGAGATGTTTTTAGATTCTCATGCTAATACGAACTATTTAAGTTCGACAGCAGCTCCAACCTCCTGAAGTTTATTTCTGATCGATTCAGCTTCATCCTTTGCTACCCCTTCCTTGACCGGCTTGGGAGCAGAATCTACCAGATCCTTGGCTTCCTTCAATCCCAAACCAGTTATCTCTCTGACAATTTTTATAACCTGTATCTTTTTATCTCCCACGCTGGAGAGTACCACGTCGAATTCGGTTTTCTCCTCGGCGCCAGCCTGAGGCGCTCCCCCACCAGCAGGAGCAGCTGCCTGAGCTACAGGAACAGCAGCTGAGACTCCGAATTTCTCCTGCAAAGCCTTGGAAAGCTGTGAAAGTTCCATAACCGTCATCTTCTCGATCGAGGAGATAACCTGATCGATCGTGGACGAGCCAGAACTTATTTTCTGCTCAGAAGAAGCTTCAGTTTTTTCCTGTTGTTTTTTCTCCTCCTTCACCTCAGTCTTTTTCTGTGCCTCTTCTTTTTTATCACTCGCTTTTTTGGTTTTTTCTTTTTCTGGATCAGCCATAAAATTTAACCTCCGTTCTTTTAATTTCTATTAATTAAAGAGAAACAAAAAATTCCCTCAGATAAATTGAACTTACACCTTTAAGACTTAGATTTGGCTATGGCTTCGATGGTTCCAACAAACTCTCTTAAAACACCTTCGAACGTCCCAATCAGATTAACAAGAGGGGAGTTCAAACATCCTAAAACCTCAGTCAGAAGCCCATCCCTGGTTGGTAGAGTTGCAAAATCCTTAAATTCTTCTGCCGAATAAAGTTTTTCCTCTAACCAGAAGACCTTTATCTTTGGCTTCTCAATCCTTTTATAAAAATCATACAGAATCTTTGCAGGAAGAACCGGATCATCGTATCCGAAAGCCACCCCAGTTGGTCCTTCAAGATAATCCGAAATCTGCTTCAGTCCAAGATCCTCAATAGCCAGTTTTAACAAAGTGTTTTTAACCACCCTGTATTCCACCCCCCTGTCTTTGAGATCTCTTCTCAACTGATTTATGTCTTCAACGTTAAGACCGGTAAAATCGGTCAGAAAAAAGCTTGTGCTTTTCTCCAATCTCTCTTTTAATTCCTCAACTACTTTAACTTTTTGTTCTTTGAGCATAGTATCACTTCTTTAATTCTGCTAAAATAGATTGTGTGTCCAGCCTTAATCCTACACCCATGGTTGACGAGATGAAGGCCCCTTTGAAATATTGACCTTTAGCTGCTGGGGGTTTAGCTCGATTTATGGCGTCAAAAAATGTCCTGGCATTGTCATACAGCTCCTCCTCCTTGAAGGAGACCTTACCGATCGGAGCTCCTATATTGCCGGATTTATCAACCCGAAATTCTATCTTGCCTCGCTTCAGATCCCTAACCGCTTTTGCCACATCCAAGGTTACAGTCCCGGATTTTGGATTGGGCATGAGTCCCTTGGGTCCAAGTATCTTCCCTAATTTACCAACCGCTCCCATCATATCGGGAGTTGCTACGATAGCATCCACATCACTCCATCCACCAGTTATCTTCTCAATGTATTCATCCGAGCCCACTAAATCAGCACCAGCCTCTTGAGCTTCTTTCTCCTTCTCTCCTTTGGCCAAAACTAAAACCTTCAATTTCTTACCTGTGCCAAAGGGCAAGACCAATGTCCCTCGCACCATCTGATCAGAGTATTTGGGATCCACCCCCAATCTCACGGATAGCTCCACGGTCTCATCGAACTTTGCGAATGCTTTTCCCTTAACCAGTTTTATCGCATCCCTAAGCAGAAACTTCTCCGAGGATTTTACGTTCTCTTTTGCTTTTCGGTAATTTTTACCTCTTCTCATTTAACCCTCCACCTCGATTCCCATGCTTTGTGCCGTTCCCTCAATTATCTTCACCGCCCCTTCTAAAGAGGAGGCATTTAGATCCTTAAGCTTCAGGTTAGCAATTTCCTCAACCTGTTTTCTGGTCACCTTCCCAACCTTAACCCGGTTAGGTTCACCAGAGCCCTTTTCTACTTTAGCAGCTTTTTTCAGAAGAACAGCGGCTGGGGGGGTTTTGATGATAAATGTAAAGGATCTGTCAGCGTAAATGGTAATAATCGCAGGCACGATCATTCCAGCCTGAGACTGGGTCTTAGAATTATAAGCCTTGCAGAAAGCCATGATATTAACTCCATGCTGACCCAATGCCGGACCCACAGGAGGCGCTGGAGTCGCATTGCCCGCTGGGATCTGAAGTTTAATTGTTGCCATTACTTTCTTCGCCAATTTGGACTCCTCTTTTTAAAGGGCCTGAACCTGTAAAAAATCCAGCTCCACCGGGGTAGGACGGCCAAAAATGCTTACCATAACCTTAAGCTTTTTCCGTTCATCGTTAACCTCGCTAACGAATCCAGTGAAATCGGTAAAGGGACCATCTACCACCTTAACCTGGTCCCCGGTTTTAAATAGAGTTTTTTCATAATCTCTGGTTCTCCCTTTCTCTACCTGACCTAAGATTCTTTCGACCTCAGAATCCCTCAAAGGAACAGGTTTTCCCTTACTCCCCACGAAACTGGTTATACCCGGGCTCGAAGTAACCAGATGCTGGGTCTCCTTGCACAGTTCCATCTCAATAAGTATATAGCTGGGAAGAAATTTCTTCATCTTGGTGCTCCGCTTTCCCTGTTTCATCTCAACCACGGTTTCGGTAGGTACTAAAATCTTTCCAAATTTTTCACTTAAGCCCAGATTGGTTGCCTCATTCTCCAAATACTTTTTAGCCTTAAGTTCATGTCCAGAATAAGTATGGGCTACATACCATTTTTTAGTCAAATATATCACCCCTGTTTAACTCAAGATAAAACTCATTATCATCGACAGAAGCTTATCTACCACTCCTATGAAAATTGCCAAAATAAAAGATAAAATAATGACTATGACAGTTGAACCCAAAAGCTCCCGTTTGGAAAGCCAGGTAACTTTGGTCAATTCAACTTTTACCTCTTTTAAAAATCTTTTTATCTTCTCAAACATATAAAATGAAAGATTTTAGTTCAAGCAGGTCTGGAGGGACTCGAACCCCCAACCACCGGTTTTGGAGACCGGTGCTCTAGCCAATTGAGCTACAGACCTTTTACCTTCATACAAAAAATCACCTATGGTTTCATCTCGTTTCTTTGTGCATTGTATGCTTACGGCAAAAAGGACAAAACTTTTTGTAAGAGACCCTATCCGGGTGTTTCTTCTTGTTCTTGGTATTGGTATAATTTCTCCTTTTGCAACCTTCACAAGCCAAAGTTATAATTTCCCGCGGCATAATATCAAACTATCCTTTTATCTAATTCAGTTTATACTTATCCAAGCTATTCTCTCAATCGATCTTTGATCCTTAATCTACTCAATGATATCCGTTACCACACCAGCCCCTACCGTCTTGCCTCCCTCCCGGATGGCAAATCGCAACTCCTTCTCCAATGCTATCGGTGATA
>Ga0111201_1050_pt1 | contig 15097 bp, 5 predicted proteins | sample DeeMarSWOR324_28_FD_80375 | JGI IMG/M metagenome (GOLD analysis project Ga0111201, IMG submission 80375) | candidate division Zixibacteria bacterium SM23_73_2 | reverse complement strand
ATTCACGTCCTGGCATCCCGCACCGATGCCTCCGATGGCAACCCCATCCAAATCCTCAGATGCCACTCCGACCCCCCCGATTATGATTCCATTTACATCTTCATTTGCTACCCCGATGCCACCGATAGCAATGCCATTTAAGTCTTGATTTGCTACCCCTATGCCCCCCAAGGTGATTCCATTCACGTTGTTATTTGCCACCCCGATGCCGCCGATGGCTATTCCATTAAGATCATGATTGGCTATCCCTACCCCCCCGATGGCAATTCCGTTCATATCGTGATTCGCAATTCCAACTCCTCCGATTGCTATTCCGCTCATATCGTGGTTGGCTATTCCTATCCCCCCTATTGCCAATCCCTCCAGCCCGTCATTGGCAATCCCGATTCCCCCGATGGCTATCCCTTTTATTTGGGTGGTGGTGATTCCAATGGTTCCCAGGGAAAGGCCTTTGATCCTTTCCGCTACCACTCCCACTCCTCCAAGTGCAAGACCGTTTATCTCCATAGCTTCCGGTCCCACTATACCCAGGGCAGCCCCATTGATTACAAAATCAAGATTGTCCTTTGGCTTCCACAAGGTCAGGTTCAAGCCATTTACCTTTTCCACTCCGCTGTCGATAAAGTTGATTCTTATCCCGTTCGCTTCCCTCGAGTTCCCCAATGTCAAGCCCACCCCCTGAAAGGTTATGCTCAATGAAGAAGCCTGTGAGTTAGAGAAACTCATACTTAAAATGATCACCACATATAAGAAACATCTCTTAATATAAGTTCTTTTCATCATTTGGTATCTCTCCTAATAAGAAGGGCTTAATGTCCCGTCTTTGGTTTATAATTTATTCCTGGAAATCATGCATCAAAACTGAATCCTGTCAGAATTTATATATTCCACTTTAATATTATATACTTTGTATTCAGTTGGGTTGTTGCAGGAATAATAAAAGATGACTAAAAGAAAATAGTGGGTATATCGGGTTATCTTAAAGGAAATTAAGAAAAAGATATTTAAAGCATGAGGTTATGATTTCAATAAGTTAAATAAAAAGGCGTCAGGAGGAAGCTCCTGACGCCATCTAAAAGAAGAGATCCTCCCTGACCTGGGAGTGGGGGTGTTGCAATTCAGCTTTGCAGCTAAAATTGTTTAATCAATATAATAAAATACTACTGCTTTGTCAAGTAAAAATTAAGGGTTTTAGCCAATTTTTTGCACATTTTTGGCTATGTAATGATAAACTTTGGTCAATAATCGGTAAATGAAATATATTAAATAACTTAGATTAACTTTATTCTAAACCTATGATTCATTATCAAAAGAGGTGATATGGGAGAGGAATGTATCGAATTGCATTGACTTTTGTTGTTTGCAATATATTATTGATAAATTGCTTCGATTCTTAGTCAAGAGAAGGTTTGTTAAGAACTCAAATATTACGGAGGAAATAAATTATGGATGCTAAGATAAAGGATAAATTCCTTCAGCTCTGGGAAAAGTATTTCAATGGAGCAGAGCTTCCCATTGCGTTTTATTATACTGACAGGGAGGGCTCTGCAGAGCTGGTGAAGCCATCTTCTGGACACCGCTGCTTGATCTGTGATCTATCCAGGGTTAGAATGGGAGAGTCTCTGTGTTTCACTTTAGAATCCATTGGCTGCGGGGGAGGAAAAAGATACTCTGGTTTCACAGAAAAGCTCGCTCCTGACTTCGAGTATTTTCTATCCTGTGGAATTCCAGGAAAGCTGGAGGGGGAAAGATATAAGAAATCACCGGAGCTGGTCAGGGAGGTGATGAAGAAACTTCCCCGGTTTAAGGCTCCTTTTAAATTCATAGTTTTCAAAAGATGGGATGAGCTTGACCAAGCAGATGAGCCTGAGGTGGTGATATTTTTCGCCTCAGCCGATGTTCTCTCCGGTCTTTTCACCCTGGCTAACTTCGACGAAACAGAACCCGATTTTGTATTTGCGCCATTTTCCGCTGGCTGCGGGTCGATCATCCAATATCCCTATCTTGAAAAAAACTCTCCCCGACCCAGGTGCGTTCTGGGGATGTTCGACGTATCAGCCCGTCCCTGCGTGCCTGCTGAATTTCTAACCTTCTCTGTGCCAAAAAGTAAATTCTTCAGAATGATCGATGATATGGAGGAAAGTTTTCTTGTAACATCTTCCTGGAATAAGGTGTATAAAAGGATAGTTAAAAAAGATAGAAGTTAAAATCAAACAGATTTGCCAGTTAGATTTTCAAAATTCAATGCAAGATGCGCTGCAAACGTTCTCCAGCCAGGATTTAGGTTGCGAAAGCCATTCATTTTTATTATAATATAGCTTGGTTTACAAAAACTGAGTTTTAGTTCTATAAAACATATGTATTTTAATCTTTTTTGATTTAATAACATAAAAATCGGAGGTCTTATGAAGAGGTTTTTTCTTTTTATTTCCGTGGGGATGTTCTTTTTGAGCAGTTGGGTTCTTGCTGAGGAAGCAAGGCTTTTAAGGTTTCCAGATGTGAGCAGGGACAGGGTAGCTTTCGCCTATGCCGGGGACATATATGTTGCTCCCCGCCAGGGCGGCCAGGCGATAAGACTGACCAGTCATGAGGGTCTTGAGCTTTTTCCCAAATTCTCACCGGATGGGGAAATGATAGCTTTTACCGGTCAGTATGATGGGGACATGGCAGTGTATTTTATGTCGGTTCAAGGTGGGGAGCCCAAAAGATTGACCTATCATCCTGGGATTCAAAGGACCAGCGAGCGCTTCGGTCCGGAGAACCTGGTTTTGGGTTGGCATCCTGATGGCAGGAAAGTGATGTTCCGATCGCGCAAGGAAACCAACGACTGGTGGGACGGTCTGATCTATTTTGTGGATATCGATGGTGGTTTGCCAGAGCCTCTGCCGATGAAGCCTGCAGGATTCACCAGCCTTTCCCCGGATGGGAAAAAAGCTACTTATTGTCCCATATACAGGGATTTCCGAACCTGGAAAAGGTACAAAGGAGGAATGCAACAGGACGTGTGGATTTTCGATTTGAAAAGCTACGATGCCGAAAAGATTACCAATTGGGAGGGTTCCGACAACATGCCCATGTGGTTTGAGGACAAAATCTATTTCAATTCCGACCGTACCGGAACTTTGAATATATTCTGTTACGATACCAATACAAAAAAAATACGCCAGGTAACCGATTTCACCGAATACGATGTCCGCTGGCCCAGCCTGGGTCCCGATGGAATTGCTTTTGAGAATGGTGGTTACCTCTTTGTGCTCGACCTTCCCTCAGAAGCTTTACATAAAGTGGAGATACAGATTACCACTGATCGTAATATGGTAAGAACCGAGTTCGTCGGAGTCTCGGATAAAATAAGAGGGTTTGACATCTCACCGGACGCCAAGCGAGCGGTCTTCAGCGCCCGGGGCGAGATATTTACCGTTCCCGCCAAGGAGGGAAATACCCGCAATCTCACCAACCAGTCCGGCTCCAACGAGAGGATTCCCAGATGGTCACCGGACGGAAAATGGATAGCTTATATTTCAGACAGCACCGGCGAGGAGGAGCTTTATATAATATCTCAGGATGGAAAAGAAAAGATCAGGTTGACCACCGAGGGTTACTGCCATCGCTACCAACCAGCCTGGTCACCGGACAGCAAAAAGCTGGTCTTCTCAGATAAAGAGCTTTTCCTTTACTATCTGGATATCGAAACAAAAAAGCTCTATCAGATAGATAAATCCAACCGAAACGAGATCCGCAATTACTCCTGGTCTCCTGACAGTAGATACTTAGCTTACTCCAAAACAGGAGAAAACAGAATAGCAGCTATTTTCATCTATTCTTTTGAGGACAACAAAATTCAACAAATAACCCCGGGTTTCACCCACGACTATTCACCGGTTTTCGATCCGGATGGCAAATACCTTTATTTCCTTTCGGAGAGAAATTTCAATCCCATCCTGGGTGACTACGAATTCGAATTCGTCAACAGTTCTATAACCAATCTATATCTTGTAGTCTTATCAGCAGATGAGGAATCTCCCTTTGCACCTAAAAGTGACGAGGTGAAGGTGGATGGAAAGGAAGGTGAAAAGGAAGAAAAAGAGGATGAGGAGAAGGAAGAAGGTAAAGATAAGAAAAAGAAAGAAAAACCAGTTGAAGTTAAAATAGATTTCGATGGAATATATCATAGGCAGGTGGCTTTTGACCTTCCAGCTGGAAATTACGGGGATATCAGTGCCATCTCTGGAGCGGTCTTTTACACCGCTTATCCAATTTACGGTCTGCAAGGCAAGGTGGGAACTGGTGAAAGGGAATTGCATAAATACGACACGAAGGAGAAAAAGGATCATCTATTTACTTCAGATATTTCCGGGTATAGGATTTCATCCAAGGGTGAGATGATGCTTTTGAAAAAGAAGGATAACTTTAACATAATCAAAACCTCAGGGGAGAAAGCCCAACTCGAGGATAACATGCTGGATCTGTCCAAAATGGAGATGCGTCTTGAACGCAAGGCTGAGTACAAGCAGATATTCGATGAGGTCTGGAGGATGGAGAGGGATTTCTTCTACGACGAGAACATGCACGGGGTGGACTGGAAAAAGATGAGAAAAAGATACGGGATTTTGTTGCCGTATGTATCCCACCGCTACGATCTTAGCTATGTTCTGGGGGAGATGGTGGGAGAGCTATGCTGCTCCCATACCTACATAGGTGGTGGGGACAAGCCCAAGATTCCCTCAAGCGAAGTGGGTCTTTTAGGGGTGGATTTCGAAGTGGATGAGAAAAACAACCGGATCAAAATTGCCCGCATCCTCAAGGGTGAGAACTGGGATGAGAAACTGAGGTCACCTCTTTTGGACCCTGGTATTAATGTTGGATCCGGAGATTATATTTTAGCCATCGAGGGCAAAGAGCTCACTGGTTCAATCAATCCTTATTCTTTAACCGAGAACACTGTGGGGAAAACCATATCCCTTATGGTCAACACAAAGCCGACGATGGAGGGGGCACGTGAGGTTACGGTCAAACCGATATCATCCGAGGAAACCCTTCGCTACTTTAACTGGGTGGAGGACCGAAGGGAGAAGGTGGATTCGGTATCCGGTGGAAAGATAGGTTATATCCACCTTCCGGATATGGACAGCTTCGGTCTGGTGCGCTTTACCAAGATGTTCTATCACCAGCTTCGTAAGCCCGGCTTGATAATCGATGTCCGCTATAACGGGGGTGGCTTCGTCTCCGGACTTATCCTGGAGAGGTTGAGAAGAATTGTGGTTGCCATGGGTGCCTCCAGAACCTTCGACGAGGGTCCGGCGCCCGGTGCGGGAATCCATGCCCATATGATAACCCTTCTAAATGAGTTCTCCTGTTCCGATGGGGATTACTTTCCCTATTTCTTCCGGGAATACCGGCTCGGTCCCCTTATGGGCAAGCGCTCCTGGGGAGGAGTGGTAGGTATCCGGGGTTACCGTCCCCTGGTTGACGGCGGTTATTATACCGCTCCGGAATTTTCCATATACAGCCTGGAAGGAGAGTGGGTTATGGAGAACTACGGGGTGGAGCCGGACACAGAGGTGGAGAATTTACCCACAAGGCTTGCTTTAGGTTACGATGACCAGCTTGACCAAGCCATAGAATATATAACCAAAAAGCTCCAGACCGATCCGAAGGAATTTCCACCCAGACCCGAACCACCAACACCTCGCTGATTTTTGGGTGAATTGGGAAATAGTTCAGTATAGTTGAAAAATTTTTATTCTATTATGTATATAAGTATAATAGAATAATCTTTATTCAAAATGGCAAAATGATTGGTAAAAAAATTTCTCATTACAAAATTTTGAAAAAGCTCGGTGGTGGAGCCATGGGGGTGGTCTATAAGGGTAAGGATCTGAAGCTCAAACGCACTGTAGCACTGAAGTTTCTGCCACCGGAGTTGAGCCGCGATCCGGAGTCAAAAGAGCGCTTTATCCAGGAGGCGCAGGCAGCATCGTCCCTTGATCATACCAATATTTGCATCATTCATGAAATTGACCAGACCAAGGAGGGTCAGATGTTTATGGTTTTGACTTTCTATGAGGGTGAGACCTTAAAAAAGAAATTTCAACGAGGACCGCTCAAGGTGGAGAAGTCTGTCGACATTACCATTCAAGTAGCTTTAGGTCTGGCCAAATCACATGAGAAGGGAATTGTTCATCGGGACATCAAGCCAGCTAATCTGATGATCACCAACGAGGGGGTGGTGAAGATTGTGGATTTTGGTTTGGCAGAGTTAGCGGGAGATTACAGGAGGGTAAAAGCAGGAACAGTCTCGGGTACCCTGGCCTATATGTCCCCCCAGCAGGCGCTTGGAGAAGAGGTTGATCACCGAACAGATATCTGGTCACTGGGCGTTGTTCTTTATGAGATGCTCGCCGGGCAATTGCCTTTCAGAGGAGAGTATGATCAGGCTATGATCTATTCCATTTTGAACGAGGAGCCAGAGCCGATTTCTGCTTTGCGCAAGGGCATACCCATGGAGCTGGAACGGATTATCAGCAAGGCGATGGCCAAGTCTCCAGAGAAACGCTATCAGCACGCAGTCGATATGTTGAAGGATCTGAAGGCCCTCAAGGGGAGCACCGTTGCCGGAGCCACGATATCCACAGTGGAAACTTATTCCAAACCAAACAATCTCCCTCTTCAGCTAACCAGCTTCGTTGGTCGAGATCGGCAGATAGCGGATATTAAGCGGCTTTTGGGTGAGAATCGGTTATTGACTCTCACCGGGACCGCTGGCTGTGGCAAGACTCGGCTGGCGATTGAGGCCTCGCGGGATCTCCTCGAGGATTGCCCAGATGGTGTGTGGTTGGTAGAGCTGGCGTCGCTCGTCGATCCTTCTCTGGTGCCCCAGACGGTAGCCATTGTTCTGGGGTTGAAGGAGGAGCCCAACCGTCCTCTGAAGATGACCCTTATCGATTATCTGAAGGGGAAGAAACTTTTGCTGGTCATCGATAATTGCGAGCATCTGGTCCATGAATGCGCAGCGCTGGCCGAAGCGCTACTCCGTGCATGTTCGGAGCTTCGCATTCTTGCAACTAGCCGTGAGGGGCTGGGGATCATAGGAGAGGTGATTTACCATGTGCCTCCGCTTGCGATCCCCGAATCGGATGTCCGTCTATCGTTGAAAGAGCTGCGCCAGATAGAAGCGGTACGGCTTTTTATCGAGCGGGCAAGCTCTGCACGAGCGGGATTCGGTCTCACCGATCAGAATTCCGAGGCCATCGCACAGATATGTCGACGCTTAGATGGCATCCCCTTGGCACTTGAACTGGGTGCGGCGCGGGTCAGTGTGCTGACTGTAGAGGAAATTGCCAAACGCCTTAACGATCGCTTCAGCTTGCTAACTGATGGTAGCAAAACCCGGCTTCCTCACCATCAGACCCTGCGGGCTCTGATCGACTGGAGCTACGACCACCTAACCGAGCCCGAGCGGAGGCTTTTCTATCGCCTTTCGGTGTTTGCAGGAGGTTGGACACTCGATGCAGCTGAGGCAGTGTGCGCGGGGGACGGAATTGAGGAGAAGGCAGTTATTGATTTGCATTCCCGTTTGGTCGAGAAATCACTGGTGGAGATGGGACCGGAGTTTGGAGGAGGGGGTGTTAAGGGACGCTATCGGATGCTGGGGATGGTGCAGGAGTATGCCCGGGACCGTTTGCAGGAGAAAGAGGGGACCGGGCAAATCCAGCGGAGACACCGAGACTATTTTCTAGCTCTGGCCGAAGAATCGGCTCGCCAACTGACCGGGTCGGAGCAGAGGTCTTGGGCTTTGCGCCTGGATGCGGAGAATGAGAATCTGCGTGCGGCACTGGATAGCTGTTTCGGAAAGGATGCGAATATAAAGCTGGCTATGCAGATGGCAGGTGCACTGGGACGCTACTGGTATGTCCGAGGGCATTGGAGCGAGGGGCGTGGTCTTTTGACAGAGGTTCTCGGACGTCCAGATGCCTTTGGGAGAACAGAGGCCCGCGCCAGAGCACTGGCCTGGGCTGGATGGTTGGCCTATTGGCAGAGCGATTTCAAACAAGCACACTCGCTACTCGAGGAAAGTCTGTCGATCAGGCAGGAGTTAGGGGACAGCTTGAGGATTGCTGAGACACTTAACAACTTAGGCGCTGTCGCGATGCAACTAGGTAATTATGACCGGTCACGACAATACCACGAAAAAAGCCTGGCAATCAGGCGTAAGGGCAGGGATCGAAGATCCATCGCGGTTTCGCTCCATAACTTGGGAGAACTTTACCTCAGCCTGGGCAACTATGCTCAAGCACGCACTGCTTACGAAGAGAGTCTGGCGCTCTTTCGGGAAGTAGAGCATACAATGGGTATAGCTGATTCATTAGATAGCTTAGGGGTAGTGGCAGAACATCAAGGCGACTATTCCACAGCACACGAATATCACCAGGAGGCATTGAAGAACCGACGCGAACGGCAGGACCCTATGGGAATTGCAGAATCGTTATACAACTTGGGCGAGCTGGCTATAAGGCAAGGGCAATACAATCAAGCACATACTCACCATTCCCAGAGTTTGGTGATAAGACAGAAGCTTGGTGACCGGATAGATATCGCAGACTCGCTTGAGGGATTGGCAGCACTGGCCACTACCCAGAAAGAGCTGGTGCGAGCTGCGCGACTCCTCGGAGCGGCGAGGTCTTTACGCGAGGAGATAAATGTGCCGACATCTCCTGCTAAACAGAAGAAACTTGAGACAGCTATCTCCCACACACGCCCGGCAATGGGTGAAAAAGCTTTCGCTAAAGAGTGGGACAAAGGTCGAGCACTGACTTTGGATGAGGCGATCGATTACGCGCTGAAGAAGAATGGGTAGGAGTACACTAAAAGGACAGGTGAGCTAAAAAAGACCATCACAAACTCGGATCCGAAGTTCAAGGCGCTGCTTGAGAAAATAGAATTTGAAAATGATCGGAGGATATATTCCCCTTTGCAGGATCTTTAATGTATCGGAAAAACCACAAGGGATTTTTTTTATAGGGTATTCTATATGATCTTTTATGGAGAAACATCAAGCAGTCATCCACAAATACTCCATTGGTTAATAATAATAATGTATTCCCAAGAATTAGAAAATGTCTATTCATAGGTATTTAAAACTTTAAGGTCTTCTCCAAAAGAGCTGCTAAGAAATGGCTGGTGCGAAGCATTCATACTAAAGTTTTCAATCCTTTATGCCCGCTGATATATGGAAAACAAACAGGATTACTTGTACTCACCCCTTTTCATTCCCCCTCTCTTAACAAGAGAGGGGGATCGGGGGTGAGTTCCCTACCTTGCCAAACGATCTAAATTTATAAATCTATTCCTCTTATCAAGAACTGTAGCAACTAAATTGGAGAAGAACCAAACTTTAAAACAGAGAAGCTGTCGAATACGCAAGTTAGAGATGAAAATAATAGTTCCTTTAGGAATAATTGGAATTATGGTAGTGGTTTGGGCTTTAAGAGAGGCTTAGGCACAAAGGCCTCAACCCGAGATTATCACTACTATTGATGGCGATACCATGTATCGGGTACTGCAAAATTCTGAGAAAGGGGGGTAAGGATGTAGATGGAGTGGTTAAAATTCCACCACATCCAGATGGCATGTTTGAATTTGAGCTGTGCACTCAAAGTTACAACTTGTAATATCCATTTCTCAGTAATTCGCTTTGACTGAGTAAACTTCCGTATCAATAATAGTATCGAGTAATCCAACTTTTACATTTTGTTGGATTTAGACACTTTATTATTTTTAGCGAAAATAAAAGTAAACCTATATGACCTTGGTTAATTTAAAAAACATATCCAAATCATTTGGTCATAATTTGGTGTTAAAGAACATCTCCTGGCAGATCGAGGAGAAAAGAAAGATAGGGCTTTTGGGGTCGAATGGTGCTGGGAAGACTACTCTTTTTCGAATCATTTTCGGGGAGCTGGAGCCGGATAAGGGAGGGGTATTAAAAAGTAAAAATCTAAGAATAGGATTTCTGCGACAGGAATATCAACTTGAGGACGATCTCACCTTATTCGATGAGATGCTCAAGCCTTTTTCTGAGCTTTTGAAGCTGCGGGAGAAGATGCACGATTTGGAACAGAAGATGTCTTCGGCAAAAGACTCAAGCAGGCTTTTAAAACACTATGGTCAGCTTCAGCTTGAATACGAAAACAAAGGCGGATACAGCTTTGAGAATAAAATCGAAAGGGTGCTTTTTGGTTTGGGCTTCAAAAAAGAGGATCTGGACAAAAGCATAAACGTCTTGAGTGGGGGCGAGAAAAACCGGGCTGCCCTGGCGTCGATTCTTTTGTTCGAGCCTAACCTTATGCTTTTGGATGAGCCCACCAATCATCTGGATATAGAGGGAACCGAATGGCTGGAGGAGTATCTTTCGGAATTTCAAGGAACGGTGATTTTGGTATCTCACGACAGGTATTTTCTGAACAGGGTGATCGGTGAGGTGGTTGAGCTTGAGGGTCACCAGACAAGAAGATATACAGGCAATTTCTCCTCCTATCAAAAGCAGAAGGCCAAGAGGCTTGAAAAAGCTCTAAAAGAATACATAGAACAGGAGGAGTACATCCTTCGCACCGAGGATTTCATCCGCAGAAACATCGCCGGGCAGAAGACCAAGCAGGCAAAATCGCGCAGGAAAGCTTTGGAGAAGCTAGATAGATTGGAAAAACCAAAAACCAAAGCCAAAAAGGTGAAACTCTCTTTCTCTCAGACCAAGCGCAGTTCAAAGGCGCTGGTATGGACCGAGGGTTTATCTAAAGACTTTAACCAGAGAAGTTTGTTTGAAGATGTAGATTTTTCGATAGAAAGGTACGATCGGGTGGGCTTGATCGGTCCCAACGGTTGCGGGAAGACCACCTTTCTGAAAATCCTTCTGGGAGAGGAGGAGCCTACCTCCGGTGAGGTGAATATCGGCTCAAATTTGGAGGCGGGCTATTATGACCAACAGCACCAGGGGCTGGATGTGGAGAGTTCGGTTTTGGATGAGCTGTGGAAGGTGAATCCCCGAATGTTCCTGGAAGAATTGAGGAGTTTTTTGGGAAGGTTTCTTTTCTGCGGTGAGGATGTTTTTCGAAAGATAAAGAGCTTTTCCGGTGGGGAGCAGAGCAGGGTGGTTTTAGCAAAGCTAATTCTGTCCAAGCCCAATTTCCTGATATTGGATGAGCCGACCAACCATCTGGATATACCCTCCAGGGAGGTTCTGGAGGATGCCTTGGCAGATTTCGAGGGAACCCTTCTGGTTGTCTCGCATGACCGTTTCTTTCTCAATAAGATCGTTCACAGAATCTATGCTTTTGAGGATGGAATTTTAAAAGAATACCTGGGAAATTATTCCGATTACGAGGAGAAAAAGAAAAAGCAAAAAGAACAGGCTAAGAAGCTTTCAGAGCTTGAAAAACAGGAGAAAAAGGATCAAAAAAAGATAGTAAAGCCAAAACCCAAACCAAAGAAGAGAAGTCCAGAGGAGATAAATGAGGATATTCATAAAGTGGTGCAAGAATTAAAGGATGTGGATTTTAAGCTACTCACCAAAGATGTTTATACTAACTGGCAGAAGCTTTTGGAATTGAATCAAAAAAAAGAGGAGCTGTCAGAAAGGTTAAAAGAGCTTTACGCTGAATTGGAAGATTCAGCAGATACATAGATTAAGAATAGTATTAAAAAAGCACTTTTTCGGGAAATCCACTTTTCACTGTAGAGCTTCAACGAACTTTAAAATATTTTTACTCATTGGTGGTTTTTTCATCCTCAGGCTCGTTTTCACCGGTAACAACCGGTTCAAACCTTGAGATTTTGAATTCAACTTCCCGCTTTTGGATTAGGTTTATTTTAGCTTAAAAAGAACCTGCCCGACAATCTTTGTAACTTCAGCCGGGCAGGTTACCTCTGAAGCATCATCATAGCTGTCCTTCCTTTGGAGAAGAAGAGGTTTTTCCAGACACCTTATATTGCTTTACGCAGGAATAGAATTTAGGTTTCGAAAAATTTTGTTTTAAAACAAAAAAAGAATCTGGTTTGCGGAAATTTCCTTCAAGGAATAAAAGCCCTCCGGGTGGGTAGATCAAGAATTTTTACCGACTAAAAAGTGCGTCAGTATCAGGACCGATTGCTCGTAACTTAAGAATAGAAATATTAATCCCATTTTTAGGGCAAGGTTGAAATACCTGTTATGGTTGGTTAAGAGTGCCCTCACCCTTGACCGAAATGTGGCGGGGGAGGGGGACCCCGCCATAACATCCCAGAAAGAGGGGGACAAGGGGAGAATTCCCTGCCTTGCCAAACGATCTGAATTTATAAATCTATCTTGCTTCCAGCCTGAAAATAAAGGGATAATATTTCATATTGAGGTAAGGGTGGGGATGCTTGCTGAGGTTGGTTAAGGGTTCGCTACCCTTGACCGAAATACTGGTGGGGTAAGGGGGTACCGCGCCATAACAACACTGTTTAGTAGACAACGATCAAGGGCAGCAGTCCAAATCAACTCCCGGAATTCCAAAGTAATATTTACCGATATTTATCACATCCCCCAAATTTATAAGGCTATCACAGTTGACGTCAGATGCCTCAGGAACAATAGAGCAGGGTTTTCCGAAATAGAAATTGGCAAGGCATATGGGGTCAGATAGATTAATTTCCATATCACCATTAGCGTCGCCGCAAACAAAGTCATGTGGCAAAACCCCCCGATCAAAAACAGAGATTTCAGATGAATCCTTTGTGCACGGGAAGCCCGCAGAATCGCTCAAGAATATTGTCCAGCCACTTAAATTTATACCATAGCTGCCTCCCGTGTTGTCAGGGTTTGTTTGGTATGGATAACGTGCGATAGGGGTCAGCATAAATTTTGCCGTATACCATGACGCAGCAACAGGATCGGTGGAAGCCGCCAGCATCCTGGTATTTTCCACCCAAGTAAGGTTGTTTGGCCCGTAAGTAGTGGTCCAGGCTGCATCCACGATAGTCAGTCTGGGATAGGTCACAGCCATCACCCGGGCGACCAGGGCATAGGTTCCAAAGAAATAGTCGTTGTGCATTTGATTGAAGCCCCCGAAGCGTTGAGTGGCGTAGGCAGTGGTAAGCACCCCTATCCAGTTCTTGACCGCAATGGTTGCGCCTGCCCAGCTGTGGGCTTTAAGCACCGGAAAGTCGATTATACAAAGTTGAGAAGAATCATAGGCAGAAGAGACAGAATCCCAGACACCGTAGCGCAGCGAAATGTAATAATTACCAGAAGGCGAGCGGAATTTGGGGTAAGATATTTTTGTAGGATCTTCAAACACATATCCGTCATCGTAGTCACCTTCGGAATATTCGGATGCCACTGCATCCCAGATAAAATTCCAATCCAGATAATATACAGGATAGCCCTTGGAAAAAAATGTATTCACCACATCGGGGATGGATTGGTCGGTATCCTCGGAATTATTGTCACTCTGGTTTATTCCGGTTCCGATGTCCTGGGTGTTGTCGCAGACTAAGATTTCGCCGGAAAATCCTTCAGGATGTTGCAGAATCTGCCAGATCAACCCTTTTACCCGGTCGGTGCTGGTGGTATTTCTGCTGTTCCACTGAAAATTCCCCTTGATGATCACAACATTGTCCGCCCCCACGATACCTGAAGGCTGTTCCGAGGTCTTATGTAGAAAAATATCTTTGGTCTGCATCATCATAAGTAGTGTATCGATTGTGGGATCGGGTAAATACTCGTCCGGAACGCTTGCGTCACCAGCAGCCAGAGAACCGGTTGTGGGGGGGATGGAATCCAAAACGAAGACGGTGGAGATTGGATCAACAACTTCCCATACTGGTAGAGATGATAGGAGGTTCACCTCGGATCTGGTAAATTCAGGTAACGATCCTACGAACCACACAACTCCTACTATCAAAATAGCCAAGCCACAGAATTTGGCATATCTTCGTAAAAGAAAGCTCCCGCCGAAAAACGCAATTATTGCCAGAAGCCAATTTAGAGCAATAGGTATTGCAGCTCGCTGACAGGGATAGTTCAGGCGCCTGGGATTGGTTCCGCTTCTGAGCAAAATCCATAGAAACGCCAGAAAGCCAGCTATCCAGTGCCACCAGTGCTTAATTTTGAAACTCTTGTTTTGTTCCTCTGTTTTCATCTTTAAAGTTTGAGTTTAAAACCGATTAGTTGGTTTTAACCTATTCTGATTCAATCAATAATTTATTTGTGTAGGCTCAGTGGTCCTCACATTAGGTTTTGATTCAAACGTTTACAACAATATCTCCCTCAGGAGGAGAAGATATTTTTATCGACACCTTATTTAATTTACGAAGAAAAAAATCATGGGTTTCGAAAGATTCGAATAAGTTAGAAAGATAAAGGAAAAACTAGACGGAAGTCCGGCAAAAAATAGGTAGTTTAGGTAAGTGATGTGCAAATTATATCTATGATAGAAGATTATTCCTTGTTTATCCCCTTAAAATTGTTATCTTTAAGATAAGTTTCAAACGGAGGTCTTTCTATGTGTAAAATTATCAAACTCTTTATTTCCGTCATATTTCTTTTAGGTTTTTTATCTCTTAACGCCCCAGCGGATGAGGGGATGTGGCTTTTGGATTCGATTGATAAGCTTCCTGTTGATAAACTGAAATCAAGGGGGTTGGAACTTGATCCTGAGGATATCTACGATCCAGAAGGGGGTGGGCTTGCGGATGCGGTGGTGAGGATGGGAGGTAGCGGCTCTTTTGTATCTCCGGAGGGGCTTTTTGTCACCAATCATCACGTTGTTTTTTCAGCAATGCAGAAGCAGAGCACCACTGAACATAACTATCTTACAGATGGATTTTATGCCAAAACAAGAGCGGAGGAGCTTCCAGCTATAGGATACAGTGCCTATGTTACCAAATCTTTCGAGACCGTTACCAACAGGATTTTGAGCGTTGTCGATGATAAGATGACCGACCTGGAAAGATACCAGGCAATTGAGAAAGTTACAAAAAAGATTATTGCGAAAGCTGAAAAAAACAAAGATGTGAAATGCAGTGTGGTGAGCATGTATGGTGGTATAAAATACTATCTTTTCACCTATTTTAAGAT
>Ga0111201_1049_pt1 | contig 15218 bp, 11 predicted proteins | sample DeeMarSWOR324_28_FD_80375 | JGI IMG/M metagenome (GOLD analysis project Ga0111201, IMG submission 80375) | candidate division Zixibacteria bacterium SM23_73_2 | reverse complement strand
ATTCTTCCATTGGGAGGTGAAGGTGAGCTTCTCTCCGGTCACAAAGGATACGGGCTATCGCTTATGGTTGATATCCTCAGCGGAGTTTTATCCGGAGCAAAGTACGGACCTAACGTCAAGAAAGACGCTGGTGGAGAAAAATTCATTAATGTGGGTCATTTCTTCGGAGCGATTAAAATTGACAATTTCACTGACGTGGACAGTTTCAAATCTACCATGGACGAGATGATCGGCAAGCTCAAAGACTCACAGAAAGCCAAGGATCAAAACAGGGTCTTTATCCACGGAGAAAAAGAGTACGAGAAATGGGATGACTACAAAAAGAACGGTGTTCCCCTCCAGGAGAAGGTGGTTGCCAATCTAAAAAAGATTGCCGAGGAAACGGGTGTGCCATACGATCTGTAATAATGTATTTAATATGATAGCCCAGCAGTCTCGCTGCTGGGCTATTTAATATCTATATTTTTGATTTGAAATGGAAAAAGAACTGATAAAAGACTTAAAGAATTTAGTTGGTAAAGATAAAATACATTCTTATATTGAGGACCGTTTCTGCTATGCCTACGATGCCACCAACAACTTCTTTTTGCCCGACGTGGTGGTGATTCCCAGATCGACCGAGGATGTTGTCAAGGTGGTTAAATACGCCAGTGGTAAAAATATTCCGGTGGTATCCAGAGGACTGGGTTCCGGATACACCGGAGGGTCGGTTCCAATCAAAGGGGGAATAGTAATCAGCCTGGAGCAGATGAACAGGATTGTCGAGATCAACCAACAGAAAAAATACGCTGTAGTCGAATCCGGTGTGGTTGCCTCCGATTTTGCCGAGGAGGTAAAAGCCCATGGACTTTTCTATCCACCTGATCCAACGAGTTTGGAGTATTCCACCCTGGGTGGAAACGTGGCTGAATGCGCTGGCGGATTGAGGGGAAGAAAATACGGAACAACCAAGGATTACGTTCTGGGTTTGGAATTCGTCACCGCTGAGGGTAATGTAATAAGGACAGGAATCCTCTCCTCTGAAGATGACGATCTTTATGATCTTGAAAGTATGCTTATCGCCTCGGAGGGAACTCTGGGCGTTATCACCAGGATAGCCTTCCGGCTCACTCCTATTCCCCCATACAGCGAGACCGTTTTGGCCGGATTTGAGAAGATGGAGGATGCTGCCCAGGTGGTCTCGGATATAACCGCTGCCGGAGTGGTACCCTCTGCCCTGGAGTTCATCGATGGCGACACCCTGGAGTGCGTGATGGGATACATCACGGTTGATTTTATACAGAAATCGGAAGCGGTACTTTTGATAGAACCGGAAGGTGAAAAAGAAGAGGTCCAGAGTGATATGAAAAAGATTCTGGAGATCTGCGAAAAAAACAATGCCACAAGCATAAAATCCGCTGAGACAAAAGATGAGAAAGAAAAGCTGTGGCAAGTCAGGAGATCGTCCTCTGCCGCACTTTTGAGACTGGCACCCACCAAGGTTAACGAGGACGTGTGCGTTCCTCCCAGCCAGCTTCCTAACCTGGTTAAGGGATTGAAGGAAATAGGACAAAAGTATAATGTTACCATAAACACCTTCGGTCATGCCGGGGACGGAAACCTGCACGTCAATATCATGTGCGACAGAAATAATCCCGAGGAGATGGAAAGGGTGGAGAAGGCCGTGGAGAAAATCTTCGAGGTTACCCTGAAATTGGGAGGAACCCTGTCGGGGGAGCACGGGATCGGGATCACCAAGTCGAAATTTCTAAAAGACGAGGTGGGCGAAACCGGTATCCAGATAATGAAAAAGATCAAATCCGCTTTTGATCCCCAGGGGATATTCAATCCAGGTAAAATATTTCCTGAAAACTGATTGGAGTGTCAAGCTTCAGCTTGACTTGTAAACCCGAAAGGGTTTACTCTATGGAGGTAAAAGTAAGGTCAAGCTTCCGCTTGACCAAGTTAGCCTAAAGGCTAACACTCCACAGAATACTACCATACGACGCGTAGCAAAGCCTTTACGGCTCTGCACGGAGGGATAAACCCTCCGCTACGCTATCACTCACAAGACATTCTGCAACGAAATATTATAAAACTCAAATACATTGTATTTATATGCTGAGGTATATAGGTGTGTAAACTACTAAAGGAAAATCTTTAATCTTTTTTGAGATCAAAGCTTCAGGATAAAACCCGGTAGAGAATAAAAATGGTATAGATCAAATTAAATATGGTTAATACAATCCAGAAATATTTCCACATCATTTTTTTTCTCCTGTTTTCCTGTTTTAAATACATTCAAACAGGCGTTTTTGTTCCAGTTAATATAGAAGAAATCTAAAATATTCAATCCTCTATCACCACCGCTGTTCCATAAGCCAAAAGCTCGGCTGCACCGGACATTATCATCGAAGTAGTAAACCTTAAAGAGATAATAGCGTTGGCACCTAACTCTTTAGCTTCCTCTGCCATCCTATCCAGGGACTGCTCTCTTGCTTCAGCGAACATCTTGGTGTAATCGGTGATCTCACCGCCCACCAGATTCCTCAACAAAGCCATTATATCATGACCCACATGTCTTGCCCTTATGGTATTACCCCTGACCAATCCCAGAGTTTTTACGATTCTTTTTCCTGGAATATCGTTTGACGTTACTATTATCATCTTTCTATATCCCTGTACCTTTCTTTTTTGAAAGCAAAAAGCCTTTCTCTTAAAATTGACACCAGAAGGATAACAACTCCCAAAGTTAGGGAGAATATCCCGATCTTAACTATAAGTGACAGGCTGGGATCAAAGATTATGCTTTTTATGAATTCAAACATGCCGAATGCCAAAAGGATTATTGCTCCGATGGACAGGAAAATCCACCCTGCACCCCGTTCTATCCTTTTGTATACCCCTTTCCAGTAACCTGCCCAGATATCCTCCTTCAGGTCAGCCAATCTCATATCCTCGGTCACCTCCTTTATCCGGACAAAGGATTTGTATTCGTCTCTGCATTTTTCACACTCCTCTATATGTTTTTCCACTAAACTTTTCTGTTCATCCGATAACTCTCCGTCGATATAACCCATCATTAAATTTTTAATCTCTTCACAATTCAAAACAATCACTCCCTGAAATCTTTTAAGCTCTCCTTCAATTTTTTCCTGGCATAGTAAAGCCTGGACATAACGCTTCCAATGGGGATTTCCAGAACCTCGGAGATCTCCTTGTAGGAGAGGTCCCTGAAATGTTTTAATACTATTATCTCTTTGAATTTAAAGGGGAGCTTTTCGATCTCCTCTAAAAGTTTTTCTTTTAAAGCAAGCTTTTCCAACTTTTCTTCTGAGTTGGATGAATTTTGTGCTTCTGAATTTAGCTTCTGTCTTTCTGTCTCCTGGCTCAAGTATCTTTTTTTGACATTTTGTCTTTTGAGATGGTTTTTGCACAGGTTGGTCAAAATGGTATAAAACCAGGGGAAGAACTTGCTTGTGCCATTATATTTGTTTATCGATCTGTAGACCTTTACAAAGGCATCCTGGGACAGATCATAGGCATCCTCGGAGTTGCCCACCAGGCCCAGGGCGATAAAATAGGCGTTCTTTTTGTATCTGTTAACCAATATCTCAAAAGCTTTCATTTTCCCCTTTTGGGTTAGCAGAATCAGCTTTTCATCTTCGTATTCCAAAGAGCGCTCCTTTTTCATCTAATATACATCCTGCCCCTAAGTTTATTCAAACAATATTTTCAGTAATTTTCAAAATCCATTTAAGGGCTTACTCTGGAATGTCAAGCTTCAGCTTGACTTGTAAACCCAAAGGGTTTACTCAATGAACATGCAAGTCAGGTCAGACTACGCCTGACCAAGTTAGCCTGCCTATCCGGCCAAGAAAGGCTAACACTCCAGAAAAATAAATGTAGAGGAAACCTTCAGGTCTCCATTGGCGATTATACCGTCATTGCGAGCGAACGAAGTGAGCGTGGCAATCTCTCTTTATTAGGGGATTGCTTCGCTACGCTCGCAATGACATCCTGTAGGGGAGCCCCTCGTGGGCTCCCGCAGGACGGGAGGGGATAAACCCCTCCCCTACGTTCAAGGTATCACAGGTTGTCCCAACCTGTGATAACACAAGTTGCCTGTCCGGCTAGGGAGACAACTTGTGTTACCGAGTTCCTCTAAAAATCACAAATATTTTCTTGACTTTCTGTTGATTGGGGGATAGATTAGGGGAAAACAGGTTGAAGTGGTTAGGGGAAATATGGAGATGTTTTTAGTTGGTGACAATAATTTTAAATAAAAAATATTATATGAATTTAAACTTCATTTGAAGGGAAAATTATGTCAAATCTACGACTTGTCGCTATAGAGGAATATCAATATCTTACGTGTATAAAGCATTCATTATGGGGTAGCAAATCAGCTCGTTTCAAACATTGGCAAAAAGGTGATTTCCTGGCTTTCATAGTTGATAAAGCAATTGCTGGTCTTGCTAATGTTAAAGGTAAACCTTTTCAATCTAGATTACGGGTCTGGAATAAAGACATCTATCCTCACAGAATTCCAATAAAGTTTGTGCATGCTTTGAATCCGGAGAACAGAATACCGATCTTAGGTGAAGTACGGGATGCTTTAACCTCAAGTTGGGGTCCTAAATATGGATGGGGTATCTTAAATCAGCAAGTATTAACTAATATCGCAGCAGAGACTATTTTAAAAGTTATTCAGTCACGACCAAATAATCTTTCGGAGATTGAATCGAATCTTAAACAGCTACTAGTGGAAGTAAAGCAGCGTAAAGAAATACAACGAAGAACAAAACGAAAAAAAGGAATACGAAAACAAAAGATTACGGAGGTGGAAGAGGTTTTTAAAACTAAGGAAGAAGAATCTATACATACTAAGACTCAGGCTTCTCTAATTGATTTGGGGAAAATAACAGGATGCTCTGTTTGGATTGCTTCAAATGATAGAGGACGAAAGTTTAAAGGTAGACCTTTAGGACATAGATGTTTAAAATCTTTTCCTAACCTCGGATTAAGTAAAGAAGCTACACGACGTATTTCGTTAATAGATATTATCTGGATTCGCCAGAATGCTCCTATCTGTGTCTTTGAAATAGAAACTACATCATCCATTTATTCTGGTCTTCTTCGAATGGCTGATCTACTCTCTGTTGTTCCAGCATTGAACATCAAGTTATACATTATTGCTCCTATTAAACGTCAAAATAAAGTAATGGCTGAACTTTCAAGACCTATATTTAGAAAAATTGGACTTAATGACTTTTGTAAATTTATTCCTATTGAAGAACTAGATAGTCTTTTAGAAAAAGTTGAAGGCTTTGAAGGACATGTTCAATCTTCAATTATTGATACGATTAGTATACAGATTGAAGAAGAATTAGGAGAAACAATCTAAAGTTAAAATCTAAATTTAATCTGCTATAAATGTAATTAAGCAAACCCAAACTTCTTCTTCAACTCCCTCTCCACCACCTTGGGCACGAATTCGCAGATATTGCCATTGAAGCGGGCGATGTCTTTGACCAGAGATGAACTCAGATAAACATAATGTTCCGAGGGCATCAAAAAGAAGGTCTCAGCTTCGGGGGCGAGTTTGCGGTTCATCAGTGCCATCTGGAACTCGTACTCGAAATCCGAGACTGCTCTCAAGCCCCTTAAAATGGAGCAGGCTCCCAACTTTTTAACCAAGTCAGCCAAAAGACCTTTGAACCTCATTACCTCTACCCTCTCCATGTTCTTCAAAGTCTCCTTGACCATATCCTCCCTCTCTTCCATGGTAAAAAGATACTCCCTTTCCTTTTCCACATTGTCAGCAATCGCCACCACGATCCGGTCAAAAATCAAAAGCGCCCTCTGGATCAGGTCGATGTGACCGTTGGTTATGGGATCGAAGCTTCCGGGGTAAACCGCGATTTTCATTGGCAACTCCTCTTTATGAAAAAAGATAAAACCGTGTCACCTAATTTTTTCTCTTTTACCAAAACCAGATTTCCCTTTTGTTTTAATTTCTCTTTTTTATGATGCTCCAAGATAAAGATACCATTCTCTTTTAATATATCGATTTCTGCGATCAAATCCAGTACTTTTGGTAAAATCTCTTTCTGATAGGGTGGGTCGCAGAAGATGATATCGAATTTTTCTTCCTCCTCCGATTCCCTTCTTAAGAATTTCAAACTATCTAAATTAAAAACCCTGGTCTTCTCCTTGAAATTCAAATCCTCGATGTTTTTTTTGATTATAGCCGTGCTTTTATGGGATGAATCAACGAATACGGTAAAATCCGCACCCCGGCAGAGCGCCTCCAATCCCAAAGCTCCTGATCCGGCATATAGGTCCAGTATCCTTTTCCCTACGATCTCATCCTTTAGAATGTCAAAGATCGAGGTTTTGGCCCGGGCTGAGGTGGGTCTGATCTTTGATTTTTTTACCGATTTTAATCTTTTCCCTTTGAATTCTCCACCGATGATTCTCAATTTAAATCCTTTTTCTTTATTAATTAATAGTAACTAAACTTCTTATCTTCTCAAATTTCTTATCGCCAATTCCATTAACCTCTTTTAGTTCTTCTGTGGTTTTAAACCCACCTTTTTTCTCTCTGTATTCAACGATTCGCTTGGCCAGAACCGGACCTATTCCGGGCAGATTCTGAAGTTGTTTTTCCGAGGCATAATTTATGTTAAGCTCTTGCTCTAAATAACTTTTCTTATCCGTTGTATCATTATAGGTTACGGAGTCAGTCGAATTATTTATGATAAGCTGTGGAGCAAAGGATGGATTCTTGCTTTTGTAAAGGGTAATAAATGCGCCTATCAAAACAATGGAAAGCAAAAACAAAATGGCTTTAAGCTCCCTGGGATTGAAGGTTGGAAATCTAATCATATAATATCTTAATTAATACCCTGCCCACTTTCTCTAAACTTTCCCCGCTGCATTTATCCGGGGTATCATGGGTAGTGTGCCAGTACGGGTAATCAAAGTCGATTATATCAATGCATTTTATACCTGCTTTTAAAAGGGAGATATGATCGTCTATCATATGGTATTTGACAGAATTCCTGAAACAATTAAGGTTTAGCTTCTCAGCAGTATCCCATACCAGATCAACGATCTCTTTGGCATATTTTTCAGAGTGCCCTTCCCTGTAGATTTCTAAATTCTTATCCCCGATCATGTCCAGAAGGATCCCGAATTTTGGCTTGTGCTTTCCCATGTTTTTAGCAAAATAATCCGAGCCCACGCAGAACTCAACCCCCCTTTCTTCTGATCCGTAATCCTCAGCATCGAAAAGCACTATGTCCACTCCCCATTTGGGTTGTCTTTGGCTTAAGATCGAAGCCAGCTCCAAAAGCACAGCCACACCGGATGCACCGTCATTTGCTCCCAATACGGGTTTTTCTCTCAGTTCCGGTTGGGTTTCTTCGTCAGCAAAAGGTCTGGTATCCCAGTGAGCGCACAGAAGAATCCTTTCTTTTTTTTCCGGATAAAAGGAGGCTATTATATTGGTTGAGTTCAATTCCTTTTTTAAAAGGGAATCATAAAAGGAAAACCTCTGTTCTTTAACCATATCAGTATGGGTTTTCAAAATGTCAATCAGATATTTTTTTAACCTCTGGTGAGCTTCTGATCCGGGATACCTGGGACCGAAATCGCACTGTTTCTCAAGATACTCAAAAGCAGATTCCCCGTCGAATTCAGGCGGAGGGGATTTAAAACAGCTGGTCAGAAAAAAAAGAAAAAAAACCCAAAAAATACTTTTTCTCAAGTCTTCCTCCATTTAGAACCTGAAGTTGATCCAGATGCCCATTCCCCGGGTATGCCGTTTCAACCCGGTCTTCTTATCCTGGAAATCTATCCAGGAGAAATTTAACCCACCGTTGACCTGGCTGGAGAAACTGTATCCTCCACTTCCCTGGATGGTCAGGGTAGTCTGGTCCTTTTCGGTATTGAAACCATGTGGAGGGATGGCGCTTTTCTTAATCGAGTTCTTCCTGGTGATGTCCAGGTTCAGGTTAACGTTGCTTTTGAATTTGATCTTTCTCAACAGGGGAAGCTTAATACCGTGCGGAGCTGAGAAAGAATACGTGGCGTTAATGCCATATGAGGTTTCATAGTCTTTACTGGTAGCGTTTGAACCTCCGCTTTTTCTTAAATCCTTATCCTCAGAGATGGTTTTATTTACCTTTATGGTCGTGCTTATTCCATTCTTCCAGTTCAGAATCAAACTTCCCAGCGGTTGAAACCTGAGGTACGTTTGCATCTTGATCGGAGCTTTTGTTTTCGCGTTTTCCTGTTTATCCACTTTTTTTGAGAAACTGGAGTTAAAGGAGGCGTTGGAGACGAATTTCTTAAGTAGTTTTATCCTCTCCACATTGCTGATTCTCAGGGTAAGATCGGGGAAGGTTTCGGAGATTTTTCTAACCGGATCTGAGGATGAGGACGAGGTTCCTATTTGCTTTAAATAACTGAAGCTCAATTTAATTCCCTGATACAGGCCGATCCCGCTTCTGGCGTCATAGCTTTTGGTGGTGCTGGAAGCATCCCGGTTTCCTTCAATTGTTCCTGAGATAGTCGGAACATCGATATTGTTAGTCAAACCAAACTGATAGGATAAAGAGGGACGATAAAACAGCCCGCTTCCTCTGGATCTGGTTGTACGGGTATGAGAAAGAACCGGGGAGTCAATGTTCCTCAATAAAGCTGTGACCAGATTAAAGGATTTTAAAGGTCCCTTCTCGATCTTTTTGCTTCCCAAAAGTTTTTTCAGATTAAGGGTGAAATCGAATTTCTTGGTGTTGGAGCCCTCGACGGTAAGAGTATTTTCCCTCTGGGCATCCAAATTTTCTTTGTAAGTTGAAGAAAAGGAGAATTGGTTGGTCAGAAACCCGATGATCTGAGGGGAATAGTCGAACTTGAAATTCTGGGAGCGACTCACCTCTATCCCTAACTTTACTTCATTGGGATTGAACGAGAATTTTAAATCCTGATCGTTTCTTATATCCCTGGTGGTATTTAAATTATAGTTAATGTTAGCATCGCTTACTGGATTCATTACGAAGATAAAGTTTCCCAGAAAATCTCTAACGTATTTCGAGGTAACGTTACCCGCGTTGTTAACCGAATAGAATTTATCTCCCTTAACATCTCCTCCGAATTTTAAAGTCTTTGGCAGGAAATTAAACTGTAATTTGGTAAGATATTCGGGTATCAGGAAAAACTTTGCTTGGCTTAACGGTTTTATCGAAATCTGCTTCCCGGGCGAAAGATCATAGCTGGCACCAAAGCCGTAATTCTCAGTCCAGGAGACCGGGACGGAGGGAGTTGTGCTCTCTGTCTTTTGATAGGTTATTCGACTAAAATTGAGCCTCTTTAAGGTCAGTTTCAAAATCCAGTTATCGGTCTGCCTGTTGAATTTCGGCCCGAATCCGATCGATTTAGTTACGGTTCTGGACTGATAATCCTTTCTTTTATCCTCCGGGAGTTCTATATCCGAACCGACTTTAAATTTGGGTAAGGAACGATACTCTGACCAGTTTAATTGCAGAGGCAAAGATAGCTGCCAGGAAGGCGGCAGTAGTTTATGCAGATTTATATTTCCACCCAGTGCATAAGCAGTTCTAAAATCTTTCACCACGTTTGTCTTTTGCTCCATCTCTCTTAAATCCTTGAATTCGCAGTCGAATCTAGAAAAACTGAAACTTCCACTGGTGATAAGATCAGCCAGGTTGAAATTTACCGAACCTTTGGTGGCGTATCCTGTTTCCCTGCGTACATCATCCACTTCCAGTTCGTCCACCCAGATCTCGCCGGAAACATCGTTAGAATCATAATTAACCACACCCATGGCAAAGTAATCTATCTTGGAAAGCGAGGGTTGTCCTCTAACCCTGTAGTTAGAACTGGATATCGTATCTTCACCCTCGGGAACCTCAAGCTTGAGGGCGGTTATTTGATCGAAATCGATCTCCATTTCATTCCAGCCAGAAGAGAGTTCAGAAAAATATTCGTAGTAGTTGGTGGAGTCTTCCCCGATCCTGAAGAAAAACTCTATATTGGAGGAGTTATCGGGCCCATGGACCCACATTCCCATCTTTTTGTAATTAGTGTAATTTTCAGCTTCATACAAGATCCTCTTAGCAATTCCCAAATGATTGGGTTTTAGATCTTTAAACCTTAGAACTAAAGATTGTTCTTTTGCACGTACTTGGGTTTGTCGATCCAGGATCCCGGCCACACCTGGAGGTGGATCGTAGTCCGTGTTTTCATGAGTGTTTATGACGAAAATCTCAAATGAGCTCTGTGGTTCAATTGTATTTGCTGTAAAACCTGTGTCAGTGGTATCAGTTGTGTCCGCATCACTTTGTACTTTGAAAACCCCCAAGGGCTCCCACCTGTTACCCACCATCTGAATTGAGGCAACCTGCACCAGGATGGAATCCTCAGGATCAGAATAATCTATCCACATCCTGGCAAACTGGATGTTGTTCCAATCGGGTGAGCCGATCAAATCGTCTGGTTGATCCAGGGAAAGTCTATAAAGCCTCCAACCATACTCGCTATAGGTACCCTTAACGTAATTGGAGTCCAGCGTTGTATCAGCTGATAGATCAATGGTGAACTCGAAATAATTGTTAGCCTTATCCAGGCTGCCATTGAAATTGATGTCCTCGGTATCAGGATACCTTCCACGATCAGGATCGTCCTTGTTCCCCTCGGTTCCGTTTATCTGGGAGTACCGTTCCCTCTCTCCGGTTTCATCACTGTATTTCCAATCATCACCAGAAGGATCCTGGGGAACGTTCTGTCCGGGGAAAAGCACTTTGAAACTATCGATTTCCTCGGAGTTAAACATCCCATCCAGTCCGGTATCCTCGTCATCGTCAAAAATCCCATCCCTCTGTCCGTTCCTTAATTTATCTTCGGTGTCACGTTTACCATCCGAGTTTATATCCTCGGAGATCTGACCCAGATCGACATGTAATTTCCCCTTATCACCTTTTACCCATACCTCCAGGAATCTCCTTCTGGTCTGATCGTAACTTCCATAGGAAAAGCCTCTCATAATACCATTGCATGATTTTTTGTTAAATTGATTGGGATCAAATGCTCCTGATACGCTGTCAACTGGGGCATGAGGTCTTCTGGGAAATAATACCATCTGCAACACGTTGGTTCTATCCTCCCTTTTCTGAACATCTTTTTGAGGCCATATCTCCCTGATCGCCACCTGGGTATAAGGGTTGAACCAGTACATCCTTCCCCTCTGCCACACAGAGGTATCCGGAAGGGAACTGAGGGTCCAGATTCCCCTTCTTATGCTCAGATCGGTGTATTCCAATGCTCCTTCGAAATCATCAATGAAAGCATGGTTCCTTACGTTGGGGTTGGGCAGTGAGCCAGCCACCTCCATCTTCACATTGATTTTAGAAGGGCTTTCGGATTCAACCAGGGGTAACCCATCCACCAGTTGAGTCAGAACAGAAGGAGATAAGGAAAACGAAAAGTCGGTTCCCCAGACGAGGTTCTTTACCGGTTCCTCCCCTACCCTGGGTTTCTCGTCCTGAACCTTCTCCGACTTGTACAGGGCGATGGCGCCGATCTGGGCGTTTTCACCAAGATCATAATTAGCCTCAACTCCGAACAGGCTTTTCTTCTCCGGCATGAAAAAAGGTTCAAACTCGTAGTCGATGGTGATCTGGGCATTGGGATCCACAGCTTCACTGGTTAAAAATCTTATCTGTCCTAACTCGTAGAAGATATCGTAATCTTCACCTTTGTTGAGCTTTCGACCATTTAAGGTGACAACCTCAGATCCCTCGATGATATTAGCCCTACCCAGGGAATACTCTGTTTTCCTGGTTTGGGATTTAACATATATATAATATTGACTGGCATCCGATATCTCTCTTGCGTTATTACTCGTATATATTTCCCTAACCTGAGGAGAAAGGGTATCTTTAGGGTCTCCGGTGAAGCTCCGATTTGTTGCAAAGGGGTGCCTATCAGGAAAGATCAGATATCCCTTTTGAAGGTCTATCTGCCTTACGTCAACTATTCCATCCGCTCCAGGGCTCCCCCTGGTATCTATCTGATCCAAGCCTAAAATCAATATATACCTTTTTCCGTTCTGATGATTCGGATCTTCGTTTATCCTGGCTGGGCCTTTAGGCCCCTTATAAATATCCACCACCAGATCATTGGGGTTGACATTTTCCGTTCTCAAACCGTAGACATTTCTCCACTCATATTCCCAGGTGATACGCTGGGGCGAGGAGATCGTAGGTTTCAAAAGCTTTAATAGAAAGGAAGTATCCTGATCCGTGCTTTCGGTTTTTCGATGTTCCAGGTTCCCCACCGTAATAGTATCAACATCGCGTAGTATTCTATAGTACAGTGCCAGAACATCATTTATATTAGCTCTTCCGTTTAATTGCAAATAGGGTAAAGTCATCCCAATTGTCCCTGCTCCTAACGTCACTGTATCAGCGGTACGATGCACAAAATACTCGTTAGCATCTAATTGCCTGAATCTTTTGTACTCAAACTCCCATCCACTTGTATCGCATTCACACTTTCCTCCAGTGGTATCACAATTGTTAGGATTAACCACTGCCAGACCATGGCGATATTTTGAATCACTATTGATGCTGTTGTCGGATTTAAAAACAGCTATCTCGATAATACTGTCACCCGGTTGGAAGTCGTTGGGTAAAAACTTAATTCTTTCGTAAAGTTCTGGATCGCACAATGAAGGTTCATATAAGGATTGATCGAAACCCAGATAATAGAAAGTCCTTTCCACATAATTATTATCCCGGATAGGTTCCTCTTCCCTGGTTTCCGCACCAGCGGAGAAATCTGCTTTTTCTGTAGATCCTTTCTCCTGGCTGGTTATCATGGTCAGATTTAATCCACCGATTTTGGCCTGAGCTTTTATGCCAAAAAGTCCCTGAACCTTCTCGCTGTAGCCGACCAGACCACTCCTGATTCCCAGGCTTACGTTACCGGCCTCGATGTTTTGAATTATCTCATCCTCATCTCCGGTGTATTTCAGATGCAGTCGGTTGGAGAGGTCGGCCTCCCTTTTGGAGTCCTGATCTACCTGGACAGATATTTTGCTCCCTATGGTTCCGGAGATGGTGAATTGAGATTCCTGTTCCATCCTGAGCGAAGGAAATTTGGTCTGCTTGGAGGTAGCGGTACTTTGAACACCCTCCTCCCAGGTAGAGGTGCCGGAGAAGTCTATCCTTCGATAACCGGAGACCTTAAGCCCCGGTCCCCCCTCGCCGATTATCTTGGAGACTAAGGTTGGAAACTTAATGGGAATCTCAAATGCAAAAGGTCCGCTCGCTCCGCTCTTGCTAGCCTCCTGGGTGAAGTGAATTAAGCTTGACCTGAAACTCGAATCCAGTTGAGCTTTATTGTTTTCAACTACGTATTTGTCCAGATCCATGCTGAAACCAGGTAAAGTAGGGAAAGATCCGATCTGACCCTTCAAAGTCACCCTGCGATTATCGTGGTCGATTCCCACGATTCTTTTTAAACTTAACCTGGAATTAACCTTCAGAAATGATAAGGTTGAATCGGAAATGGATAGGCCTTTTTGTCGCGGGGGATAAAAGGTTGCCCATCGAGTGGAATTAAAATCCAGGCCTATCCCTAAAGTCTGTACTGCTAAAGGAGAGATAAATAAAAAACAAACCGCTAAGATAAACGTAAAAATAGATGTTTTAGCGGCTTTGAAGCTTCGCCAATAGTGAAGCATGGAATTTGCACCTCTTCTCATTTCTCCTTAGATATTATCGATAGGCAACCTCCTTTGGTTAAATTTTCCTAAATATATAACTTCTTCTTCTAAATTTATTTTAAATCTTTTTTTGACTCTTTCCTTTAATATACGAGCTAACTTCTTTACGTCTTTGGCTTTGGCGTTTTTCGAGTTTATTATAATATTGGCATGTTTTGAAAAAACTTTAGCCTCCCCAACCGACATTTTTTTTGCTCCCACCTGATCTAAAAGATAACCTGCTGATATACCCTTATCTTTTACGTTTTTGAAAAAACATCCGGCAGATTTTTTATTATAAGGGATCGATTTCTTCCTTTTTTCCCACACTTGCTCAATCCTTTTCCCGATCGATTCTTTTCTGCCCTTTTTAAGTTTAAAAGAGACTGAAAGCAAAACATCCATTGTTTTTTTGAGTTTGCTATAACGATAACCAAAATCGAAATACTCCCTGCCAACAATCTCTATGTTCCCCGAAGAAGTTAATAATACTGCTTCCTCCGTATATTCACCTATTGATTTCCCAAAAGCTCCTGCGTTTCCGAATACCGCTCCCCCCACTGTTCCGGGGATGCCAGCTAAAAACTCAAATCCTTGAAGTGAATTCTCCCTGGCTGAGTTCACCAGATCCTTAAGCAGAGTTCCTGATTGACAGGCAATTGTTGTATCACAAACCTCGGTTTTTCTGCATTCGTTTTTAATAACCATTCCTCTGAAACCCTCATCTGATACCAAGACGTTGTTTCCTTTTCCTAAGATAAAGTATGGGATCCCAAGCTCTCTTGCGGTTAAAACTGCATTGGTCAGTTCGTCGATTCTCTTTGCCCTGAAGAAATAATCAGCTTCCCCTCCGATCTTAAAGCTGGTATAGGGAGCTAATACCTCCTTTTCTTTTAAGTTTTCACCTAAGATGCTTTTTAGTTCTCTGCGAACCGTTTTGGTTTTAGTAGCCAGCATATTGTAACTTTATATAAGATATTAAAAATCGGGGAAAAAGCAAGGGGAAAATGAAGGATTTCTACGGTTTTATCCAGATGTTTTAATAACAGAGATTTGAAATTGGAATTCGGATTACCGCATTGGCAAATGAAGGTAAAAATTACTTCCCAACCTGCCTGTCCTTCCAGTGAAGGTTGTGACTACCCATAAAATTCAGCAAGGATAAAATATTTATCTATTGTTATGAATGGAAATAAAAAAAAGCACGGATAAATCCGTGCCTACAAAACTTATCACCTATTACCTATAACCTACGACCTGTTCCGTATCACCTGCCAATAGCTTTGTAATACTTCGCTGTTGCAACAAGATAATCTGTCAAAGCTGAAAGATAATTGGTCTGGGCTAAGGTCAATGCCAGCTGGGTATCCATCTCCTCCAGGCTGGTGATCAGACCCTCGGCATACTGAACCTTGGCGATCTCCAGAGCTTTATTTGCCTGATT
>Ga0111201_1070_pt1 | contig 15240 bp, 11 predicted proteins | sample DeeMarSWOR324_28_FD_80375 | JGI IMG/M metagenome (GOLD analysis project Ga0111201, IMG submission 80375) | candidate division Zixibacteria bacterium SM23_73_2 | reverse complement strand
TCATAGGACCAGATCACCTGGCCGCTGTCACCCCGCAGTACCCTGAGAATACCATCATCTGATCCAAAGGCAAGATCGAGGATACTGTCACCGTCCATATCGGAGATGGCTGCTCCGCGGAACATGTTGCCACCGGTATAGTAGCTCCAGAGCAGGTCTTTGGTGTGGGACAACACACCCAGCATATTGTAGGAGACGAAGACTATCTCCAGATGGCCGTCGTTGTTCAAATCAGCAATGGAGGTGGGTGCCCCTACGTAATTGGGTGCGGAGTAATCCCACTTCAGGGTTCCGTCCTCACCATTCAAAAGATATAGATGACTATCATAGGCTCCGATGGCAATCTCCGGTTTGCCATCCTCGTCGATATCAGCAAAAGAGCCCCCGTGATACATCCAGTCAGTTGGCTCATCCGAATGCCATATAACAGTCCCTGAATCTCCTCTTAAAGCATAAACTCTATAGTCACCGGCGAATTGAGCAACCACTATATCCAGCTGTCCATTGTTATCAAGGTCTAATATGTTAGGACCGGACTGGATGTAGCTGTCGGTTCCCAAATTAATCCTCCAGCACTGGCTCCCATCCTCCCCGTTAAGGCAGTAGACGTAGCCATAGAAGGTACCGAATATCACCTCGGGTTTGCCGTCGTTATCCACGTCAGCCACTGCAGGGGGTGAGTCGATGTAATTTGAGCCGGTTGAGATCGACCACTCCACTCCTCCGGTGGGCCCGTTAAAACAATATACCCTGCAGGGTGAGGAGGCTGGAACTATAACCTCCAGGGTGTCATCCTGATCAACGTCGGCTATGGCTGGGGAGGCATCGTTGCACCCGCCGGTGTTGTATTTCCATAGCAGGGTACCGCTGTCAGCATTCAATGCGTAGATGTGCTCGTCGTTAAAGTATGTTCCGAAGACTATCTCCAGCTTGCCATCCTTGTCTATGTCACCAGCTGCTGCCGAGCCAAAGGAAGGGGCATCCAGATCATACCACCATAGTATCTGGGGAGTGTTTTCATCCGATTTATTTTCTTCAAGCTTGAAATGTCCTTTTTCTTTTTTGATAGAAGGTAAATCGTTTGCAGATGTGATGATCTCTTTTTGAGAAAAAAGAAAGATAAAGAATAAGATCAACAAAAGGGAAAATGCTTTAGCTGGTCGCATGAGGGAGAGTTGGTTCTATCTTAAAGAGTCAAAAACTTTTCGTTGTCTCTGTTTATAATTTAATGAAAAAGAAGGATAAGTCAACTGGATTTTAGTTTAGATTTAGGTTCTTTGCATAGAGTAAATCGTCATAGAATTCCAATGACGAATTATTTATGTTGTGTCAGATCCCTTAGATTTAATATCTATTAGAAGTAGCCTATAAAATAACAAAGAAGAAAGGCAGATTGCTTCGTCGCTTCGCTCCTCGTAAAGACGGGTCTAAAGTGTCATTGAGGTCCCGCCAAAGGCGAGGGAAGCAATCTCCAACGAAAAGGGATTGTAAGTGGTGTCAGGAGTTTCCTCCTGACACCACCTTCTGTCGGGAGGTAACTCCCGACAGCACAGATCAATTTATCGAATTTTAAATTCGGCAACAACAGAAAAGTGGTTGTTACCGAAGTCTACAAATGTCACCTTGCCTATCCCTGGCGGTCAGGCCGGGAAGCGAATTGAAGGGTTTTTTATTTCGCAGGAAATTCAAAGAGTGCTTAGCAAATGAGATTCTTCCCCCGCTTTTAGCGGGGATCAGAATGACACGATGGGATTAAGCAACGACCCTAAAAAAAGAACTTGTAATATTTTTCGAATTGTTCTTGATTTCCACAAGGATTTTTATTATATCCAGAAAAAGCTGTTTGTAAGTATATAAAGCAGAAAGTCAGGAGATATTCAGTGAACGAAGCCTTTATAACCGATCCGGTGGGGATCTTGGCAATTTTAAGCGGGGTGGCAGCGTTTTTCTTTTTCCTTGAAAAACAAACCAAATGGAAACTTTTTAATTATTTCCCTCCACTTCTTTTCATCTATTCGATTCCTCTGATTTTCTCCAATACCGGAGTAATCGCTGGTAAATCAGAGGTCTACGGGTGGATGGGGGACGTGATATTGCCTTTGTTTTTGACGGTGATGCTTCTGGATGTGGATGTCAGGCGGGCTTTCAAAACCATGGGCAAGGGGATATTCGTGATGTTTTTTGGCACCCTGGGAGTTATCATCGGAGCTCCCGTAGCCTACTTTCTGGTTAAGGGAGGACTGGGACCTGAGACCTGGAAAGGATTCGGGGCTCTGGCTGGAAGCTGGATCGGGGGAACCGGAAACATGGCTGCAGTGAGCGAGGGGCTTAAGACTTCCGGTAGGGATTTCGGGCTGGCGGTTCTGGCTGATAATTTAGTTTACATCGTCTGGCTGCCGATCATGCTCGGATCGAAAAACTTAGCCAAATGGTTTCACAAATTCACCGGGGTGAGTGACCAGAGGCTCAAGCAGATGGAGGTGGAAGCTAAGGCTATGAGCGTGGATAAGGGGAAGATGGAGATGCGCCACATCCTCTATCTTTTGTTTTTGGGTCTTTTAAATGCCTGGATTTCCTCATACCTCTCAGATTTTCTGCCTAAAATCCCACCGGTTTTAACTGCGGGGACCTGGAGGATCCTTCTGGTAACCACCATTGGTATCTCTTTCTCCTTTACCCCTGCCAAAAGGATTCCGGGAAGCCATGCTCTGGCAATGGCTTTAGTGTATCTTTTCGTGGCCAATATGGGAGCCAGAGCGGAGGTGGCAGGCCTGGCTCAGATGGCGGTATGGTTTGTGGGAGGGGCTTTCTTGTGGATATTCATTCACGGAGCATTTTGCCTTTTAGGGGCGAAACTCTTCAGGGTGGACGTGCATACCGCTGCCATTGCCAGCGCTGCCAACATAGGGGGAGCAGCCTCAGCCCCGGTGGTGGCTGCTTATCACAATGAATTCTTGGTTCCGGTTAGCATCCTTATGGCTCTGATAGGTTATGCCATCGGAAACTACTGCGCCTTTGTGGCTGCCTGGCTCTGTTATCTGGTTCGTTGATTTATCTTGAAGCTAATTTTTTTAAATCATATAGAGGTATCTTAAATTTTTGTTAAGAATACGTCAGATTGTGTGAAAATCTCACTTTTTGTAGCCGCAGGCTTTAGCCTGCGAAAGTGGAGTATTGAATTTCAACGACCAACGCAACCTAAAGGTTGCGCCTACCACTTCGAAACGTAATTTTCACACAGCCTAATGTTGTACTGGGGGAAGTTTTGTCTTTATCTGGACAATATAATAGTCTTTGGGATTGCCATGCCCTTGGGGCTGGCAATGACAGATTAAAAAATCGTTCAGAGCTATTCCAGAGCAGCATTGACAGAATTGTTTCTTTTTATCTCAGATAAAGTCCATCCATAATTTGTTTTCTCTGACATAGTCAAAAGAAGCTTTTGATAGTCTGATTATATCACTTAAAATCTTGAGTTATGAAAAATTTATTAATCTGTTTTTATTCTCCGTTAAAGGAATTAAAAAAAGAACCCCTAGGGAATTGGTAGAAATCCCCCGGGGGTTGGAGTAGGGTTGAAGCAGATTCTTTTAAGGTTTTACTTCACCAGAACCATCTTGTTAGTGGCGCTGTTCTTGCCCGCATCCAGTTTATAAAAGTAAATACCGGAAGCCACGGTATCTCCGTGTTTATTCTGACTGTTCCAGATTATCGCCAGACCAGCTGACCGGCGATGTTGTAGATTTTCAAGCTCACTGCAGCTCTTTCCGGCAGGGCGAAGGCGACAGTGGTGCTCGGGTTGAATGGATTGGGATAGTTACCCAGCAGAGCGAATTCCTTGGGCAGGGCTGCTCCATCCGTCTCTTCTGTTTCTCCGAATTTGAATTCCACCGGCATATTCTCCGCTTTGTCGTTTACCATCTGCATCTGGCTGACATTTCCATCACTGAGCTTTAAAGTCGTCTGTTCAACTTGGGGATTGGGACCGGTAACCTTGAACTTCAAAGTGGCTAAAAGTCCGGATCCGGCTTCAACCGGTTTATCACTGGAACCTATGGCAAGAGCTCCGATGGAGATAACGTTTTGATCCTTGACATCATAAACCACTTTGAAACTGAAATCTTTTACCCGTGATTGGTCGAATGCTTCTTCAACTGAGCTGGTAAGTCTCAAATCTGTAATCTTTAAGAACAAAGCGATGCCGGACATCGATTGGCTGTTGTTGAAATGGATGGGAACGGTCAAAATATCGCTCGTTTTGGATAGTTTGGGATTAATCGCCATTTCATTGGGGGCTGCCAGTACAGAACAGGCCAAAAAAGCTACCAAAAGAAAGAATAATAGGATCGGCTGTTTTTTCATATTTACCTCCAAGTACTTGGTTTTTGGTTAATCTGAATCCTGGCCAAAGATTCAGATGAATTCTACTCCCCTTTCCTCGATCAACTCCTGCCAGCAAAATCTCTCTCATTCTGGCAAGAAATTGATTTTTTTCACATCACCTCCTCAATTAGGTGAAGGTTAAAATTTAGTTTTTCTCCCACTTTCTCGGATTAATTTCTGCAGTTATCTAACACCTCCTTGTTGGAGGGAATTAAACCAAATCAAAGCCACACCTTCGAGGGAGTCTTACTGCTTTTTATCAATTATTTACGGTATTTAATTGTCTTGTGATTGAATAAAAATTTACGATGGATAAGTTTTTGATTTATATAAGGTTAAAAACAAATTCCTTGCATTTTGGGAGCCATTACGAAAATAAAATATTTTCTTATGGCTGCTTGCTGCGTTTTGAATTAAAAGTAAAAGGAAGGATTTTTTAGTTTTGATAGCTCTTTAGAATATGACTTGACAGGGCTAAAACATTGACTATCTTATTTTAAGTAGGGGATTTTTGCGATGTCAAATGATGATAAAAAATTAAAGAAAGGTTACGTCTTAGCTAAATGCTGTTCTCCTGAATCACCGAAAGATTCGATAACCGGATACTCAAGTCTTAAAAACGTGATCGTGGTGCACAAATCCGGATGCCGGGAGTTAAAAAAAACTGAGTTCGAACGCCTGGTGGCTCTGTCCTGGAACGAGATACTGGATGAAAAAGAAAGCGAATTGGAGGTAGGAGAGGATTTTTCTTTTTTGGAGGGGCTTGATTTTAAAATCTTAAAGCACCACCAGACACTGGGAATCGATTACTCCTTGATGGTGGCAAAGATTTTGAAAGTCAGACCTGAGGAGATGTTCGAACATCACAAAAAACTTAAAGATCTGAAACTTCTGGAAAGGGTTGCCAAGGTGATGGTACAGTATCGTAAGAATATCGTGGATAACAAATGGATCAAACATCGCAATCATACCTATTACCGGATCACCCCCAAGGGAGAAAGATATCTTGATTTTTATCTTAAAAAGATTTGAAAGAGCTTTTACTTTTGCTCTGGTAATATAAATTAGATTTATACGTATAGTTTTAATTTCAAGATTATTCATTAAAAGTGACATGGGATTTTTTAGTAATTTATTTAACCGAAAACCAAAGCCGGGCAAACCCGTTACGGTGACCGATGAAGATTTCCAATCGGAGGTGCTTCAATCCGAGATTCCTGCTGTTGTCGATTTCTGGTCCCCCCGTTGTCCCCCCTGCCAGGTTATGGGAGGGCTTCTGGATGAGGTTGGGCCGGATTATGATGGAAGGATTAAGATCTTTAAATTAAACGTGGAACAAAATCCAAAGGTAGCTCAAAAGTATGGGATTAGAAGCATTCCCACCGTGATTTTGTTCCGCAACGGAAAACCGGTGGATATGATAATCGGGCTTTTGCCCCTGAATCCCTTGAAGCAGAAGCTGGACCGGCTCATCTCATAATCGTGATCCACCCGGGTAAGCGCAGGTCTGGTTTGGGTAACTGAAATATATTCGTTGCCCGGAATTTACGGATTAATTAAAAGACTGATTCGTAAAGAAATTTAATTTACTTAGTTAGGAGATTCAAAAAATAACCAACATCTTGAGTTCTCTTGCGAATTTTCTGCTTACCTGAAAGGAGAAATCGATCTATACCTATAATGAGATACCATATAGTCCAGAATGCTGATAACCAACAAAGTCAATCCTGATAACAAAAGCAGGTCGATATTTATTTTCAGATTTGTTAGAATGGTTCCCGCAGATATCCATAAGTCAAAGAGGAATTCAAATTGTAGTAAGGGAATATAAGTTATCGTTTTGACTATTGGGTCCCAATTAATAAAATAAAGTATCGCGCTTAAGCCAGCAAGGATCCCCAAAATTACCAAAAGAATTTCGGCGTAATTTTTATGAGATTTCAATTTAGGTGCTTGGGGGAGCTTTGATATAACATCTGCAGCAAACCTCTTTGGAAGTTTAAAACCAGGTTCTTTTTTGAGTTCTAAATGTAATTTCTTATACTCCTCCAGGGCTTCCTGACAAAGCTCGCAGGTCTCAAGATGTTTTTGAGCCGATTTATTTGTTAAGGAAAGATTACCATCCAAAAAATCCTGGATCTGCTCATCGGTTAGATGTCTTAATGCCACAAACCCTCCTTCTGATATTTGACCATCAGCTTCTGTTTTAAAAGTTTTCTTGCCCGAAAAAGGTAGCTTTTAACCGTGCCCTCAGGAATCTGCATAACTTCTGAGATTTCAACATAACTCATCTCCTGGAGATGATAAAGTGTTAGTATGGTTCTAAAATGGACCGACATCTTGTCAATTTCTGATTTCAAGCGAAGGGAAATATCCTTCTTCTCAGTATACTGGTCAGGGGGGAGGTAATCTTCTGAGAGTTCACTATGTGACTGGAGCTTTAAGGTATGAGCCTTCAAACAGCGGGTCTTTTCTTTTTCAAGAAAATCGAGACAGGTGTTATAGGTAATTTTTGCAATCCAGGTTGAGAATTTCGATTCAAAATTGAATTTAGATAAATTTTGATACACTTTTAAAAACACGTCCTGACAAAGGTCTTCTCGATCCGCCTTATTAACGACCATTCTGAACACCATATAACTCACCAATCGCTGGTTTTCTTCGATCAGGGTTTGGAATGCTTTCTTGTTTCCAGCCAGTATCCTCTGGATAAGAGATCTGGTATTTGTCATATTCTCTTTCTATTAATAAAGACACTAAGAACAACAAAAATGTTGCAATTTTTTCAGGATCAGTGAAACATTTCTGGAACTAGTCTGTCTAATTTAGGTGAAAACTGACTTATATGAAAGAGAAAACTTAAAACATAAGGAGAAACAATGAATAGCGTATGGGAAGTAATACCCCTGATCGGTTTGTTTATCATGATAGCCTTTATTTTTAAAATCGTGGTGGATCACAGAATCAGATCGAAATTAATTGACAAAGGGATGCTGGACGAAAATGTCAAATACCTTTATAAGGATGGAGTTGATGTTCAGATTCTCTCGTCATTGAAATGGGGAATGATTTTAATCGGCATTGGACTTGCCATTTTCGTAGGCCAGATAGTTCCTGAGGATTTGGCCGAAGAGGTCACCATAGGTGCGATGTTTTTATTTGCAGGGCTGGGTTTGCTTCTTTACTATTTCATTGCCTATAAAGTTAAAAGCAGATTCAAAGAGAAAAGCTCTGAAATGTAATTCCCCCACTGCATAAGGTCTCAACTTCCGAAACCTGGATATAGCATAGCTCTTTGGAGTAAAATGTTACTCGGTTATAGATTTAATCTATTTGTATAATACTGTATTGAAGATATCTGACAAAAAACTTCAATCTTTCTTCAAATTCTTATCCAGAAAATCTACCATCTTGCGATAAGATACTAATCTATTTGACAACTTTGCTATCCCGTGACCCTCATCGGGAAAGATCAGGCTGTCCACCTCACCCCCTTGAGCTCTTACCGCCTCGATCACCTGCCGGGCTTCTCCCACAGGTACCCGGGGATCGTTCTCTCCATGAATCACCAGAAGGGAGGCTTTGATTTTGTCTACCTTGTGAATAGGGGAGATGCTTTTTAAGAATTCCCTGTCAGTTAAGGGACCATACTCCGATTCCCGGAGCTTTCTCCGGTATGCTTTGGTGTTTTCAAGAAAGGTCACAAAATTTACGATACCTATCTCCTCGATTCCCGCAGCGAAAAGATCGGGATGCTCGGTCAAAGCTCCCATTACTGCATATCCTCCGTAGCTTGCTCCTTTTATGGCTAACTGTTCCTTTGAGGTATATACATTTTCAAAAAGCCATCTGGCACCCTCAGCTATGTCCTTTATCGAGTCCAATCTCTTTTTGTAGTTGTCCATAAGCGTATATTCCCTGCCGTATCCTGAACTCCCACGGATGTTAGGAGCAAGAACGCCGTATCCATTCAGAAGGAGGTACTGAAAATGCCTTATAAATCCAGGTCGATACTGAGATTCGGGTCCACCGTGAATATGCAATATAAAAGGAATGGGTTTTCCCTGATAGCTGGGAGGAAGGTAGAGAAACGCGGGAATCTCCAGACCATCAAAGCTTTTGTATTTGATTAAGGTGGGTTCGGCGAAAAGGGAAGGATCTATTCCTGCCATTACCGAATGGGTTACTTTACGAAGTTCCTGCTTTTTCCAATCCCAGATCCAGATGTCGGTGGTTTTAGTAGGGCTGCTGAAAGAGAAGGCTATAGAACTTTGGTCTGAGAAGAAGATCTCGAAAATCCTCCCTTTCAAATCTGGAGTTGGGATTTCAATTTTACTTTCAAGATCAGAGATTTTGAGCTCACTGTATCCCTCTTCGTTGATAATCCAGGCCAAATATCTTCTATCAGGGGAGATGGAAAGCATCTCTGTTTCCCAGTTTGATTCCTCATCCCAGAAGGTAAGTTCTTTTGTATCAAGATCTATTTGGGCTAATCTCATAATTCCATCTTCGTTCATATTGGATGCCAGGTATACAGTTTTGCCATCCCCTGAAAAACGAGAGTATTGGAATAAGTAATCCCCTTGGTGAGGGGTGATGTTCTCCGATTTTAGGGTAGTAAGGTCAACGAGATAGATATCGTTGTTGATATTGGAGGGATAATGGTAAATTAAAAGATATCTTCCATCAAAGGAAACATCAGCTATTGAGTTCCAGCCATGATACTCAAAAATCTTCTCTTGTTTTTTAGTTTCTAAATCTAAAGAGAAGATATGAAAATCTTTGAGATTGGTCTGGTTGTTGTAGAAGTATATCTTCTGGTTATCCGGAGACCATTCGGGCGAGCCGTGACGCACTTCGGTTTTTTTGGTGAGAGCTTTGGTTTGTCCGGTTTCGGTATCCACCAGATAAAGTTGTGCCTGCTCGTCTCCGCCCTTTGCTGCACCAACTATGGCTTTTTTCCCGTCAGGGGAAATGGAGAAGAAATCAATCCCGTCAGGCAGAAAAGTCAATTGATAGGGCCAGCCGGATGAATCAAGACGGTACAGCTGATCCACCCCGGTAAATCCTGTTTCAAAGAAAAGGATTTTGCCATCTTTGGTTATCTGGGGATTTGAGGCATAACCTATCTGCATGAAGGTTTCGATATCGGGAATATAGAGGGTATCCTGAGCATAGAGGGGTGAAGCTATAAAGAGAACTAATAATAGGACTGAGATTAGCACCTTATTGTTTATCCATTCAGTTTTGTCAAAAAGTCCCCATAAACTTAAAATCTTAGAATTTGACTTTTTTTGCATCTTAAACACCTCCGTATAGGTTTTATTTTAATTTACTTATAAAAATACATAGATGTTTCACTGTTGTCAAAGGAAAATAATGATTAAAAAATTCTGTGTTGGTTGGGGAATTGGAATTCCCTAACCACAGTTTCGGTGAAGGAAATCCCCGAACGGGTATTGACTACAATTCCTGCATCAACAGAGATAAGGGGAGAGCAACATTTCAGATTGGCCTCTGTTTACTTATTACTTTAAATCAGTGGAGAGGATGGACCTTGACTCTCGATTTTATTTGTGGATTCTTCAGGTTATTACTTTATTTTTTTTAGCTTGAGGGATCGCTGGTCAGGATTTTGAGAGCAGTCTCTTTTTGTGTGGGCAGATTTTCAACAAAGCTTTCCAGAGCTTCATTCAGGCTATCATATACGTCAAATACCAGGGTCAGTTTGGTTATGACGATGATCTCCCGGATATGCTGGGTGAGGTTAGCCAATTTAAGTTCGCCACCTTTCTCTCTGAACCTGGAATGATGGTAAAGTAGAACGCTAATTGCCGGGGAGCCAATCCAATCGGTTTTTCCCAGATTGATTATCACCTTTTTCTTTTCTTTTCCTAATAGAGCGAAAAGCTTTTCATCCAGAGATTCCACATCTGGTCCGGGTAGAACTTTTCCCGAAGGTTCCAGAACAACCACGCCTTTTTTGATATAAGAGTTAATCCTCATAAAAACCTCCCGTTTGCTTATACAATTATATGTTTTTAGAGCTCTAAAGTTTCAAATTTCTATCCAGGAAAAGCTAATCTTCTGTTATTCAATGTCTGGAGAGTTCCACAATTGGTTGAGATTTCTACTCTGTTTGATTATTATTATACCAGAATGACAGTATTGTTTATATACCAAAATTAATACTTTGAAAGCGTTAGTACTTTCACTGATCCTTTTTTTAATGCTTTGCTGAAACATTTTCAGGTGCCGATCTGTCTATTCATTGTAAAGCAATTGAAATAGTAACTAAAAAACATGAGGGTATTTATGTCACTAAAAGTTTTTTTAAAGATCATAGTATTTTCTACCCTTTTTTTAATTTGTACATCGGTGAGCTCGCAAGCAACTGATAATGTGAAAACGGGTTTATCAATTTCCCAGTCCATAGAAAAGTTAAGAGCAAATTTTGACAGTTTGATGAAGGAACGTTCGATTCCAGGGGGTGCTTTTGCCATAGTATCCAAAGATTCGATATGGATAGGGACTTATGGCTTTGCCAATCTAAAGACCGGTGAGCCAGTTACGGAAAATACGCATTTTCGCATCGGTTCCTGCACCAAAAGCTTTTTGGGATTGGGTTTCCTTAAGCTCATCCAGGAGGATAAGATCGATCTCAATACCCCGGTGAGGGATATCGCCCCTGAGATCGAGATACGCAATCCCTGGCAGGATACCCATCCGGTCAGGGTGGTTCATTTACTTGAACATACAGCTGGATTCGATGACTCGCATCTTAATTGGTTTTACTTCGAGGGTCCGGTGATTTCTTTAAAGCGTGCCCTGGAGATAAAAGCTGATCTGCGCAGGGTACGCTGGCAGCCGGGAACACGCGTTAGTTACTCCAGCCCTGGTTATACCCTGGCAGGATATGTTATGCAGAAGGTCTGCGGGCAGAAATACGAAGATTATATAAAACAGACTGTCCTGGATCCAATAGGTATGAGGACTTCAACCATTGGCAGGGCTAATGAGAGTAAGCAGCTGCTTTCTTTGGGTTACGGAAAGAACAACAAACCGCTTCCCTATTGGTACGATTATGACGAGCCAGCAGGCGCGATGAACTCGTCGGTTAAAGAAATGGCTCTGTTTGTGCAGTTTTTACTTAACCGGGGTAGGGTGGGTGAAAAACAAATACTGAGCAGTGAATTACTAGATAGAGCGGGAAAACCTACTACTACCCTTGCGGCAAAAGCGGGACTTAAGGCAGGCTACAGTTTTGGAGTGACGACCAGGTTGGTGCATGGTCTGAAAGGGTATGGGCACGGCGGGCTGGTTCCCGGTTTTTATGCTGAGTACGCCTATAACCATGATTGTGGACTGGGCTGGGTTGTATTGCTCAACCAGTTCGGTCGGATAATCTATGATGATATAATCGATGAGGTCGAGAGCTTTTCGGTTTGTGAGGTAGATACCACCTCCTTTCCCTCAACACAGGTCCCGGAAAAACAGCTTAGAGCTTACTGCGGGTATTATGAACCTCGCAGCCCCAGGATGAAGCTTTTTGCTTTTATGGAAATATTGTTTGCCGGAACTAAGATACTTTTTGAGAATGATACGCTCTATCAAAAGGATTTCATGGGTGACAAAAAACCCTTGATTCCTGTTTCTGAGAACCTTTTCAGAAAACCAGATGAACCTGAAGCCTCGAGGGTTTTTACCCGGACTCCTGATGGCAGGATGGTATATGCCACCAGGGGCTCGTATTACGAAAAGACCGCTGGCTGGAAATCCTTAGTATATCCAAATTTATTTTTAGGAGCTATGATTATCATGCTTTCTTCAGTTGCCTATGCAGTCTTCTGGATTCCCCTTCATCTTTTCAAAAGAAGAAGGAAGGTAGATGTCCGATCAAAGTATTTGAGGATGAGAACAGTGCCTCTTTTAGCTGTTCTTTCGCTTTTGCTGGGGATTATGATAGTCGCTGACCAGACCTTACTTGAATTTGGCCAGATGACGGTTCGCAACGTTGTCTTTTTCATTTCCACTTTGATATTTGCCGGGCTGTCGGTTTTGAGCCTTTTTACTTCATACAGAAGTTTTTTTAGACCGGTTAAAAACACAGCAAGAATATATGCGGTCATACTCTCACTTACCTGTTTCGGAATGACAATTTTTCTTGGATATTGGGGTATAATTTGTTTAAGGTTGTGGGCTTATTAGCATGAGCTAAAAAAATTCCCATGCTTTTTAATAAAATCTCAAAGATGAATAACATTTCTTGGTTCAGAACAGATTCCCATCTGCCTTTAGTTTATCCAGAATAGAATCATATCTCGAACTAAATTCTTCTCCTAATATATAGCTCAATGTTTTTTTTACCTGCCAAAGATTTTCTTATCCTTTTCCCTTTAAAGAATAGTCAATATACCAACTCTTACCTTACTTGAAAATCAGCATTTTCTCACTTCTCCCCTTTCGTTCAAACTGTTTCCAGATCGAAACATCACATTTTGATACTGGTCTTGTATATCAAATATCCGCTTCAATAAAGCGTTCAATTTTTGGAGCAGGATGGCATTTTTTTTGTCTGACACCTTGCATAATTTACATAAATCCATCCTGCTCCTTTTTATTATATATCTTTTCCCTTTTACTTCTCAAAAACCCAACCATTTATTCTCAAGGATTTGATTGCCTGTGAAACCGATAACAGGTTATATCAGACAACCAGCTTGGCAAAATATGTGTACTGATTAAAAAGAAATCCGTCTTAGTTGGTGTCATGCCCTTAAGCTGTCGAGAAGTAAAGCGAAATCCCCTTGACTTATGCGGTTTTTTAAGGCATTTTAATGGAAAGTAAATAGATCTGATACTGCGGAATGGATAAAAATCACAAAAGCGAAGACAAGAAAGAGACTCTGTTCAAATATATTATAATCCCCTTTCTATTTCTGGTGGTGATCTTTCACCTTTTGTCCGGATATCTTTTCCCAAGCAAGCTATGGGGTATTCATCATCTCTATTTCTACCCTTTTTACTTAGCTTTAATTTTTACCCTTTTGATCCTCTCTGTCTTTATTCCTAAAGTAAACCAGATCTGGCTCTCTTTGTTTCAGAGAACATTCGGTTGGATCGGACGTTTTTTGTCTAATTTCAACAGACACTTGATCTTCGGTGGGGCAAGTTTTTTTTCTCTTTTTATCTTCTGGTTTTTGCGGACCAGACTTTATCTTTTCGGAGACGGTTATCTGAAGTTGAAGGTTTTACCTCTAGGGAGACTGGGGATGGCGGAGTGGCTGAACGATCTTGTTCACCTACAGCTTTTTTATTTTTTGTCGCCGAGGATAGATTGGTGGAGTCCCGCACTCACCTATGCGAGTATAAGCGTTCTCTGCGGGGGGCTGTTTGTGTTGGTTGTGCTTTGCCTTTCAGACCTTTTGGGGAAAAACAATTTTGAAAAGGTGTTTGTAGGAAGTTTGATCTTCTCTCTGGCTTCCTTAGAGCTTTTCTTTGGATACGTGGAGGCCTATACCATTTTTACCTTAGCTTTAGTAACCTTTATTTTTCTTTCGGTTCTCTATCTCAAGGGAAAGATCAGCTTCCTTTTGCCTTTGGGAGCTTTAATTCTCACCTCGCTGTTCCATGTTTTTGGCTTGGTCTTTGTTCCATCTTTTCTTTATCTTTTATGGCAGGATAAAAAGCCCGGGGGAAAATATCTTTTAAAATCCTCTCACCTTTGGTCTTTGATTTCCTTGGTCCTGGTTATGATCTTAAAGGCTTATCAGGTTTTCACCTTTACCTCGGAGTTCCACAAAAAGATGATAATACTGCCATTGTTTCCAACCCCGGAGTATGAGTTCACTATGTTCTGCTGGGATCATTTTACAGAGTTTTTCAATCAACTCCTTTTAATTTCTCCGGTGGGGATAATCTTATTTCTCTTTTTCATAAAAGACTCTTTCAAATCCAAGGATAAGATCACCATCTTTTTCCTTTCGGGAGCAATCTTCTCCGTGGTTTTTGTCTTCGTTTTCAATTCACTATTGGGATCTGCTGACTGGGACCTGAGGTCTTTTCCCGGAATGTTCTTTGTCCCCCTGGGAGCAATCATGTTTATAAGCAAAGCCACGGAGTGGAGGGGCTTTAAAAACTATGGTCTTATTTTGGTCTTGGTCTCCTTTTTTCATTTGATCCCCTGGATATTGCTCCACGTGGATGAGAGAAGATCGGTTGAGCACTATAAGTTGGTGCAGCTTCACGATCCCCATCCTCAGGATTTTACCCAGTATAACGCTTATAAGATAGCCAGAGTCTTGAGAATGGCAGGATATGGTAATGAGGCGGAGTTTGTATTTAAAGATGCGATCAAGGAATATCCCCAGGATATGCGCAACTATAGCAATCTGGGTCTTCTGCTTGTTGAATTGAAAAGATACTCTGAAGCTGAAGAACTATTCAAAGAAGCTATAAAAATTAAGCCGGATTATGCTACAGCTCACAACAATCTGGGCACTCTGCTTTATAATATGAAAAGATTGGATGAGGCTGAAAAAGCATACAAAGAAGCCTTAAGAATTGACCCGGACGTTGCCGGCACTCACTACAGCTTGGGTAATCTACTTTCTGATTTGAAAAGATTCCCTGAAGCTGAAAAAGAATACAAGGAAGCCATTAGAATTAGCCCGGATGATGCCAGGGCTCACTACAATCTGGGCATACTGCTTTTTGATTTGAAAAGATTCGCTGAGGCTGAAAAAGAATACCAGGAAGCCATAAGGCTAAAGCCGCATTATGCCGAAGCGTACGGAAATCTTGGTCTTCTCTACCTGGAGACGGGCAAGAAAAAAGAAGCCAGAAGAGAACTCGAAA
>Ga0111201_1048_pt1 | contig 15356 bp, 9 predicted proteins | sample DeeMarSWOR324_28_FD_80375 | JGI IMG/M metagenome (GOLD analysis project Ga0111201, IMG submission 80375) | candidate division Zixibacteria bacterium SM23_73_2 | reverse complement strand
CTTCACCTCCCAATGGAAGAATACCTCCACCCAGGGTCTTGGCCATATTCTCTATGATCTTTTTGGTATCCTGAGAGGTAATACCCTGCTCATCCACAGCCCAGCCCAGGGGAACCGGCTTATCCAATCTCTCATATACTTCGAATTTACCCCGGGGAACGACTGAGGTGGCCATGTCCAGAACGAAGGACCGCTCCTGGTTGCAGGGTGCAGCTACAGATATGGGATTGGTTCCGATCAGCATATCCTTGGAGAAGGTAGGAACCACCAGGGGGGCTGAATTGGTCATGGAGATACCGATAAGATTTCCCTCTTTCAATGCCATCATGGAATAATATCCTGCTATTCCGTAATGGTTTGAATTGTTAACGGTAACGAAACCCAAACCGGTCTTTTTAGCTTTACCTATAGCCAAATTCATCCCGAAATATCCGGCTGGCTGTCCCAGACCGTTATGGGCATTGATCGCAGCAGTTGAAGGGGTCTCCTTCTCCACCTCCGGCTTGGCATCGGGGATCATAATGCCGTCCTTTATCCCGTTAACGTATCTTATAAGCCGGGCAACACCATGCGAGGGGATTCCTCTCAGGTCCGATTCCACCAGGATATCTGCGGAGATATCGGAATCGTCTTTGGACACCCCGAGCTTCTGAAAAACCTGGGAGGTGAACTCTTTCAGTTTATCATTATTAACCACAATATCTGGCATAACATCGCTCCTTTTTTTTGATTTTTTTAATTACACTTTTCCAAACAGGGATATATCAATCCAGCCTGGGGAAGAATGTATGCTTTAAAATCCTCCCCGTGCTTGGCTTTTATTTTTTCAACTGCATCGTCCAAGCTTTTGGCATATCCAAAAAATCTTTGTTCCAGAGTATCTTTATCCATCTCCGATACGACCAAAACATCAAACTCTTTTAAGTTCTTTGAATTTATCACTGCGGTATGGCCACCCACGGTTATATCCTTTTCCGGGGTTGAGAGAAGCTCCTCTAAAGACGTGGCCTTGGAAAGCCACTGGTCAAATGTATCTGAGCCAATTCCCTCACCCGCCTCGGTTAAAAGGACTATGGTTCCGCCAGGCTTGGTGACCTGCCTGGCGTTATTTAAGGTTTTCATGGTCTGGTAGAGATTGACATCTTTGGGATAACCTCCGGCACAGGCAAAGGTACAATCCGCTGGCTGGTCAACAACCACCTTATATAATTTGTTACAAGCCTCAACCCCCTGAAGGAAAGCTTTTTCCAGATCACCAGCCACGATTTTAACGATCTGTTTTTTGTCGTTTATCACCACGTTTAAAAGAAAATCAACCCCAGCTTTAGCTGCAGCCTCAGACATCTCCTTGGATATGGGGCTTCCCACAATTTTTGCCAGACCAACCCCATCCCTTAAGACCATGGAGTGATTTTTCCTTATGGTCTCCCTTCCAACCACACCGGGTAATATCCCTTTTCTTCCGCCTGAATATCCACCGAAATAGTGGGTGGTGATAAGTCCGGTAAGAATCACTAAATCGGATTCGACAACAAGTTTGTTAATCAGAAGCTCATTGCCAGTGGAAAGTTTTCCCAGGGAGACTAAATCCTTATCACATTCGTGGGAGATCACCTGGTAATTATCAACGATTTCATCACCTAAATTATCTCGGTTCTCCTGTTCGGTATGAGGTCGGTGAGCACCGGTTCCCACTAAGAATTTTATATCCTTATCCTTTATTCCAGCTTTATGAAACTCATCGATTATAGGCAAAAGGAGATTGAAATTCGCTCTTTTATACGGGACTCCGCGAGTGTAATCCGAGACGATTATCAGGGCAGTTTTTTTATCCTTAGCTAGATTCCTCAATTTATCTGAACCGATCGGATTCTCTAAAACTTCAATTGTAGATTTTGTGACATCAGCTAATCCTGAACTTTTTTCCAGTTCCAGAACTTTCAAAAGATTTTTATCAGGAAGCTTCAAAGTCCTGTGAAATTTGCCGTATTTTAAATCTATTTTCATAAAAACTCCTTAAATTTGACAAAAACAAATATATAGTGGAAAAATGAAAAAGGCAAGTCCTTTTTGTGAAAAATTTAACAAAGTAGGTCGATTTTCTAAAATCGACGTTTTTTGTCGAGATTGGAATCTCGACCTACTCAAGTTCCATCTCTTTAATATTAATCGGCTGAGTATAACCCCACCCGAGCTGATAAAATCCCTCCTTTAAATAATAGAGATAACTAGATTCCTGCCACTCCTCGGGCTTTTTCACTAAACCATGTTTAACTGGATTGTAATGAATATAATCAAAGTGTTTATTATAGTCTTTTTTGTTACGAATTATGTGATCCCAAAACCTGTGTTGCCATAGTTTGAGGGAGTCTTCTATATTCTTAACCTTTTTAAAATTCAGGGTGAAGTTTCTTTGAAGAGAATGCAAGATTTTAGATATGTTGGTGGGTGGGCTTGGTTGAATTAACAAATGAAAATGATCAGGTAGAATTACATATGCCTGCAAAAAGAAAGGATGTAAGGATTTTACATTTTCGAAAGTTTCTTTAAATATTAATAGATTACTCTTGTTTGAGAAGAGAGTTTTCCTTCTATATGTAACAGCAGTGATAAAATATATAACATTTGGTATATAATATCGCCGAACTTTCATAAACTCTATAAAATATTGTAGGTCGATTTTCTAAAACCGGCGTTTTTTGTCGAGATTGGAATCTCGACCTACAAGCCGTAAGCCTCGCACAAAAGCTCAATCGGATGTTTCACCTTTATCGGTAGCTTTTTCTGCAGGAAGGTCTCCTCGAACCTCATCATGCATCCGGGACAGCCTGAGGCTAAGATTTCGACTTCGATCTTGTTTATACTTTCAAGTTTCCGTTTCATTATCTCCTTGGAGGTGGGATAATATTTCAGGTTAAAGGAACCGCCTCCTCCGCAGCAGCGGTCTGCCAGATCCATCTCGTAAAATTCGACGTTGGGCAGAAGATCAAGCAGCTTCCGGGGCTGGTCTTTTATACCCTGTCCCCGGTTAAGATGGCAGGGATCATGATAGGTAACTTTGTATATTTGACCTTTTTTGAAATCCTTTTTCAGATCGATCTGATCGATTAGAAACTCGGAGATATCGTAAACCGGAACCTTGAACTTACCGGCTTTCAATAGCTCCGGGTACTCCTTTTTCAAAGTCAAGCCACCTGAGGCACAGGCAACCACGATAGCGTCAATGTTTAATTTATCGAAAACCTCCAGATTCCTCTGGGCATATTCCTTTCCACTTTCGAAATCCCCTGAATTGTATATGGAGGTTCCACAGCAGATTTGCTCATGTGGTATAGCCACCTCGATGTCATTGTGAGTTAAAACCTTTATCACCGCATCGGCTACATTTGGGTAGACCAGGTTGGTCCCACACCCCACGAAGTATCCCACCCTCATCTTGGGATTGGCGACCTTCACCACCTCGGGGTATTTGTCCATAACCGTCTCTTTGGCTATCTTGGGGTAGATCCTCTCCTTCCAACCATCGGGAAAGGGCAAGAATAGAGTTAAGGGATTGTTCTCCGGCAGTATCTTGTTAGCTAAAGTTCCCAAAAAGGTAGCCCACTTGGCAACCGGAGGCAGAAGCCTACCTCTTTTCAAAAGGAATCTGAAAATGAACCTCTCGATGTAGGTTATATTGCCCCGGTCAACCAGCTCCGCCCGTGCTAAGAGGATCAGATCATCCCCCCTGACCCCGGAGGGACAGGCTTCAACGCAAGCCTTGCAGTTCAAACAAAAGGACAGCCTCTTTTTGAAAATATCAGACAAATCTATGTTACCTTTAAAAGCCTGTTCCACTAAAGCTACCCTGCCTCGGGGAGCGGTCTGCTCGGTTTTCATCTCAGCATAAATGGGACAGACCGAAAGACACTTTCCGCATTTCAGACACTTGGAAAGGTGATCCATCCTTTGTTCTATTCTGGGCATCTTTTTTGTTTCTGTCTGGGTCATAATCTCTTCCTTTGAACTTGAAATTTCAGCCAATATATTACCTGGAGGCTTTTATGTCAAGGTTAAAAGTAGTTATCGTCATCACCTCCTATCTATACGTAAAACATATCATCCCATTCTAAAAACAAGGATGAAAATTCATCCTGGAGTGTCAAGCTTCAGCTTGACTTCTTTTTCTAATTGCAAAAATTTGTTTTTCAATGCAATCCATATGAATTTCATTCCTAAAAAAATGTAGGGGAGACCTTGAGGTCTCCAGTGGTATTTCTTTTTTTACAATTGCAACCAAATTCACTTGACACCAAAATAAAAAAAAATATATTTAGCTTCAGTTATGATGGATAAAAAGCTCATTGACCGGATTGCCAAAATCGTAGGGGATGAGAACATAAACTTGAATCTGGACAGATTATATGCCTATCCCCCGGATACCGAAGCCATTAGGGAGGTTTTAGCTTTAGCCAGAGAGGAAAGGTTAAATATAATACCTGTGGGCACCGAGTCAAAAGTAAATTACCAGAGAACTTTAAAAGAGAATACTTTGATTTTGAACCTTTCCAGATTCAACCGAATCAAAAAGGTGGTACCCGAAGACCTATATGTTATCTTGGAACCGGGGATTCTATTAAAGGAAATTAATAAAAATTTAAAATCCTACGGGGTTTTTTATCCTCTGGCAAAGTCTCAAGATAAAGGCACAGTGGGAGGAAGCATCGGAGCAGGTATAAAGGGAACCACCAATGAGAGAGCCGTTCTGACCAGAGACTTTACTCTGGCTCTGGAGGTTGTGCTGGCAAGCGGTGAGAAGCTAAAAACCGGAGCAAGGGTATTCAAAAGCGTTACCGGTTATGATCTGCCCAAATTATTTGTCGGTTCCTGGGGAAGCCTGGGGATTATAACCGAGGTTTCCTTGAGGCTTCATCCTCTCGAAAGAAAAGATGACTTTGAAAACATAAGTTTCACTGCTCCGGTAATGAAAAAGGTTGACAGGGTAGAGGATGATCCAAAAATCAAGCTTAACCGAAAGATCAAAGAAGCTTTGGATCCCTCGGGGATTTTTACCGATTTTGTTTCCTGACCCATCTTCATAGTTTTCTTCATATTTTGAAATAAATGTTTTTATGAGGTCTTTTTGAAGCCTTATTCAAAAATATCTGTAAACTTGTTTTGAATAAGTCTTTCTTTAAGCAAGAATTCGTAAAACAAAAACAACTTTACAAAAGATTTCCAACTGGATATAATGATCACAGGTAGGGAAGACCCTTGTGGTCTTCCGTCTAAGATTTTTAAATTTCAGCGACCTATGAGCAGTTCTAAAAGAAAAACTTTACTGAAAGAAGCTATGCTTTACCAAAAGCTCCACCATAAAAAAGTAAAGTGTGATATCTGCCAGAGAAGATGTGTGATCTCCGATGGGAAAAGGGGATACTGTCTAACCAGATTGAATAAGGATGGAAAACTCTACTCTTTGGTTTATTCCAGAGTATCCTCCTGGGCCGTATCACCAATTGAAAAGAAACCTTTGTATCATTTTTATCCGGGGTCCCAGTGGTTATCCTTGGGAACTTTAGGATGCAATTTTCGCTGTCCGGGATGCCAGAACTGGGAGATTGCGCATGATCAGGTTGAGTTTAAACATAAAAAGACTCAGACCATCACCCCGGAGGAATCCGTTGTCTTGGCCAGAAGTAATAATTGCAAAGGAATATCCTGGACATATAACGAACCTACGGTGTGGTTTGAGTATACTTTTGAAGGCGCAAAATTAGCCAAAGAAGAAGGGCTTTACACCAATTACGTTACCAACGGATATATCACCCCTGAGGCTCTGGATCTTATCGCTCCCTATCTTGATTCTTTCAGGGTGGATATAAAGGGATTCTCAAAAGAATTTTACAAAAAGATTTGCCATATAGATGATTTCAAAGGCATATTAGAGGTGACCAAAAGAGCCAGAAAAAAATTGAGTATGTGGGTGGAGATAATCACCAATGTTATTCCAGGTTATTCAGACGATGAAAAACAGCTTAAGGACATTGCATATTGGATAAAGAGCGAATTGGGAGAAGAGACCCCCTGGCATCTCACCAGGTTCATACCTCATCTGGAACTTTTGGATCTTCCGCCTACATCGGTATCTGTTCTGGAAAAGGCAAGAGATATCGGACTTAAGCAGGGGCTTTTATATGTTTATCTGGGTAATGTTTTCGGGCATCCAGCTGAGAAAACTTACTGTCACAGGTGTAAAAGACTCCTGATAGAAAGAAAGGGACTGTACACAACAGATTATAAGATAGAAAATGGAAAATGCAGTTTCTGCGGAACGGAAATCCCGGGGAGATTTGAATAATGGCTAAATGTATTAACTGCGGAAAAGAATCCGGTCTTATATCCAAGACCCTGGGGGTGTGCCTGGATTGTGTTAGAAAAGATTTTGATGCAGTTTTACCCCATATAAAGAAAGTTCATTCAGAAACCAGAAAAAGATTTGAGCTTCCGTATTTCCCGCCTGAAACCCCGGATGGGGCAAAGTGTAATTTCTGTTTTAACCAGTGCCAAATAGGGGAGGAGGAGACCGGATACTGCGGATTGAGAAAAAACAAAGGAGGCAAACTTAAAGGAGGCAGAGCAGAAGATGGTCATCTGAGCTGGTATTATGACAATCTTCCCACCAACTGCGTTGCCGATTGGGTTTGTCCAGGAGGAACAAAAGCTGGTTATCCAGAATTCTCGTACTCAAAAGGAGTGGAGTATGGTTACAAAAACCTGGCAGTCTTTTATCAATCCTGTTCCTTTAACTGTCTTTTCTGCCAGAACTGGCATTTCCGCAACGGAATAAAAAGTTCAGTAAAAACCACCGCACAACAACTGGCTAACTGCGTTGATGAAAAGACCTCCTGCATCTGCTACTTTGGCGGAGATCCCTCTACCCAGATAATTCATTCGATAAAAACCTCAAATTTAGCTCTGGAAAATAAGAAAACTAAAATCCTGAGGATCTGCTGGGAGACGAATGGCTCCATGAACCAAAAATACTTGAAAAAAATAGCGGAGATATCCTTGAAATCAGGAGGATGCATCAAATTCGATTTGAAAGCCCACGACGAAAAACTCAACCTTGCCTTATGCGGAGTTTCCAACAAACAAACCTTAGAGAATTTCAAGTTCTTAGCAGATTACTTCAAAAAAAGACCCGATCCTCCGTTCTTGGTGGCAAGCACCCTTCTGGTCCCCGGTTATGTGGATTCCGAAGAGGTCTTACGAATTGCCAAATTCATAGCCAGCTTAAATCCAGAAATCCCATACTCGCTTCTGGCTTTTTATCCCTGTTTCTATATGATGGATTTGCCCAAGACCTCTAAAAATCATGCTCTGGAATGCAAAGAAAAAGCAGAATCCTGCGGGCTTTTGAAGGTTAAAGTGGGAAATGTTCGTCTTTTGTCAGATGCTTACTAAAAAAAGATGCAATTATATCTGTCACTGAATAGCAAATATTTTAATTAGAATTTCAAAGATGTCCTCTGATGCTTTGGCAATCCGAAGGATGCTCGCATAGGAATTGCAGAAGCTATTTAGTATCGGTATTTTCTAATACCGTTCATTAAAGAGCTGATTGGCACCTTACCACTGGTAGACTGCATCAAAAAATCCGGATTTTTTTGTTGATTTTCTTTTTTTTCTTTTTATAATTTGAGAAAAATTTTACAAAAAGGAGAGAGCTTATGCCTTTCTGGACAAAATTCTGGATTTTAGTTCCGCCGATCGTCTTTTTCATCTTGGCTTTGATCTCATATATTGTAACCGGTGAAAAGGGGGAGAGATGAATCCGATATTTTTTGGTTTCATCGCTTATCTTATAATACTTTTCGTAAAGGGTATTTTAACTTATAAATATAACCGCACCCTCCCCGATTTCATCTTAGCATCCAGAAGAATCGGTCCCTGGTTAGCATCCTTTTCTGAAAGAGCATCCGGCGAGTCAGCCTGGCTTCTGGTTGGACTTCCAGGACTGGCACTTGCTACCGGATTCAACGCTATCTGGCCCGCTATCGGATGCGTGGCCGGAATACTTTTCTCCTGGACCTTCATTGCCAGAAAGTTGAGGGAAAAGACCGAACAGTACGGTGCCATAACCTTACCCTATTTTTTCGAATCGAAATACGATGACAAAACTCACGCTTTGAAAATCACCTCCACTTTGATCATCATCTTTTTCTTTACTATCTATGTGGCAGCCCAGTTTCTGGCTGCTGGTAAGGTTTTGAACATCACCTTTGGAATTTCCAGATTGGAAGGGATGCTTATTGGCGGAGGGATAATCATCTTCTACACCATTATGGGAGGTTTTTTTGCCGTGGTGTGGACCGACTTTTTTCAAGGTTCTCTTATGGTATTCACCCTGGTGCTGCTTCCGATAGTAGGGCTTTACGAGCTCGGCGGAATGGATAAGATGGCCAATGCTATTGGAAGAATAGACCCAAATCTTTTGTTCGTGGGTGGAGGGGATACCGGTTTAAAGATGTTTCTCTCGGTTTTAGGAGGGTTGGGGATAGGCTTTGGATACATGGGGCAGCCTCACCTGGTTACAAGGTTCATGGCCATAAAGAATCCCAGGGAGATCAGGGTGGGGAGGTTCATCGCGGTCAGCTGGGCGATTCTGGCTTTCTGGGGTGCGGTCTTTGTTGGAATCGTGGGTCTGGGTCTTTTCGGCAACATCTTTTCCGACCAGGAGATGATAATGCCCTACATGGCAAAATCATTGCTTCCAGCAGCTCTGGCAGGGGTTTTGATCTGCGGAGCCATTGCAGCGATGATGTCAACTGCTGATTCCCAGCTTCTGGTTGCAACCTCCGCCATATCCGAGGACATCTATCACCAGATGCTGAAAAAAGAAGCTTCTCAAAGAAGGCTTCTTTTCCTGAGCAGAACTGCAACTCTAATAATCGGGATAATCTCCTTTGTTTTAGCCCTGACTGCGGAATCTTTAGTTTACTGGCTGGTTCTTTATGCCTGGGCAGGCTTGGGAGCAAGCTTTGGGCCAGCTCTGCTTCTGACCCTGTGGTGGAAAAAGGTGACCAAGCAGGGGATCTTGGCCGGGATGATAGGGGGGACGGTAACTGTTCTGGTCTGGTATAACGTTTCGGTTTTGAAAAACCTTCTGTACGAACTCATCCCCGGATTTACAGTCTCCTTAATTTTAATCATAACGGTCAGCCTTTTAACTCAAAAGACCAAGAGCGGGTTAAGATAACTTCATTGCGACCCCGCCTCTGGCGGGGGAAGCAATCCCCTGATAAAAAGACAGGTTATTTTATCTTTCTGGGTTTACTATTACTGTGTAATATTCCCTTTTACTGGAGTGTTAACCTTCAGGTTAACTTGGTCAAGCATAAGCTTGACCTTTCTTTTATATCCGTAAAGAAAATCCTTTCGGGTTTACAAGTCAAGCTGAAAGCTTGACAATACAGATTTTAGACCGTCTTTGCGAGCGGAGCGAAGCAAATCCCTGATAGAGAGAGATTGCCACGCCCTTTGGGCTCGCAACGACAGATTCTCTGTAAGTCTCCAGGTATAAAAAAAGAAAGGAGGCTGAACTTGGGGAAAGAACAGCCTCCTTCCAGCGCGGAGGTTATGTGTGGGGTTTACTTGAGGTATGCCATCTTTCTCTCAAAAGAGAAATCTCCTGCCTTTATTCGGTAGAAATAGATTCCCGTGGCAATGTCGTTGCCCCTGGAGTCTTTTCCATTCCAGGTAATAGTATAATTTCCTGCAGTCTGATGCTTGTTAACCAGAGTCTTGACCTCCTGACCAAGGATATTGTAGATCTTCAAGGTCACGTCAGCATCCGATTTCAACGAGTAGGAGATCTGAGTTGAGGCGTTGAACGGGTTAGGATAGTTCTGACCCAAAGCGAATTGAGTTGGCGCAGCCACAGCTTTTGCCATAATCGGACCATGGAAGGTATTGAAACCATCTACGTCTATGTCCTCTAACTTGTAGTAGTAGGTAGCGCCTGAAGTGACATTCTCATCAGTAAAAGAATAGGATGCACCTGCAAAAGCACTGCCTTTAGCTGAAATCATATCAGTATTGATCCTTGAAAACTCACCGTCTTGAGTTTTACTCCGGTAGACATTAAAGCCCAGGTTATCGATCTCGTTGCCGGTCTGCCAGTTTAAAGTAATGGCTTTGTTATCCACCATGACATCGAAAGCAGCTAAAGCAACCTCGGTTTTACTTTCTCCATCACTGTAGAAGAAGGTAGTGTAACCAGGGCTAGCAGTGGTTGTATCGCTGCCAATTAATGAATAGTGGCTTATGGCTTTTGTGCTGGAGGAGGTATTACGGAATCTTGTCTTGGAACAATAACCGCTTGGCGATCCCTTAATAAACCACATCTCAAATTCCACTAAGTCACCCGGATTCTTTAAATAAGTATAAGCTACTGCAGTTGGCGATTCTAATTTTAGCAATACACTATCAGTTTGAGTTGAAACATAAATCCCTTTCTTAGTATCAGATTCAACTTCTCCCCGAGCTGATACAAGACATCGAAGAAGAGAGGGACATTCTTCCGTTTTAATAGGTCTCAGTGTACTTGTCTCTACATGATATATCTGACAAGGTTCTTCGTGTTCAACAGTTATGTAAAGGTGAACATGTTTTACACCTATATATATTATCTGGTCCAAAACAGCATATCCTTTTTCAATTTTTACGTAGCTACAGGGATATACACTATCTGAAATTCCCATTTGATCCCAAGGTGGTATCGAATCCGCTCCTTTATAAACTATTCCATTTGGATCATCCCAGTGAAGATGCCAATAACGCGCAAAACCAGAACCAATACAACTAACATCTCCACATAAAATGTTGCCGGTCTCAATTGTGCAATTAAATGATCCAGTATCCGTCGGAGCAAACCTTACTGTGAATTGCTTTGATTGCCCTTCTGTTAAACTATAATCTGTATCGCCAACTATACTATAATAATCACAATCCTCGCTCACTGTACCTTCTAAAACCCCACTTCCTGTGTTGGAAATTGTAAAAGTTTTCTCCAGAAATACGCCTACTGAAACTGTGTCAAAGTCCAAAAATAGAGGTTCAACCACGCACGTTTGAGCTGAAGTATTTTCTCCGAAAATTAAAAAGGAAAAAGATAAGAGTAAAATAACGAGTAAAACATTCAATTTTTTCATCTCGAAATCCTCCTAATGATATAATCCAAATCCCTGGATTTATTTATGTTTGAGTTTTTCAACTTACAACTTCGAAAAAACCTTAACCAAAACTTTCCACCTCACCTCCTTTCCTTTTTAGCCACCTTCCCGCAACAAGAGAAGAAAGCTATCACCTCCTTTCAATCCCCTCCATAAAGGTCAAAATGTTACTGAGCAAAGCCTTGGCTTTGCCTCTTTTTTGGTAAACCTACCTGTCTGCTCAGGAAAGGTTTACCCTCTATTCTTACCCAATAATAAAGTTTTTCCACTAGCCGGGCAGGAAACTTGTATTGGATCTAAAATGGATAAAGTCAACTATCCAGCCAGAAAAATACTTAACCCTTATTTGTTTTTAAAACTAAGTTTTTTTGCCCCAGAGGTGAACTCCTTTTCAGCCCACCCAAACTGGGAAATTCCCTTTCCTCCTGTTAAAACAGTTAAACTCCTTCTCGCAAAGATCAAAGGACAAATCCTTTTATTAAATATAATAATCTAATTTACATTGTCAAGTATTATTTACTTATAGTCATAATATAATTTATCTAAGTGATTTTATGCTTGATTTTGATAACTCATTATTATTCTAAAAGAAGTAAAGAAGGATATAAAGTAATACTTCAATTGTATCTCCAACTAAATTTTTAATTATTAATATAGAAAAAAACCCCGCCTCCAAATTTTCAGAGGTGCAGGGCTTTTTTCCGTTTAATCCGTTGATTAATCCGTCGATAATCCGTTGACTATTTCAGATAAGCCATCTTCCTCTCAAAAGAGAAATCTCCTGCCTTAATTCGATAGAAGTAGATTCCTGTGGCAACATCGTTGCCCCTGGAGTCTTTTCCATTCCAGATAATAGTATAACTTCCTGCAGCCTGATATTTGTTAACCAGAGTCTTAACCTCCTGACCAAGGATGTTGTAGATCTTTAAGGTCACGTCAGCATCCGATTTCAATGAGTAAGAGATCATGGTTGAGGCATTGAATGGGTTGGGATAGTTCTGACCCAAAGCGAATTGAGTTGGCGCAGATTTTATTGCCTTCGCCATAACTGGACCGTGGAAGGTATTGAATCCATCTATGTCCATGTCCTCTAACTTGTAGTAGTAGGTAGCACCTGGTGTAATATTCTCATCGGTGAAGGAATAAGATGCACCTGCAAAAGAACTGCCCTTAGCTGAAATCATCTCAGTGTTTATTCTGGTATACTCGCCTTCTTGCGATTCGCTGCGGTAAACGTTGAATCCAAGGTTATCGATCTCGTTTCCGGTTGTCCAGTCCAACGTAACAACTCCATTATCGCTCCTGGCATCGAAATTAGCTAATGCAACTTCTGTGGCATGCGAGCCATCTGAATAGAAAAACGAGGTGTAACAAGGGTTTAAAGTTTCATAGGTTATTGTGCCAACTAAAGAGCTTTCTGCAAGGGACTTTGTGCTGGAACAGTAATTCTGGAATCTTGTCTTGGAACAATAACCGCTTGGCGATCCCTCAATAAACCACATCTCAAAATCGACTGTATCCGCTTCCTCCTTTAGATAAGTATAAGCCACTGCTGTTTCCGATTCCAATAGGCATAAAGAGCTATCGACTTGAGTGGGAGAACGAACCATTCCCTTAGTTAGTTCGATTCTGCCATAGTATCCCAAAAAACATCTTAGATGAGAACGACACTCCACAGTTCTTGTTGGTCTGAAATAATCCGCCTGCACTAAATATACTTGGCAAGGCTCATTGTGTCTTATGTAAATCCAACGGTGCGCTTGTGCAAGTCCACCCACGATAGTTTGTATCTGGTCAAAAGCACACATCGTGGCCTCAGTTTTTATGTACTGACCATTATTTACCTGATCGCCCACATTCATTTGGGTCCAGGGGCCAATTGAAGCATTACTTTTGTAAACAGAACCTATTTTGGAGTCAAGTTCCCAATCAGGATGGGTCGCTTGAGCGTAACTTGAGTTCGTTGAAAATAATAGGAAGGAAAATGCTATTAATAAACCTAATAACATGAATTTCTGTTTCATCCTCTTATCCTCCTCTGACATAATCCAATTTGTGGATTTCGTCCTTGTTAAAATTTTACAATCTATAATTGTAAGAGACCTTAACCAAAACTCTTCATATCACCTCCTTTCATTTCTTTGCCACCTCCTTACAGGCAAAACATAATAGGGGCAAACCACCTCCTTTCCTGCCTCTTAAAATTTAACTTTTGCTGGAGTGCAGAGCCCAATCTTTGCCTCCATTCAGGTAATCTCCCTTTTCAACCTTAAACTCTGCACTCCAGTTTTTAATATTTGAATTGATCTTTTTGCCCCAGCCAGAGGATGTGACTACCTTAGCCCACCCAAACTGGGTAACTACGTCTCCTCCTGTGTAAAGTTACTTAACTCCCGCGCATCCTTTTGGGAGTAATCAGATATTTATATACAATATATAATTTAAACCCTATTTGTCAAGTTAAATATTATTATATATAATTTATATAATATTAAAAACGATTATTATTAAGGTTTTATTATACTCCATTAAGACCTGAAATATATTCATTTAAAAGCTTTATAGGGCAGATAATTCTTGAATTAACGGTTTAATTTATCTTTACAATCTTTTGAATCACTTCATATTTATAACCGTCAAATCCCCAGGCCATAACTTTGTAAATATAGACCCCATTGGCTATCTCATCTCCATCCTGATCCTTTCCATCCCACCTGATGGAATTGAAATTAGAGGCTGCTGGAGCATTTTTTATAGATTTAATCAATCTCCCGGATAAGGTGAATACTTTTATCTCAACACTTTCCGCTGGCTTTGAAAGAAGATAGGTGAATTCAGTTTCATCCTTAAAGGGATTAGGATAATTCATTACCCCTTTTAATCTAATTTTCGATTCCACTAAAAATAATACTTTTGCCCAGGAGATATTCTTCTCAAAGCTTAAATCCTCGGAGGAGACTGATACTTGGTATTCCCCATCCTCCAAATCCTCAGGCTGGTAGAAAATTCTGACCATATTTGGATTCGTTTCATCAATGGATTTATGAAAATCAACTATTTTCTCACCGTTTATTTTCAGCTCTATTTTATTCATATTTATCCCCTGGGAGTCGGAGATAGAAGCTTCTATCTCTGGCTGGGAGGAGCTGAAGTCGTATTCAAGAAAATCTTTTCCAACCATTTTATGGTCAATGAAAAGAGCTATCTCCGGTGGAAGCGAGTCATGCACCGGAGGGATTGAGGTCACGGTCAGCAATTTGGTATAAAGGTTATTCCAATCGTTGGACTCGGTAATTTGGTTGTCTGGATCAACCTCAACTAATAATCTATGTACACCCGTGGTCTCAGGCTCCCAGATCTCCTTTACCACAGTCGAATCGAAAGGAGGAAGGAAAAGAATCGTTTTTTCTCCTATTATAGTTTTTAAGCTGTCAGGACCCTCCATAGAAAACCTTACCAGGACGCTTTGAGCATCGAAGCGTCCCGAATTGTAAATTCTAACCGAAATAGTATCGGGATTATAAACAAAAGGTGGATCAGGATTGAAATCCACCCATGCGGGAAAAAGATCGGGCACAGGAGGGAAACCCATCTCCAGCGCTGGATCTCCGAAAAGAACGAACATCTTGAGATTGTCATCATCCTCCCAGAGATTCTGAGCAAAATAGAGCTGGGATTCCAGGATAGCTGAACCTAAGATGTAGTTACCCTGTTCAAAAAAAGAACCGAACAAACCCTCGGCCAACATCTGGGAGGTCCAGGTATAACCTAAACCGCTGGGAGCCCAGCAGGCAACAGCACCTTTATTTTCGGTTCTGACAAACTCCTCAGCCAAGCAGAAATCCCTCAACCCATCAAGAAAATAGCCATTCAAACAGGTCCAGTTTAAAAGAACGGTATATTTTTCCAGATTCTCAAGGGAGCTTACGTCCCCGCAGTCAAAGAACACCTCACCACCCCACAAACCCATAGCTCCATGCCCGAAGTAGTTGGTGATAATGCATCCCTGGTCGATGTTTTTCTTGATGTCCGATCTGCACCAATCCGAACTCTGATGATAACGGCTGAAATAGACCTTGGCTGTATCGTAATCTTGAGGCAAATAATCGGAGGCTAAAAGATCCGAGACCCCTTCGAAAT
>Ga0111201_1047_pt1 | contig 15427 bp, 7 predicted proteins | sample DeeMarSWOR324_28_FD_80375 | JGI IMG/M metagenome (GOLD analysis project Ga0111201, IMG submission 80375) | candidate division Zixibacteria bacterium SM23_73_2 | reverse complement strand
CCCTGTACAACATGATGTTTGGAGTTGACCATGACAACTGGGATGCTACCGGAGGACCGGATGATATGTCCGGATTGTTAACTTCCACTCCGTTCAGCCTTGATCCCGGACAGACTCAAACCATCGTCACCTTGACCGGAGATGCTGCGCCTGCGCCGATGGGTACCTTCATGTATCATGCTCTGGCGTTCGCCGGCTTCTACCGAGGAGACGCCAACATGTCCGGAGGTCTGGGACTGGATGATGCGATCAGTATTGCTCAGTTCTACTTCGGTAACACAGCGTTCTGGATCCAGCCGTTCACCGACCATGGTGACGTGGATAATGATGGAATTCCCGCGCTTTCCGATGCAATCCGAGTGGCCAAGACCTACTTGGGTGTCTGGCCTGCTTCTGAGATGACCGACTATGCACGCTTCCCTGCAGAGATTCCGTTCCCGGATCAACCAAGCATGTTCTCTGTGCCTGGTTTTATGACTCTGGGCCAGTAATCTGAGCTTCTTATGGATATAGTACCCCCCCGCCTTTGGCGGGGGGGGTTTTTTATTTTTCACTCCAACAAAATGACCAAAAGATAAAAACTTGAGCTAAAATGGATTAAAGTTAGTCCTGCTGATATTCAAATGAAATATTAATCAGATATTAATAATATATAGAATAGTTATATATAAACAAATCAATAAATATAAATATTTAACTTGACAAAATGATTTGAGGCATTATTTTATAGATAGATAAATATATAAATCAACTGAGACTCAAGGAGCTCCGGTTTACTGTCTAAAGCTAAGGATTTGCACTATTCAGGTGGTCTCGGCGATTGAATTTCTCGATTCCTCTTTCCTGCCTAAGGGGCAGAAGATTGAAGATTTATTGATTATAGAAAAAGAAGGCAAATTAGATAAGTAGTTTTAAAGTCGAGGCTGAAGCGGTGGAATACAGCCTCTGTGTTCAACTGCCTCTTTAGAGGTTATCACAGAAATAACCGCTTTCAGCCTCATTATAATTAACGGCTAAAATTGCAATAATCTTCCTTTGAAGAATCAATTTAATAAACAATCAGAGGTATTATAAAGTAATTACCCAAGTGTAAAAACCTGATTCGACGTAAAAAAGAGCACATTTTCATATCTAATGATATAACCTGAAAAGCATCTTACGCCCTTAAGAAATTCTTCAAAAAGAAGAAAAGATTGGCTGGTCTTTCTGCCAGGCGTCTCATAAAATAAGGGTACCACTGCATTCCAAAGGGGATGTAGATGCGCACCTTGTAACCCTCCCTGACCAGCTGATGCTGAAGCTCGGTCCGGATACCGTAAAGAAGTTGAAACTCGAAACTTTCCCTTGGAATATTATTTTCCCCGGCGAAGTCTTTTGTTTTTTTTATTATATTCTCATCGTGAGTGGCTATCCCGTGATAGATTCCGCTTTTAAGCATTCTCTTCATCAATTTCACGAAATTATCATCCACCTCTTGTTTTCTTTGAAAAGCGATCTCCTTGGGTTCCTTGTAAGCACCCTTACACAGCCTGATCCTCCCTCCTGCTTTCAAAATATCCTCAACGTCCTTTTCGCTTCGGTAGAGATAGGTCTGGATCACGATTCCAAAGTTGTCGTATTTTTCTCTCAAGCTATAGAATACATCCAGGGTATCCTGGGTGCAGTCGGAACCCTCCATATCCATCCTCACGAAATTATTATATTCTTTTGCCCTCTCGATGATTCTGGCAAAATTCTCCTCACACAACTTTTTGTCTATTTTTAATCCGACCTGGGTGGGCTTGACCGAAACGTTGGTATCAGCTTGATTTTCGTTGATCAAATCCAGAGCATTTAAATATACCCCAGCAGCAGCTTTTGCCTCCTCCGGCTCTGAGGTCTCTTCGCCCAGGTGATCCAGGGTAGCAATGGCACCTTCGGAATTCACCTTCTTCACTGCAACAAGCCCATCCTCCATCCTTTCCCCGGATACAAACCGGTTAACCACTTTGCGTGTTACCCCGAAATTGAGCATGAAATCCTGTATTCCCTTTTGTCTGGAAAGATAAAGAAGAATCGCTTTCAGCATAAACGCCTATATCCTAAATTGAATAATAAACTAAAGGAAAATCTTTTGAAGTCAAGTATAATTTGTGAAATGTTTCACTTTTTCGAATGATAGTAGAAAACTTCATTCGATTTTTAAGGTGTAGAATTTTTTTAACTTTTACTATTCAAAAATCCCAGCCAGAGCCTCCGCAACTTTTTCCAAGAATTCTTTGTCCTTCTGGTCAAAAGCATCCGAACGATCGGAATCGATGTCTATTTCTCCGAAGACCTTCTCCCCTCTCATAATCGGAACCACTATCTCCGATTTCGTTTCCAGGCTGCAGGCTAAATACCTGGGATCTTCGTTCACCTCGGGAACTATGATTGTTTCCCTCTCCCTTACTGCTGCTCCGCAGATTCCTTTATCAATTTTAATCCTGGTGTGAGGAGAAGGTTTACCCAGGTAATGTCCCAAAACCAGCTCATCCTCTTTTTCCATAAGATAGATTCCAACCCAGGTATATTTTTTAAAGTTTTCCTTTAAAAGCTCAACCGTCTCTTTTAGAATAAAATCCTTATTCTCTTTTTTATGAACCAATGAGCTAATAAAAGCGATTATTTCTTCGGAGCTTTTTTGCATTATTTCTGTTTAAAAGGATTATCTAATCTGATTTTTTAAATGTTATAAAACTTTTAGTGGCAACTTCTGTGAAATAAAGTAGCAATCTTCCACATAATTCTATTAATGAAAACTTAAATAAGCATCATCCCCTCTCTATTCTATTTTGGTAGAGGGGAAACTCATTGCACAGCTCCAACACTTCTTCCTTGACTCTTTTATATACATTCTCATCTCCCAGACTGGATATTACCTCATCTATCCACCGGGATATCTTTTTCATCTGTTCCTCTTTCATTCCCCTGGTGGTGATAGCTGGTGTTCCCATCCTTATTCCGGAGGTGATAAAAGGCTTCTGGGGATCAAAGGGAACCGTGTTTTTGTTAACCGTTATCCCCGCCTTTTCCAGAGCCTCCTCCACAACCTTTCCGGTCAGGTTTCTTTCTATAAAGCTGACAAGAAGCAGATGGGTATCGGTTCCTCCTGATACCACATGGTAACCTAAATTCACCAATTCAGAAGCCAAGGTCTTTGCATTCTTTATAATCTGTTTCTGGTACTCAGCGAAATCAGATTTTTGTGCCTCTTTAAATGCAACAGCCTTTGCTGCAATTATATGCATCAGGGGACCTCCCTGAATACCCGGCATGATCTCCCTGTCTAAGTCCCTGGCATACTTTTTCTTGCACATTATCATCCCGCCCCGCGGTCCTCTCAAGGTTTTGTGAGTGGTAGTGGTAACGAAGTCCGCATAGGGAACAGGGGATTGGTGTAATCCAGCTACAATAAGTCCGGCTATGTGAGCTATGTCCACCATAAGATAAGCGCCCACCTGATCAGCTATCTCTTTGAATTTTTTAAAATCCAGCTCCCTGGGATATGCGGAGGCTCCGGTAACTATCAGCTTGGGTTTGGCCTCTTTGGCTATTTTTTCAAGCTCATGGTAATCGATGACCTCGGTTTCCCTCTCAACCCCGTAAGGAACCACCTTGAAAAACTTGCCTGAAAAATTGATCGGATGACCGTGGGTGAGATGACCTCCATGAGAAAGATTTAAACCCAGCATGGTATCGCCGGGCTTCAAAATTGAAAAATAAACTCCCATATTGGCCTGTGAACCTGAATGGGGCTGAACGTTGGCATGCTCGCATCCGAAAAGCTCCTTAGCCCTGTCCCGGGCCAGGTTCTCCACCGCATCCATGAACTCGCATCCACCGTAGTATCTTTTCCCCGGATACCCCTCCGAATATTTGTTGGTCATCACGCTACCCATAGCCTCCAGCACAGCTTCCGATACGAAATTCTCCGAGGCGATCAACTCCAAATTGTCAGCTTCCCTTCTGGTCTCCCCCAGGATAGCCTGATAAACCTCTGGATCTGTTTCTTTTAATTCAGTCATTTTTAATTACTCCTTCAGGATTAAAGCAATTATCGGTGATACTGATTAAAAGAGGTAGTTTACTACCTCCAAAATAATTTTTCCTTTCGGTTAATCTAAGCGAAATTTGGGATTTGTCAATTAAAATCCCATGGCTTAATAGCGTATAACTGACCCACTGGAGTAAAAAAGGTAGGCGCAGGCTTCAGGGTGCGTTATTTTATTATACCCGGAAAATCCTTATATCCCCGAATCCAAGTTTCGCGTTTATCTTAAGCTTTTTAGCTTCGGAGCTGTATCCCTCATCCTCATGCTCGAGGTTATTACCCACACCGTCTGCTACCTTGCCCAGGATATCTACTTTTCCGGCGAAAGAGTTTCCTTTTGCCGAAACAGGTAAATCCTGGGGGAGCATAATTCTGATATCACCGAAACCGAGATTCACAATTACCAGATTCTCCTTGTCCTGAAACTGAGTTTTGGTCAAATTGATCTCCACGTCCCCGAAACCCGAGCTGACCGCCAATCCTTTAGTCTCGATGCTTTTAGGATTCAAGATGATGTCCCCAAAACCTTTTTTCAGCTTTTCTTGAATCTGAGCATACTCGGGATGTGATCTCCGGAATATAAGCCATAAACCCACAATCACCAGAATAACGGGCCAGATTTTCCCAAAGACCTCCCAGAATTCCAAAGCTTCCAGGTTGTTCAGAAGGATTAATCCTCCCAGCAAAACCAAAATCAAACCGAAAATTATGTTGCTAAAATTTCTTCCCATAATATCCTCCTTGTTATTTAAATCGTTTTAAGTCTTGGTCCTCTCAACTTCACCCCTTCCGGAAAAAGAATCCAAAAGTATCAAAATGAAGGGAATCACCAAAATTATTCCTAAAATTATAGCGTTAAGCTGGTAAAAGCTCGCTTTTTGAGAAATCAAACCTAAAAACTCAGTTAAACCCAAAAGGGAAAATGCGGAAAGCGAGTACGCCACCAGATTATTTCTGAAAAACCATTTGATTAAAATGGAAAAGGGAACCAACCAGATTACCAGGATCACAGCGTCGAAAAGAAATTCGGAGGTTGTTTTGGCATCACCGGCAACGAAAGCTAAAATTATGAGTGGAACGACGATTAGCCAGTGCCAGAAACTTTTGAGGTAATTTTTCGCACCGAAGAGCAAAGCTCCCAAAATAGCCAAAAGTAAAATGCTTCTGAAAACAACGTCATTAAAAGAGGAGATAAAGGGTAAATATGTGTGTAGGTTATCGGGTATGGGCAGTCCGGAAACTATTGCTGCGGTGTTAAATTTGGCTAACAATATATCACTCAAATGTCTCAGACCCAAAAGCAATCCAGCTGAAAAAACTGTGCAGATTAAAGCATCCAGAGAGAGGATTTTTCTAAGGGGCTTTTTGAAAAAGGAGGACCAGTTGGGGTAAAAGGATGATATGATCCCGAAGGAGAAAGCCATCAGGATGAAAATCCCCACCAGGGCAATTAAAAATCCGATAATCGCTGAGATGGTGAAAACGTTTAAGGGAATGGAGGTGGGATACGCCTGGTAAACAGATGAAAATCTATTGGCGAAAGAGAGCATTGCCAAAACAGTTGGTATCAAGCTCAAAAGGATTATTTTTTTCCACTTCATCTCACCTGCTCTGACCTTTCTCACCAGTAGAAGAACCGAATACCCTACAAAAAGCGCAATTAAAACTATCTTCAGCCCAGACCTTGCTGCCCCCAGAATCGTGCTTTTCTCCCTTTCCCTTTCCCACTTCTCGGGTATCTTCATATTCTTTTTGAAATAGGAAACCTCATCCCCCTGAATCTTCAGAGTCATCCTGAATTTAGCCTCGTCGATATTTCTGGGATCACCCTCCACTGCTTCCCAGACGAACTTGTGATCGACTCTGTTCTTTCTATTCTCGGAGGAGGACTCCTTCAGTTCGAATTCTTCAAGATCTATTCCCTCTGCTTGAATAAATTTTTGGGCAATCAAAAGAGCGGAATCTTTTTCTAATGAAGCACCCTCTTTGTCCTCTGCTATTATATGGTTAAAAGAGACCACCTTTTTGTTTTCGGGATTTACCCCTACCCAATATTCCTCCTTCTCCAGAGGCTTATAGTATCTGGTAAGCCAGCTGAAACCGGACAGGTTCTCTCCGAAGGTTCGGTTTAAACCTTCTATCCCCTCTCTTTCCAGGACGTATTTTGCCTCGAATTTGTTAAATACATCATCCTCCACGGTCACATTTTTGAACTCCTCTGGATCTGTCCCTTTTTTTCTGAGAAGATCATCTGCTACCGATTCAGCTTTGTCTTTGGTAATGGAGTAATTAACGAAATCTCCGAACTTCTCGGTTGTCACAAAATAAAGACACAACAAGACACCTATAAGTAAAGCACCTAAAATAACTCTTTTCTTTGGTAGTGGTTTGTAGGGAACTTCGGCAACTTCCTCCCTGGGTTTTTCCTCAACTTTTTCGATAACGCTGGTACCCTCAACTTCGTTTATAAGCTTTTCCTGCGTTTCGAATCTTTTTGTCCTCAGGTAGGCAACCAGAGCAACAACCAGAGGTATGAGCAGTATTCCGGTTGTTATTCCGGCTGAGATTATAAAATACAGGTTTCCCGATCGGAACATAAGAAAGGCTGTGTATATAGCATCCACGGTATAGTGCCAGACTAAAAGCGCCAGTATATTATATCTTATCATTATGATCCCGATTATTATTCCAGCAAAACCAACCTCCAATCCCCGGATGAAAAAGGGCTGGTTAGGATAGTTAGCATGGGCAAATCCCCAGATAAAGGCAGGGATAACAACTCCGAGCCAGCCTAATTTCAGATACTTTTGGAAAAAGGGAATGGAGAACATCCTGGAGGTGAACTCCTCGGAAACAGCAGGCCAGAAACCAACCAAAAGGACGAATATCCAGGGTATCATGGTGTTAAGCATGTTGGAATAAGGTATATCAGCCGGTGCCCAGGCGCCCAATTTTCCAGCTATCAAATAGAAAATTATCTGATAAGCAAAGAAGAAAAAGGTCAAGGTGAATCCTAAAATCAAGGTCAAAAAGAACTTTTTGGTCCTTATCCCTTTCCAGGTGAAAAGGTTGGTTAAAGATATTTTCCTCTTATAATGTTCCCGGTACAGGGGCTCAGCCCCAGCGGTTAAAAGCAAAATAAATATCCCCACTCCCAAAGAGATCAAAAGGCTTTGCAGGATGTTTTTGGTCAGAAAGCTTCCATAGGATTCAGTGGTAGTATAGCCAAACTCGGTTAAAGGAAGCGCATTCAATTGGGAAAGGAAAGTCAATACCACTGCGACGATTCCAAAGAGATAAGCCGTTTTCCATTTTATATCTCTGTTTCTTACCCTGATGAAGAACACCACCACCAGAGCCAGCCAGGTTAAGAAAAGGAAAAACGCTGCAATCTGGGAGGTGGTCTCGTTTAAGGAGCGAAGTTTCTGATAGGACCTTTGCCACTTATCCGGAACTTTCAAGAATTCCTTGTACCCACCTATTTCATCGCCTAAAACAGTGACCTCGTACCTGTAGGTAGCATCGTTTATCTCGAATCCGACATCTTTCCAGATAAAGGTGTGGTCGGTTCTTTGGGGGCGTTTCTCAGAAGATGCAGAAACGAACTCCAGGCTGTCTAACCTTTTCCCCATAATCTGGGATAAAAACACCTCAGCCATTGTCTGAGCCTTTTCTTTGGAAAGATCCTGACCCTCTTTTTCCTCCGGGATAAGGTGCACAAACCTTATAACCTCACCTTCCGGTGATACGAAGATTTTAAATTCCTCCTTTTCCAGAGGCTTAAACCACCGGTTGCTCCATCTCCAGAGTTTGACCTTTTTACTCATCACATCCTGTGCCTTCTCCAATCCCAGTTCCCTTTCAAGAAACACCTTGGCCATATCATCGTGGGAGAAAATCACTGCATGCTTATAATCTGATACATCCAATCCCTTCTCATTTAAGAATTTCTCAGCTATGGGGACCGACCCTTCCCTGGTGATTTTGAAATCGATGGTTGCTTCAGGAAATACGCTGGGGAAATATTTAATTCCTACTAAAAGGGAGATCACGCAGATGGCAATACAGACAAGAATGAACCTGTAATCTTTGGAGATAAGTTTTTCCTCCACCTTTTATCCTTTCCTTTAATGTTCAAATCCCTTGGTCATAGAATTATATCGGCGGGCTGTCATTTTTCTGTTAATTTGCATTGCTATAATTAGAATGTCAAGAGTTATTTAAAAGACTTAAAAATAATTCCTTACATGAAAATCTTTCCCTACTCTCGATTGAAAAACTCAAATGAAAAGAAAACAAAAGAATTTGCAGGCATTCAGCACCGGCTTAACTATTATGCAAATTCTTAGTTTGTTTGTAAAAAAGTCAGCTGAACCTGTGTATCAGTAAATTTCAAGATTTGAATTTTAAAACCCATTCATTTATGTTATATTTTTAATAAGTTAAGGCATCAGATAATCACAGTTATTCTTTACCACAACTCGCTAAAAGCAATTGACAAAATGGTTTTTTTTAGTATCTTACAGACGGATAAAGATGAATCAGGTTTGATAATTATTCGTTGAAACGAAGAATTGAAAAAATTGCCTAAATTATTTCTCATATCTCTAAGAAAAATCTTTAAAAGTTCTAAGTTTATTCTGATTTTACTTCCGGTATTAATCTGTATTGTCTTTTTGCAGGATCTAAAAGCAAGCGAATTTGAGGAGATATATGCACGGGTATGGGTAAGCTCCATTCAGGAGAAGGGAAAGCTTCTTGCGGAGAGAGGTTTGGACGTTGATGCTGCTGGACCCGATTGGGTGGACGTGGTTATCGACTCCCAGCGTTTGGATGATCTACTATCAAAGGGATATGATGTGGAGGTTGTTTTCCGCAGCTCTCAAGAGAGAAACCAAGCGCTTTTTGGCAAGGATTGGGACCTCCAATTCCACTCCTATTCAGATATGGTTGCGGAGATGGAACAGGCAGCTTCAGATCATCCTGATATTTTAATACTGGATACTCTGGGTTATTCGGTACAAGGTAAGATGATTCTGGGAGCCAAAGTATCGGATAATCCCGATTCAGAGGAGAATGAACCGGAATTCAGAATCATCGGATGCCATCACGGAAACGAATTTATGTCAGTGGAGATACCCTTACTTATGCTTGAATATCTCACTGACAACTATGGTTCGGACCCTCAAGTAGATCATCTGGTTAACGACCTGGAAACCTGGATAATACCGATGATGAATCCGGATGGAAGGACTTACGGCACCAGATACAATGCCAATGGAGTGGATTTAAATCGGGATTATGGTTATATCTGGAATTTTTATTCCCCGGGGATTTTCTCACAGCCGGAGACGAAGGTTATAAGGGAACACGGGATGAAAAACAATTTCTCGATCTCCCTATCCTTTCATACCTCAGGGGATGTGGTCAACCATGTTTGGAACTACAGGGATTACCCTGTTGCGGATAGCGCCTTTGTTGTGGATATCTCCGAAGAATACGGCTCCTATAACAGCTATTGGGTGGTGGAAGGTTACCAGTGGTACCAGACCTTCGGGGATTGCAATGACTGGAGCTATGGTTCCAGAGGCGATATAGATGCCACCATTGAAACCGATAATTTCGATATTCCCAATGTATGGAGTTTGAACAAAGATGCCATACTGGCTATGATGGAAAGAACCGATGACGGTATCAGGGGAACTGTAACCGATCGGATAACTGGAGAACATTTAGAAGCTATGGTAACCTGTATGGAACTGGGTCAGCCGGTTTTCACAGATCCTGAAGTTGGAGACTATCAAAAAAATCTCCTCGAGGGCACCTACACTTTGAAATTTTCTGCAAATGGATATCAGGACACTGTAATCAGCGGGGTAGCGGTTAAGGGACGAGGCGGGGCTACCGCTCTCAACGTTGAATTAGAATCAGGATCAGAATTTTACGCAACCCATGTGATATCCTGTTATTTCTATGATCCGTTCTCTTATCCGAATAACTATCAAAATAATCCCACCAACGCCTCAGCTACCTTGGGGCTTCCCGACAGCACTTTCGCCTCACTCGGAAAGGGAGGTCACATTGAACTGGACATGGGTGAGAATACCCCCATAGTGAATTTTCCTGGAGATGATTTTACCATTTACGAGGTGGGGCCCACCCCTGACGGATATAATGTCTACTACAGCGAACTTCCCTACGGCGGAACCTGGTATTCTCTGGGTACAGGATACGGGACCACCTCCTTTGATATCTCCTCCCTATCAACCGATACCATAAGATATTTAAAAATCGAAGATGATAACGATGGCAGCGCTACTGAGTTGTATCCCGGGTGTGACATCGATGCAGTCACTCATCCCAGAGAACCGGTATCTGTGCCCGGTGATGTCAACGCCGATTATCTGGTTAACTTATCCGATGTGATATATCTTGCCAATCACCTTATTAAAAGTGGTCCTCCTCCAACTCCTTTTGAAGCGGGCGACGTGAACTGCGATTGTGAGGTCAATCTTGGAGACGTGATATATTTAGCCAATTATCTTTTGAAAAGCGGTACTCCCCCAGTTCCCATCCAAGAATGCGAGTGTGAATATCGATTCTGATAACTTAATATCTCTGAGATACTGATTCCCTTATTACCCTTCGCCTTTCTATAAATAGTATAAACGATTCTTTTGTTTCCAGCAGACTATAGGATAAAGAGTTTATTTTCAGCTTCAATTTTAAAGCTCACAATTTGCCGATAGAAATATGATAAAATCCTAAACAATGAGGAGAGCTATAAATTCTTGGGGAATCAAAAGAATGAATCAATTTACATTTATATACTCATTGGAGCTTTGCAATTTTGAAAAGCTAATTTCAAAATATTTATTAACTTAGTCTCCAAAAATCCCGGTTCATCCAATAATATTAGGTTATTAGTATCCCTTATATAAACTATAATATCAGTTTATTTAAATATATTACTTGACAATATTCATCAGTATATTATATTCTTTATAGAAAACATGGGGAGATTTTCTGAATCTGAAAATCAAAATTGGGTTTCGTTGTTTTTATCTGGGACTGATACTTATCTTCTAAAGACTACCCCCTGAGAGTGGCTTTATACATTTGGTTTCTACTAAACGGTTGAGCATAAAGAATCTGGTTTTACCCATTGCGGGTGGCTTTTATTAAAAAGCCTGTGCATGAGGCTGAAAAGGTGAGATATTACTTTTACGCATCACCACCTCTTTACAGGTTAACATAGGGATAAACCCCTTTCAGCTCCCTGCGAAAAAAAAGGGGGATATTTAAACTTCAGGGAAGAAGAGGTATTTTAAGAAGGTTATCGATGTTTTTTAAGGAGTATTTAAGTTAACTTAAATTCACCTTTAGTATTAAGGAGGAAAAGATGAAAGGAAAGCTTTTAGTAGTGCTTTTTCTCTCGGCTCTTCTGATCTGTTGTTTTGCCTGGGTATATGCCCGGCATGCGGACCAGAACAAGGGAACAACCATCACCAAGGATAGACCATCTTCTGAGACTCTAATGGAGCTGAGGAAATTAGCAAAACAGATCAAACCAGATATGGCACCTATACTGGATGTTAAACTTGAGGATATGCCTCCTCTACCTCATCAGGGCACCGTCCAGAAGGTTGCTCTGGACCAGTTAACTCCAGATAGGGTTAAGCAAGTGGATCCTGAGCAGACCATGCAGCACAAGTCAGACACTGCGGTTCCGGTTTCCGCTGATGCTACGGTAAAAACCATGCGGGATGGACAGGAGATAGAACGTTCCCTGACCGAGTGTCTGATCTTCGTTCACGACATCAACACCTGCTGTTACTATCATCCTGATGGAGAGCTGGAGTGGGCATGCTGGGGACAGGTTGCCATGGCCACCTGGAACGATCCCCAGCAGAACGCCACCATGAGTAACTGCGGATACCCGATCTACCCCTTTGAGGTTCAGGGAGTGGAGATAGAGTTCTATACTGCTGATACCTCCACCATGTATATGAGGTTCGGTGTTATGGACTACTACTGGGATCACTGCTCCCCCTATCCCGGTGAGGTTCTGTATATGACCGAGCCCATCAAGTTCGACAATCCCAGCGGATTCGTCTATTTCGGAGCTGTCTTTGATCCTCCGATCTGCGTTTACGACCGCTTCTTTGCCTTTGCCGAGCTTTTAAATAGCGACGACTTTTTGGATCCGGATTACTGTCCCGATGCTCCTTATCAGTTCCAGCCCTCAGCCATATTCGACCAGTCCGGCTGGTGCGAGAGGAGCTACTGGATCTATGGAGGTTACTGGCAATTAGGTTATTGGTATGATGCGGTCTGCGAGCTTCCGGCGTATGGAATGGGCTGGCCCGGTGTGGTCAGGATAAGAGGCTGGGGCGCCACTGCTGATGAGAACACCTGCCCGGATTCGTTCTTTATCTGGCAGAAGGAAGGCTTCTACGAGGAGGATACCCTGGGCAACGTGATAGCCTATGCTCCTTCCGGAGTTCCTGATTTTAACCAGAAGCAGAAAGAGGAGATGCACCCGGAGATCGACGCTCCCTGGGATGGTCCCACTGCTTTGGCCAACTGCCTCTGGTGGATGGCAGCAGCCGATATGATTGATCCTTTCTGGGACGACTCCGATGCGGATGGTGAAAACTGGGATCCGGATGAGGTTCCCAATTTAATCAACCTGCTTGCTGGTTATATGAATTTTGGGAACTGCGGTGTAACCCCAGCCCAGATGGACGAAGGTCTTGACTCTCTTAAGAATGATAAGGTTCTGTGGTTCACCCATGAAGAGATCTATCAGCCTACCTGGGAACAAATCGAATATAATATCCGGATCTCCCAGAACGTTTTGCTCTTATTAGGTTTCTGGTGGCAGGACACTTCAGGTGCATGGTTCAGGATTGGAGGACACTGGATAACCTGCGCTGGAGTTGATTATATCCACGGTCTTCTGAAGATCTCTGATCCTGACCTGGATATCAATTGTCTTGGGCAGGGTATTTATCTACCGCATGACCACTTTATAGTTCCATACTGCCACAATGATGCAGGTAACGTTGCTCACGACATCTACCCGGTTATGGAGTCGATCACCCCCTGCGGAGTATTGATGTTCGCTCCTGATGTCTACCCCTGGTGGGATCTTGACCTGAACAAGTATCTGGGTCACAATTTTAACCCACAGTGTCCATATCCAGTTCCAGAGTTTGTACCTCCACCTCCGATCTGGGTGGAGATTGAGGCAGCCAAGATAATTTGCCCGGAGTCGCCCTTCAGGTGCGAGACCATCTGGGCTTATCGAGGTGGAGATTGGTGGACCGGTATGGTCAAGTGCAATTATGGTAGAGAGGGAGCCCAAGATACTTATGCTTTCTGGTGGGACCCCTATGGCAATGCCCTCTTCGACGGCTCTTATATCTTTGGCAACCATTCCTCCAACTTGGCCTTCTTCGGAGGAGACAACGATCCAGCCGGGGAGTACTGGCCCTACGAGCCAATGAACTATGTTTACTACTACTTCCCCGGAAAGGTCAATCCTCAGACCGATGAGCTGGAGGATCTGGGAGTGAACCTGCTTACCACCAGTTACTTCCACAACCAGCCGAAAGATGAGGGACTCCCCCTGGACATCAACCTTACTGCGATAGCCTGGGATGATTATGATGATGATCCCTCTTTGGGCGACAATGCTGGCTACGGTGCTGGCAGACTGATAATCCAGGTGTGGATAATCCACAATAGAGGACTGGATCCAATAGACAGCTTGAGGGTAGCTCTGTGGTTGGACTGGGATCTCCATCCTGATGCTTATCTTGACCACGGTATCGCTTTTGAGGAGATAAACTGGGGCGGTCAATACAACATCGCCAACCCGGATACCTCATTTGGGGTGATGTTCGTCCCGATTGCCGGAGAACCCCAGGCAGAGCGCTTCGCAGCAGTAGATAACGGTGTCTACGTCCATCCTAATGCTGGATGGGGCTGGGACCGAGATTCATTGTGGAACCTGATGAATGGGGATGACTGGAACACCTGGGACACCACTCAGGGTCCATACGATATGTCCACCCTTCTCACTACTGAAAAATTCTCCATACAACCTTGTCATACCAAGATCATCGTTATCATCAAAGATTCTCCTGAAAGAGAGGCACCTGGATACCCGTGGTATATGAAGCACTGGTTTACCGCGCTGAAATTTATGGGCTTCTACCGAGGAGATGCCAACTGCGATGGCAGCTTGAATCTTTCTGATGTTATCTATATCGCCAATTATTATTTTGGAAAAGGACCAAAGCCCAAGCCCTTCATCGATCAGGCTGACGCAAACTATGATTTTGCAGTGAACTTATCGGATGTGATTTATATAGCCAACTACTACTTCGGAAAAGGACCAGCACCAATAGACTACGCACGCTTTTCTGAGATGCCCTTTGGACCACAGCCAAGTCTTTTCACAGTACCTGGATTTTCGAATCTGGGCCAACCGTAATCACCAAGCTCTGATGAAACAGAACTTCTCCCTCCCGCCTTTGGCAGGAGGGAGGAGTTTTTTATTTATGCTACACCGGTTGTCCAAACCCATTTCACTTCATTACTTTTTTAAGACAAGACATTTTTCCCCCGCATATGTTAATGCTTGTTCCGTATTCGGCCAGTAAAACTACTGATGGAACAAAATCTTAACTCAAACTGCCAAAGCCCTTGGTCGGACTACAGAAGGGGGAAATCACCCCTGGTGCCTTCTGCCTTCTTCTGTATTTTTCTCATACCGATGGAGTCCAACCTATACCCCTTAGCAATGGCACCCTTCTCTTGATCCTTCGGATATCCCCTTTATCCAACCATACTCAGTCAATGGTCCCCGCTTTTAGCTCCCATCCGATAAGCTCTCCTCTTTTCATTCTATTCATAACTATCACAGCCAACCACTCCTTTAACCTCTTCTAACAATAACTTCCTCAATTCCATCTTTATCCTCTTTTAAACCGCTCTCTTTTCCCTTCCCAAAAATCCCCCTGGCCACTATAACTATTTAAAAAACCCCAACCTCCTGCTATCTTATCCTTTGTAAAGTCTGACTCTTTCAAAGGTTATGCGAAGCACCCTTCGGATATCCTCGCGGGTTATTGTTTATCTTTTAATTTTTTAATGCTCAACAGGACACACCCTATCTTCTTCTATATCAATAAATTAAACATGTAAACTATATATTATAAAAATAAAACTTATATTATTGAATATTATACTTGACAATAATTAGATATATGTTATATTAATTATAGTAAATATAGGGAGATTTCTTGATAGTTGAAAGTGGAAATGGATTTTCGTTGATTTTCC
>Ga0111201_1046_pt1 | contig 15800 bp, 17 predicted proteins | sample DeeMarSWOR324_28_FD_80375 | JGI IMG/M metagenome (GOLD analysis project Ga0111201, IMG submission 80375) | candidate division Zixibacteria bacterium SM23_73_2 | reverse complement strand
AGCTTATCCTTTTTTTCCTGAGGGCAAAAGATCAAAAGTCCCCCTGAGGTCTGGGCATCAGCCAGAACGAATTTCGCCACCTGGTCAATCCTTTCCTCCCAGACTACCTTATCCTCTGAGAATTTCAGATTTGCTAAAGTTCCTCCGGGAATGCACTTTTGAGCAGCCAAATCCCATACCTCTTTTATTGTCGGAATGCGGGAGAGATAAATCTCTGCCCCCACCCCGGATGAGGAGCACACCTCCCAGAGATGACCCAGAAGACCAAAACCGGTGATGTCGGTTGCAGCTTTTATTCCCACCTCCACCATTGCCTCACAGGCGCTTTTATTTAAAGCTGCCATAATACCCGTAACTTTATCTTCGAGCTCTTCATTTGTTTTTCCCTGTTTTAGCGCAGTGGTTATTATTCCGCTTCCCAGGGGTTTGGTTAAAATCAAAAGGTCCCCCTTCTCAGCTCCGCTGTTTTTAATGATTTTCTGGGGATGAACAACTCCGGTAACTGAGAGACCATATAAAGGCTCTTTGGTCTTTATCGTGTGCCCTCCGATTATCGAGACACCTGCCTCTTTAGCTTTATCAGCACCACCCTTTAAGATTTCCTCTAAAACTTTGAGAGGAAGTTTGTTGGAAGGAAATCCTACTAAATTTAAAGCTGAGATCGGTTTTCCTCCCATAGCGTATACATCGGATAAAGAGTTGGCACAGGCAACAGCACCGAAATCGTAAGGATCATCCACAATCGGTGGGAAGAAATCCACTGTCTGAACCAGAGCCAAATCATCGGTCAATTTATATACCCCGGCATCATCAATCGAGTTAAAGCCGATCAAAATGTTGGGGTCATCGAACTTATTCAGATGATGCAGAACCTGCATCGTGTCCTCTGGACTACATTTCGAAGCTCACCCCGAGCTTGAGGCATAGGCTGTGAGTTTTATTTTCTCTTTTTCCACCATAGTTTCGACCTTGTTACCGCAACCTTTCCACTAAAGGAGGACCCACCTTCGGTGGATAGGTTACGTAATTTATGGGGCTGTTGCTCAACTCCATTGTGTCATTCTGAGTCCCGCTAACAGCGGGAGGAAGAATCTCAGTTTTCCTGTAACATAAAAGATCCTTCACTTCGTTCAGGATGACATTTGTAGACTTCGGCAACAACACCTTATTTTCCAATATCTATGATCGCAGGCTGAAGCCTGCGGCTACCATATCCTGATCCTGTGTTTTTGGGTCCCCTGACTCAAAAGGTCCTTTCCACCGGATCAGGGACCCAGCAAATACATAAATAAAATATCATTGGCGGAAGGGGTGGGAATCGAACCCACCTTTCCCCGCTTCTGACGAGGAAATAACGGATTTGAAGTCCGCAAGGACCACCAGATCCTATCCGCTTCCACCTTCTTTGAATATATAAAATTCATGTTAAAAAGCAAATCTTTTGAGCATCTCTTAGTAAGCTTTAAGTCCATCAACCATAAAAAGATAAATTCCCCTGGTAAGCCCAATAGCTTTAAACCAATTCATCCAAGCCTAAAAGTATCTTCTTAAGCTCAGGCAAATAATCCTTTTCAATCCAGACCCTGCGAAAACCTATCAAACCATCTATGCTTACCACAAAAAGCGCCGGATAACAAAGAGCTTTTCCTGAGTGAGTATCCATTACTCCATATTGGGAAATAACCAAAGCGTTCTCATCAAACAAAAGAGGAAAATCAACTTTTAATTTCTCTTTCTCTTGTCTTAACTCTCTTCTGCTGGCTGAACTGATTCCCAAAACCACCCCACCTTTTAATTTTATCTGCTTGAGTTTTTCCTGAAAAGCTTTTAGAAAATCCTGAATTTCTTTTTCTTTAAGGGCAGGAAAGAAAATCAGAAAAACGGTCCTCTCACCGGAGAAAAAAGCTAAGCTTACTTTTTTACCATCTGTATCGGAAAGCTCAAATGTGGGAGCAAAAAAACCCGGCCTTATTATGTTTACATTATCCATTTTATTTGAACAGCATGTTGAGTCCAGCCTTCTCGAACATCATCACCACCGAACTTTTTTTTGATTTCGATTTGTGAAACTCTCCTTTCTTCACCAGAAGGCCCTCTCCGGCTTTGAGCTTCTCGGTATTCTGGTCAAGCTCTATCTCGACCTCCCCCCTGACCACGTAAAATAATTCATCATAGGGATGTTTGTGGCGTTTGTATTCGCCCTTGAGCTCGACCAGATAAACGTTGTAATCCCCCACGTCCACCAGATGAAGTGGCTCAAAGGGCTTTTTGATCTTTTTTATAGCCTCCTCGATGTTAATTTTTGGCATAAAGCCTCTCTCCTTTTTTTATGAATTTATTCTTTTCCGGGGCTTGGCAGAGATCGAACAGAACGCAATCCCCGCAACTCGGGTTTTTGGCTTTGCACACCTCTCTACCATGCCTTATCAGGTTTAAATGAAATGAATAAACCAAGTTTGGGTAAACCTCCTTTTGCAGGATAGTATGCGCCTTATTGGAATCGGCTTTTTTCGGAATAAGACCTAATCTTTTGGACAACCTGAAAACGTGAGTATCCACCGGAATAAACGGACGCCCCAAGGAAAAAAGAAGAACGCAGGCAATGGTCTTTTCCCCCACCCCTTTGAATTTACCAAGATAATCAATTACCTCCTGTGTTTTCATCTTCCTCAGTTGAGATAGGGAGGTGTTGTGATTATCATTTTTTATCTGGTTCAAAATGTCCTTTATCCTTTTAGCCTTTATTTTGGCTAACCCTCCATGTCTTACCGCATTTTCGATTTTATTTATCGGTGCTTTTCTTACCGATTCCCAGTTTTTAAAACTCCGTTTCAGATTTTCGAATGCCTGGTGGCTGTTGTTGTCCGAGGTGTTCTGCGAGAGTATGGTTCCGATCAAAACCGAAAGGGGTTCACCCCTTGATCTCCAGACCTTTTTCCCGTATTCTTTGTTTAAAAGTACTGAGATTTTTTTTATCTTTTCCTTGGTTTTCATAATCCAAAATCACCAATCCGGGCAGCAGTCTCCTGTTTCGTTTTGGGTTAACCTGAAAAGTCCGGTCCCATCGGCATTGATAATATAAAGCTCTTCATTCCCATCCTTGCTGGAGGTGAAGACGATTCTCTTTCCATCGGGAGACCAGCTGGCACCCCCTCTGCCATGAGCGATCCCTCCGGTTATCCCCTTCAAACCGGTTCCGTCGGTATTAACGACGTAAACCTCGCTTTGAGCTCCATTGTCAGGAAGAAAAAGAAGTCTTTTTGAGTCAGGAGAAAACTCGATGGTTCTCATCTGCATCCCCTCATAATCTTTTTCCTTTGTAGCCAGAAGCTTTCTCTCTTTTCCTTCCAAGTTTATGATCCAGAGCTCCTCCGCTCTTTCCCGGGAAGCAAAAGCAAAGGCGATCTTTTCCCCATCCGGGGAGCCGGTTGGAAGAAAATACTGTATCTTTTTGTCCCCGGTCAGGTTGAGATTTTTCCCTGCTTCTAAATCAAAGATCATAATGTCGGTTCCCATCCCTCCTTTTGCATAACTGTAACCCAGATATGCGATTTTGTGTTGGCCCAAACCTTTGGGATAACTCCCCCTCAATATCTTTTTGACCTCCCCTGTGGTATCAATCACCCCCGCTCTTGCATCCTCAAATGCACCGGTGGAGAATAATAATCCATCCTCTCCTACCCAACCTCGAAAATATACGCTCTTTTTCACCACTACTTTCTCTTCTTTTTCCACCGGCAGCCCCAGGGTGTCGACCCTCGAGCCATCGGATGCAATCAAAAGTATCTGGGGCATTTTCCTGACGAAAACCGTTGCTCCTATCATCCCTTTGTCAGAGGACCAGCTGGAGTTTAAATATGCCCCTTTTCTTTTTGAGGAAGAAACCTTTTTCAAATCCGAACCATCGGGGTCAACAGTGCAAATACCATCCCCGCAGAAAAAGACTATCTTATCCTGAAAAACCTCAAGTGAGGTTTTCCTTTGCCCGGTTTCACAACCTGAAAACAAAAAATTATAAAAAAGAAAAGCAATTAAAACTAAAATGTACCTTCTCATATCGCCACCTCCACTATTTGATGATCCTTGGTAAAATAACGACTGCGGGCTAAAACGGTAGTTAAAACAGCACTGATGGTCACCGAGGAGACCAGCATGTACATCACTATAATCTGAATGATCACCGCGGAGAGGGGTGAGGCACCGGCCAAGATCATTCCGGTCATGGCTCCGGGTAGCTGCACCAAACCTATCACCTTCATCACGTTCAAAATCGGAATCATGGCTGCTTTTACCGTTTTTCTGAAGGAATCCTCAATAGCCAAAGAACAGGTTGCTCCCAATGCCAATCTCTGCTCGACTAAAGCCCTTTTGCCCCGAACCTCGGAATCCAGCCTCTCCAAAGCCAAAGCCGATGCATTCATCGAGTTTCCCACCATCATCCCACCTAAAGGAATCACGTATTTGGGATCGATGTTTATTATTCCCAAAAGAAGCATAAAGCCCAAGGTAGAAAAAGTCCCCAATCCGATGGATAAGGTGGATATGGAAAAGCCCGAGAAGAAAAGATCAGCCCTTCTCCCTGCGGTATATCCACCGATCACCACCATAACCATAACGGTTAAAAGTATCAAAAGAATGTGGTCTAAATCGAATATTATATTCAGGGCGTAGCCTATGGCGATCAGCTGAACAAAGGTCCTTACCGTTCCGATGAGAATATCCTTCTCCAGTTTCACCCTCTGGTAAATGGATAAACCCACTCCCACCCCCACCAGAGCCAGGGCTGCCAAAATGCTTTGGAGATCGAAATTCATCTTAACTTCCCTCTTTTAGGTTTCCTTCAAGAAATCTTTTGGTTAAATGGCTTTCAGGAAAGCCAAAAAGATTCTCGATTGGACCCTCCTCCACCTTCCTCCCCTTGACCACCACAACGCTTTTATGCCCTAATCTTCTGGCTTGCTGGATGTCGTGGGTAACCAACAAAACTGTGAGGTTCAGCTTTAGGTTCAACTTCAATACCAGATTTTCTATCTCCAGGGTAGCCGTGGGGTCCAAAGCAGAGGTGGGCTCATCTAAAAGCAAAACCTCCGGCTCCACCATCAGAGCACGGGCAACAGAGATCCTCTGTTTCTCCCCCACTGAAAGCCGGGCAGAATCACGCTTTAGAAAATCCCTGTTCAATCCCACTAAACTCAAATACCTCTCAGCCACCTCCTTTTCCCCCTCCCGTCCCAGAAGTTTCAAACCGTAGAAGATGTTCTCCTCTACGCTTGAATCGAACATCACCGGCACCTGAAAGACCAACCCCACCTTTCTCCTAAGCTCGATCACGTCCATATCTTTGATATTTCCCCCATCCAGAAAAATATCCCCCTCGCTTGCATCTTCCAGACGGTTCAAAATTCTTAAAAGGGTTGATTTACCACTTCCAGATGGACCGATTATGGTGATAAGGTCGCCCGGATCAACCTCTAAATCAACCTGATCTAAAACTAAAATCTCCTTTGGAGTATGGTTTTCCAAAATCCACTTTTTCTTCGAAACCTTCTTTAGACAAAGCTTTTTCATTTTCGGAAAAATAGCATAAAAAGATTTTTGTGTCAACCCATATCTAAACTATCCCCTGAAGTCTGACAGCAAAAAAATAAAAAAGCGATTTCTCTGTGCGGTTCAAGCTAAACAGAATTGTACCCCATTTTTGTCATGAAGATTGAGCCGGTCAAAGAAGATCATCTTCTAAAAAAGATACCGATCTTCAAATCAGACAATCCCCACATCCCCGGATTTCAACCATCCCCGGGCACCGTTGGGTAGATAAATTAAAAGCCAATTGTTTTTTTTATCCTTTATCTTAAATTCCAATCCCTCATGAACCTTAAACTGCAGGGTATAATCATCTCCCGGGCCAGATCTTACCTCAGATTCCGAAGCCACCACCACCCCTCTTTTCACCACGGTCTCAGAATAGATTTTTGAACCTAAAAAGATAGAAGTTAAAAGGAAAAGGGTTATAAAAACAGAAAAAAGGGTTAAATGAAGCCTTTTCAGTTTTCTGGTTAAAACAAAAAGGATCAAGAAAATCATACCCAGAAAGTAAAAGCCTGAGGTTAAAAAGGTCCACTCGTCCAGGGTAGCCAGACTGCGGATCGAGGAAAAAACTTTTGACAGGAAAAAGTTTTTTTCGTTTTCGATTTTATCTACGGTGAAAAGCTTAACGAAGCTTAGATTGGTGTTAGTATCCTCATCCCTGGGATGAAGCTTCAAGGCTTTAAGATAATAAAGGATTGCCAATCCTCTGTTTTCGTTTCGAAAACAAGCGTTGCCCAGATTGTAATAGACCTTAGAAGTTTTCACCCCGGATTGGATGATCCTCTGGTAAAGCTGGATTGCCTTCTGGTAATCCCCCTGATCGTAGGCTGAGTTGGCATTTTGAAAAAGTCCTTCTATCTCAGATCCCCGAACAGACATTAGTCCGGTGATAAAAATGACAAATAGAAATAAAAAGAAAAATTTAAATATTTTTCTCATAACTTCAGTCTTCTCTCTAAATCGGAGATTAATTTTTGAGTTGATTTTAAAAATTCCATCATCTCATCCTCGGAAAAAGAGGTTGGTGCAAATCGTGCCAGATCGCACTTCTCTAAAAGATTCATCATCTCATCAATGGCATCCTCATCCAACCCCGCCTTTTCGAATTCATCTCTCATCTTTTTTTTGGTTAAACCAAAAGCGGAAAGGTTCAGCTTATCCGCCATGTACGAGGTCAAAGCTTTTGCCACCTCGGAATAGAATTCCTTGGGTTTTTTTGAATCGATTTGCTTCTCAGAAGACCTCAATCTCCTTTTGGCACACCCAAAGGCTTTCATCTTTCGAGCATATCCCACATCATTATCCAGCTTCTGTTTTTTTCTTTTGTATTGATAAGCGACTATCAAAACCAGAAGGGGCAAAAACTGAAAAACCAAAAACCACGGGTTTTTAAAAAGATACCCGCCTTGATTTTCCAATCCCTCCAAACCCGTTTTTATGTATCTTATGTCCCTCAGCTCGAAATCGAGCATCTCCTGAGGAATCTGAGACAGAGGCGAGGAAGGAAGGGAAGTGGAAGGGTAGGCGGTTATGGTAATTGGCTCGGTTTTTTTAACCTGGTATTTTTTTGTTTTTAGATTAAAATAAGGAAACTCCACCGAGGGGATGGTGTAACTCCCGGGTGCCTTGGGTATCAGTACCTCCTCGTAGACTTTAAATCCCTGAACTTTGTAATTTTCTTTTGAAACGTTCTCCGAGCTTCCTGAATTGTAAATCCTGAAATCATCTATCTGAGGAAAATCCGGTTCCGATATGGATTTAATATTACCCTCCCCGGATATCCTTATCTTCAAAGTGAGGGGCTGCCCGGCCTCAACCTCTTTTTTATCCACCTGAGCTGAGATGGAAAAGTCTCCCACCGCTCCCTTAAAGTTCTCAGGTTTTTCCTCTTGGGGAAGGGGCAAGACCTCGATCAATATTGGTTCGGTTTTCAATATCTTGGGCTTTCTCTCATGGAACAGGCTTCTCATATCCCGATCCAGTATGCTGAAAGGATCGAAGTCAAAAAACCTGTCAATATCCTCTACCCTGCACTTCAGGGTTGCTTCTCCAATGGTATGCTTCCCTGCCTTGGTGGGAAACAAAGCGGTATTGACCTCGGTGACAAAATATCTTCTCCCGTCTATCGATTTGTAATATTGTTTCTGAGGAGGAAGGTCCTCCACCCAGAATCCGGTTAAACTCGGAGCAGTATACTCGGGATTTCTGAAAAGCCTTACCCCCTGATAAAATCTGAAGGTCAAGGTTATCTGCTGGTTCACATAGGCTTTTTTCTTATCCACCACGGTCTCTATGAAAAGGTCTTTTGCCTTCTCCCTGATTGTTCTTCTCTCTTCTCCTTCGGAGGGGGTTTTAGGTTCAGTCTTTGATGGCGTTACCTTGATTTCGATAGGAACGGTTTGGTAGAGTTTGCCTTCCAAAGAGATCTGGGCTGGACCTATGGTGAACTCCCCTGCCTTCTTGGGAACCAGGGTATAATTGAAACTCACCGAAGAGGATGTCTTTCCATTAACGAATTCAAAGCTCTGGGATCTGCCAGCAGAATAAACTGAGAAATCATCCAGCGTTGGAAGATCGGGTTGTGGAATGGATTTCACATCTCCAGAGACCGATATGCTCAATGTAATTTGCTCATCCAGACTGACCTCGGTGCGGTCAACATCGGCATTGAAAATTATATCCGAAGCAAAAGAGCTCTGAAGCCAAAAACCTAAACAAAAACTAAAGAGTATTATCAGTAAAAAAACAATCCCCTCTGTGGATTTTTCCTTCTTTTTTATGTTTTCCGTTTTCCGTTTTCTGTATACCATATTTACCAGTCCTTTCCCACTTTGACCCTTTTCTTGCTTAGAAATGCCTTTCTATGCTTCTGAAGTTCTTTCTCGTCATCCTTTATCGAGTTTAAAATCCTTTCCGCATCCTCTTTGGTCATTCCCTCCTTGGGAGTTGGAGGTTGGATCTTTTCCCTCTCCCTTTTTTCCTGTTCTCCTTTTTTCTCTTCTGGTTGGCTTTGCTTCTGCTTTTCCTGTTGTTTTTGTTGACCTTTTTGCTCTTCTTGCTTTTTTTGATCTTCCCTTTTTTCTTTTTTCTCTTTATTCTCTTCCTCTTGTCTTTCCTTCTCATTTTGAAGCATCTTTTCGGTTTTCTTTTTCACCAGCTCCAGGTTGAATTTTGCATCCTCATCCTCCGGGTTTATCTCCAGACACCTCTGGTAAGCTCCTATTGCCTCCTGGTATTTACCAGACCGGTAGAAAGTATTTCCCAGGTTGTAATAGGTATTTGCCAGATCCAAAGAGTCCTCTAAATTCAGAGCCTTATTGTAACTTGAAAGCGCCTCTTGGTAGTTCTGCTTCTGGTAGAAAGCACTGCCCAAGTTATATGAGACCTCAGGCGAGGCTGGATTTTCTATCTCTGCTTTTTGGTAATATTTCAAGGCTTGATCATACAAACCCTGGTTGTAATGTTTGTTGCCTTTATTGTTTAAGGAGGAATAAGAATCCGATCTTGCAAAATTTGGAAATAAAAATACAAACAGCACTAAAAGTAAAACAACCTTCTTCAAAAAATCTTTATGATTCAATCCCCTCACCTCTTTTTTTATTTCTTTTCTTTTCGGAGATGAAAATCTCCAAGGCAAGGAAAAACAGAGAGAGCACTAAAAAGTATTGATATCGCTCCTGGTACTGGGTGACCATTTTACCCTCGAGTTCCTTTTTCTCCATCACCGATATCAGGCCATATATCTTATCCAGCTCTATCTCTCCCGCAGTTGCCCGGAAGTATTTTCCACCGGTTTTTTGAGCGATCTTCTTTAAGGTAGACTCATCTAACCTGGATAAAACAACCTCCTCTTTCTCATCCTTTTTAAACCCGCTTAATTTCCCCTTTTCATCCTTTAAGGGAATCGGTTCACCATAAGGTGTGCCGATTCCAATGGTGTATATTATTATCCCTTCTTCTTTAGCCTCCTCGGCAACCTCCAGGGATTCGGAGTCGTGATCCTCCCCATCGGTTATCAAGACTAAAACCTTGAATTTTTTCTCCTCCTGGCTGAAAGCAGACCTGGCAGTTCTGATGGCATCCCCTATCGCAGTACCCGGGATTGGTATCAAATCAGGAACCATTATATCCAAAAACATCTTAGCTGAGGACAAATCCAAAGTCAAAGGACATTGGATAAAGCTCTCGCCGGCAAAAGCGACCAGGCCAACCCGATCACCCTTCAATCGATCTATAAGTCCCGACACCTCAAGCTTAGCCTTTTCTAATCGATTTGGCTTAACATCTTCGGCTAACATCGATAAAGAGACATCCAATGCAATGATAACATCCACTCCCTTCCTTTTAATCAAGGCTTGCTTTTCTCCGAATTGTGGTCTTGCCAGAGAAACTCCCAGAAAAAGCACGGCTAAAAGGATAAAGAATACCTTAAGCCCTTGCTTCTTCGGGCTGTAAGAGGGTAAAAGCTTATCTATTACCTGGGGGCTCGCAAATCTCTGTTTTAAGGCTTTCTTTCGCACCGAAACGTATAAATAGAAAAAAATCAAAATCGGTATAAGCAAAAACAAAGAATAAACAAATGATGGTTCCTCAAATCTCATGACTTTTTTCCCTTTTCTTTATGGTATCTTTCTGTATATGGTATTGGCTAAAATAATCTCGGCTAAGAAAAGCCCGAATCCTAAAAACAAAAAGTAAAAGAACAAATCCTCATGCTGGATATACTCCTTAACCTTTATCTCGGTCTTCTCCATCTGGGATATCTTCTGGTAGACGGTCTCAAGCATTCTTTCATCCTTTGCCCGGAAATACTCAGCTCCGGTGAGTTGGGCAATCTGCTTTAATGTCTTCTCATCAATCTCGTTCTCCAGTTGAACATACCTTTTCCCGAAGATGGGATCCTGAATCGGATACAGAGCAGCACCGGGCTTCCCCGCTCCCACGGTATAGATCTTCACCCCCATGGTCCTGGCAACCTCGGCTGCTGTCAGAGGATCTATCTCCCCGGCATTGTTTATCCCATCGGTCAAAAGAACCATCACCTTGCTTTTAGCCTTGGTCTCTTTCAACCGGTTAACTCCGGTGGCAATTGCCATACCGATCGCAGTGCCATCCTCGATCATACCAAAGTCAACCTGGCTTAAGAATTTTAAAAGGACATTGTAGTCCAGGGTCAATGGACACTGGGTGAACGCCTGTTTGGAAAATACCACCAGCCCCACCCGGTCAGTTTTTCTACCCTGGATGAAATTCTTTATTACCTCCTTGGCCACGTAGAGCCTGTTGTGAGGCTTGAAATCCTCTGCCCGCATGCTTCCCGAGATATCCAGAACCAGCATTATATCTATTCCCTCGGAGGTGATCTGGGTGGATTTCATTCCGGTCTGAGGACGGGCTAAGGCAATTGCTAAAAAAAGGATAACTGCTGACCTTAAAAAGATGGGCAGATGCCTTTGTTTTAACCGGGAGGTGGTCTTAAGGTTTTTTAAAAGCTTTAACTCCGGATATCTAATGCTGAGTTTCTCTTTTTGATACTTCTTATAATAATAAAACAGAACAAGCGGAACCAGAAGAAAAAGAATCAAAAACCAGGGATTGGCAAAGCTAAACATCTTTTATTAAGCTACCTCCTCTTTTTCCCAAATAAGCTCTTCTTTGGGCACAGTCTCATCCACGATAAACTTTGCTTTTTCAGAAGCTTTATCAATCTCATCTGGGGATGGTATGTATCTGGCGAATTTCACCAGGTCGCAAAAACTGAAAAACGAATGGACCAACTCAACCTTTTTGATCTCCATCTTCAGTTTCTTGAGCTTTTTCTTCAACTCCTCTGTGGTTCTATCCTCAGAGGAAAAAGAAAACCTTTCTCCGATATACCTCTTAATAATCTCGGAGAGTATTATGAAATATTCTTTTATCCTTCCCTTATTTAAAAGATCCGAGTCACTCAAAGCTAAAAGCTCCGAATAAGCAACCTCCCAGGCTGAACTTTTCTGCTTTTTGGCTTCGGGAATCTCCAAGGCCCTGGCTCTTCTCCTCAGGTAAAAAAGTAAAACTGCTATGGCTGATACCGCTCCAAAAATGAGCAGATAATAGATGCCGTATCCTCCCTTAACATCTATCTGCGTTTTGAGTCCCCTTATATCTGCGGTTTCAGCTTGGTCTCCGCTTACGCTTTTTACCGTTATAAACAGCTTATCGGTTGAAATCTTTTGCTTTTTGCCCGCAGGATCGGTGTAGGTTACCTCAACCGGGGGAATCACGAAATCTCCCACCTCGAAAATGGTCAGGTTGTATTGGTATCCGTAAATCGATTTACCCCTCTCATCCTTTTGAGGGGACAGTTCCTTAAAATCCTTTATCTCAAAAGCACCCAGACTTGATCCCAAAGATACCGGCTCAACCTCAAGATCGGAATCAGCTTTTATCAAAAGGGTATATATGATCCTGTCACCTACGGTGACGGTCGCTTTGTCCACCCAGGTTTCAACCCGGATAACGGATTCGTTTACCTGTGCAAAAGAAAAAGAAATAGACAAAGCTAAAAACAAGCAAATTATCCAAGGTGCTCGCATAGGCCAAACTAAAACCAAAATCGATTCAGCTTATCCTTCCAGCTTTTTTTTATCGTTGTTGTCCTCTTCCTCTTTATTTATATCCTCCTCTAAATCCTTCATTCCCTTTTTGAATTCCTTAACAGATTTACCCATTCCTTTTGCCAGCTCGGGCAGTTTCTTTGCCCCGAACAAAACCAGGATGATCAACAGAATAATCAAAATCTCCTGAATTCCTATTCCTCCTAACATAAATCCTCCTCAGAAGATCGGAGTGCAAACCTACTGATCCCCCCCTCGATTCCAGGCAAAGACAAAGCTTTGCACTCCAAATTGTTTTTTATCATCTGAACCTCTTTGCTCTCTTTTTAAAAAATTTTATCAGAGGATCAACATAGGATCTGTCGGTTAGAACACTCACCCTATCCAGATCCATGGACCCGAACATCCTCTCCAAATCCTGATTCTCCCTGGTTACATAATCTGCGAAGGAACCTCTTACCTCCGGATCCATTGTATCCAGGGTGATCTTCTCCCCGCTTTCCGAATCCTCAAGTTCCAAAAGACCTACATTTACCAGTTCAATTTCCCTGGGATCCTCTATTTTTATGGCAATCAGATCGTGCTTTCTGCTGGCAATCCGTAAAGGTTTCTCAAAGTCAGAACATAAGAAATCCGAGATCAAAAAAACAATAGCCCTTCTTTTTATCACCCTCCCCAAATACTCCAGGGCGCAATTCAGATCGGTTTTCTTGTTCTCCGGCTTGAAATACAAGACCTCGCGGATCAACCTCAGCACGTGAAAGCGACCTTTTTTGGGAGGAATGTATTTCTCGATCTTATCGGTGAAGATTATCATACCCACCTTATCGTTATTTTTAGTGGCTGAGTAGGCCAGAAGGGAACAGAGCTCAGCTGCGATCTCACCTTTGAATCTGTCGGTTGTTCCGAACTGACCGGATGCTGAGGCGTCCACCAAAAAGACCACGGTGAGTTCCCTCTCCTCCTTGAATTTCTTGACAAAGGGGTACCCGTATCGGGCGGTGACGTTCCAGTCGATAATTCTCACGTCATCGCCGGGCTGATATTCCCGAACCTCCAAAAAATCCATACCCCTCCCTTTGAACACACTGTGGTATTCACCGGAAAATACATCGTTAACCAGCTTTTTCGTCCTTATCTCAATCCCTCTGATCTTCTTAATAACCTCTTTGGGCAACATAATCTGATATAACCTCTCACCTAAAACCTAAATCAGGGTACCTCGATCTGATCAAATATCATCCTCACCAGATCCTCGGAGGTGATTTCCTCAGCCTCAGCCTCATAGGAGACTATTATCCGGTGCCTTAAAACGTCCATCCCCACGGATTTTATGTCCTCCGGGGTAACATAGCCCCTCCCCTTAATGAAAGCATGAGCCTTGGAAGCCAAGTTCAAATATATAGATGCTCTGGGTGAAGCTCCGTAGGCTATCAAATCCTTTATTTTAAGCCCGTAAGCCTCGGGGTCGCGAGTTGCAAAAACTATGTTCAAAATATACTCCTTGATCTTCTCATCCACATAGACCTGGTTTGCTACCTGCCTGGCTTTGAGGATATCCTCAGGTGTGATCACCTCATTTATCTCGATCTTTCCCCCATGGGTGAACCTTTCCATAATCTCCGATTCCTCTTTTCTATCTGGATATCCGATTGACAGTTTAAGCATAAACCTGTCTATTTGAGCTTCAGGCAGAGGATAAGTTCCCTCCTGTTCGATCGGGTTCTGAGTAGCTAAAACCAAAAAAGGCTCATTAAGCTTGAAGGTCTTATCACCGATGGTGACCTGGCGCTCCTGCATGGCTTCCAGCAAAGCCGATTGGACCTTGGCTGGAGCACGGTTGATCTCATCTGCCAGAATAAGGTTGGCAAATATGGGACCTTTCTTAGTGGTGAAATCACCATTTTGGGGATTGTAGATCATTGTGCCGATCAAGTCCGCAGGCAAAAGATCAGGGGTAAACTGAATCCTCTGAAACTTGGTCTGAATAGCAGAGGATAAGGTTCTTACCGAAAGGGTCTTGGCTAACCCGGGAACCCCCTCGATCAATATGTGGCCGTCAGCCAAAAGACCCACCAGAAGTCTTTCCACCAGATACTTCTGGCCAACGATTACTTTCCCGATCTCAGAGGTAAGCTGCTTTATAAAAACGCTTTCCTTCTCAACCTTCTTCTGAATCTCTTTAATATCCTGGTGCATAAGCTCTCCTTTTGGATTCTAATTCAACAAATTTATACGATTTATAGCTGCGAAAGCGTTAAGATAACACTTTATTGAAGCTTTCTTTATTTTACTTCACCTCAAAGGTTTTGTTCCAGGATTTTTTCAAACTCCTCGATAACGTCATTAAGGTCTTTTTTGCTGAACTTCTCATCCGCATACTTGAAAAGATCACATCTGGTCAATATCCCTTTAAAAAGGGCAAGTTCGGCTTCATCCAGATCTAACCCTGAAAGTGAATTGAAAACATCTATGGTGGTTCTGCCCTTAATGTAAATGTGGTATTTAAGCTCGATATAACCGGTCAGGACTCGATGAAATTCCTTGAAAAAAATGTCAAACTCGTCTTTATCAATAAAATTCCTTAAGTTTTTGAGCTTTATCTTTGTCTCTTCCTCAAGACTTTTTTCCTTCTTTTGTTTTTGTTCCTTTACTTCTTTTTTTCCCCTTTTCCTGAGAACAAAAATAGTAATAATTATGAATACTAAGGCTAAGATAACAATCAGATAGGTTAAAGTATTATCCCCTTTCTTTAAAACGGGTGGAGTAATTTTAATTTCAATCGGTTGGGTAAACACTGAGAGAGTATCGCCGCTTTGAAGATCGATATAATTGAAATCAACTTCACCAATTTTACCCACCCCTTCACTTAAAGGCTTTAAGAAAAATTTATAGGTTTTAGCCGATCCAGGTATACCCTCAACCACCCTCTTCTGGTTAATTGATACCGAACCGGTGTTCTCCAGATTTTCCAGGGGCAATGTCTTTGCCATCTCCACTGTGATATCCTTCTGTTCACCCTGCCAGCTCAACTCAACGGTTAAGGTTACCTGGCTGTTGAGTGGCACCTCGGTTGTGTCCACGAAGGCATTCAACTCTATCCCCGAAAAAAGAGTATCCTTCTTGGCGGTTTGGGCAGATACTTCAGAAAAAGTTAAAAGAAAAAATAAGAGAAACAGGATTATGTTTAAATCTATCCTTTTACCCATACTGATCTTAGAATTAATCTTAAACTTTAAAATTGTCAATTAAAAAAATAAGGTTTGTCAATGCAAATTAAAAATGTCAGTTTTGCGAAAAAAGCGGTTGCTGTCGGGTAAGGAGATGCTGACCGAGAACTTACATTTGTCATTCTGAACGGAGCAAAGCGGAGTGAAGAATCTCGGTTTTATGCGGTTTGGGAAAAGAGATTCTTCGTCCTACGGACTCAGAATGACAATTCTCAGTCACCCTGAGGGGACCCGACAGCCACAAAACGACAAGGAAATCTTCCTAAAAAGTGCTTGACAAGCTTGCATAAATGCTTAAATTTACAATAAATAGAATAGATTTTCACAGAGATAGGGTTAGAACATTATAAATTAGGGTGTTCGGGATTAGAGAATGATTGGTGAA